>OGQI01002042.1_pt1 | contig 12711 bp, 10 predicted proteins | sample 1553171 | NCBI WGS metagenome assembly OGQI01 (sample SAMEA2579988, study PRJEB22360) | human gut metagenome | biome: human gut; feature: human-associated habitat; material: faeces | place: Denmark | collected 2008/2010
CGCCACATCAAAATTTTCTTTGATATTGTTTAATAATGCTGTCATCGCAGCGCCGTGTGTAGTAACCAGAACATTCTTCTGAGATAGTTCCCTATTTTCACACAGCTCACGCAAAAACTCTCCTGTCCTTTTCATCAACTGCGGTACAGTTTCTCCGCCATCTATAGGAACATAATTTTCAGTATCCACAAAAAATTTATTAAACTCACCACTTTTCGGATCCATTTTTTCCCCGCCTATGCACATACCTTCATAAGCGCCGAAACAAATTTCCTGTATTCGTTTATCTTCTTTTATTTTTATATTACGTCCTTTCAAAATCACTTCCGCAGTCTTTTTTGCTCTGCTAAGCGGACTGGAATATGCTGCATCAAATCTGATATTCTCCAAGCCGTCCGCCGTCTCTTCTGCGAGATGGATTCCATATTTATTTAACGGAATATCGACAGCCCCCTGTACTTTATGCTCTTTGTTCCAATCTGTCTCTCCATGTCGTACAATATAAATCAGCATTGTTTTCTCCTCTTTTTCTCTAATATGAGAAATTTTTATCCTTCAGCACAACTTTTTTGATATATTCAAATGTTTCTGCTTCTCCTTTGTCTGCCAACATCCGAAGTAATTTTTCCAAAAGTGCTTTTGTGTCTTCATGCATCACATATCCATCTGTTCCGCCATGTGTAAAATATTCCAGCGGATCAGAATCTTTGTATGCATCTCCTTTATACACCTTGCTTGCCGCAATGCGATCCAGTACCATCTCCACCACATAATTTTTGGGCATCTTCATACCGATCAGAGCTTTCTTCCCATCAAGTCCGTAATCAATCCAATATTCATAATGATGCTTATTTCTTCCTTTATGATGAAGCCATGCTGAAGAATAACCGAGAGTTTCTCTTTCCGCATTATTCGGACTTCTAGTGCCCTGATAATACTTACATCCTACTCTGAATTCTGTCCAGCCGTATTTTGACATATCATGCAATAATCCCTGTCGATATAATCCCACACGAAAGCACTCTTTCATAACCAATATTTTGTGTTTCGTAATTGTTCGAAAATGTTGTACTGACTTCAAAATATCTTCCTACTTTCTTTATTTTCCACACAATACTACGATACTTCTCTCATCAAGCCGAACTGCCTTCTGCATTTCCTCCAGCTTTTCACCACACATTTCTGTTGCTGTATCCATAACTCGATACCATTTTTTCCCTTTCGGCAAGGATGGCAATGCGAATGTATGCTTTAACCAGTGCATATTGTAGGCTATATAACAAGTATCCTGCTTTGCTTCATTATCACAATACAATACGCCGAGCTGCCTGCTATAAACAGCTGCCGGCGTCTGCCATGCCAGTTCTCCGTGAAATGAAATGTCAGGAAGCCCACATGCGGTCTTATCCATACCTAGCAATGGCATTTCTTTATGAAGAGAAGTATGTTCTTTTCTAAATTGAATCAATGTTCTCACATATTCAAACAATGCTTCATTCATCTTTTTCTTATTCCAATTCAGCCACGCCGTCTCATTATCCTGACAATACACGTTATTGTTTCCCTTCTGGGTATTGCCAAACTCATCTCCTGCAAGCAGGCATGGTGTTCCCTGAGATAGCAATAACAACATCAAAGCATTGCGGATTTGTTTTTTTCGTAATTCTACAATTGCCTTTTTCCTGCTTGGACCTTCTGCTCCGCAGTTCCAGCTATAGTTATAATCCGGTCCATCCTGGTTATTTTCTCCATTTTCTTCATTATGCTTTGCATCATATGATACAAGATCCTGAAGGGTAAAACCTGTCTGATTCGTCACATAATTATACTTATTATCTTCACTAGAATTATGTTTGATTGCCCAGGTAACGTCCGGGATCATGCCCTCATCTCCCTTCAAAAAGCGACGCATCACATTTTGGAATCCATCGTCTTTTTGAATCAGCTTAATTCCTTTTAAAAGAGGATCTTGCTTCATACTTTCCCACGGAGCATTATATGGATTGAGTACAAACCCATCTATATGATATTCCAGCATATAATATTTCAGACATTCAATTGCCATCTGCGGCAGTATCTCCGGTGTAAATGGCATCTCTACCACCACTTCAATACCTGCTTTATGACATGCTTTCACCATATCCTTCAATTCACGACACGCATGCCCTGAAGCACTGTAAGACGGCTTTGGAGCAAAATAATATCCTTTTCCATATCCCCAGTAATTTGTCTTATGTCCGACAATCTCTGAAAACTCATAAATCGGCATACACTGAATTTGATTTACGCCAAGAGACTTCAAATACGGTATCTTCTCGATTACTCCTAAAAATGTACCTTTGTGTTTTACCTTTGATGAGCTGTGTTTTGTAAATCCTCTTATATGTAAACTATATGCTATCACTTCATTCAATGGTAATTTTAAATGATGATCTTGTTCCCAGTCATACGCTGTTTCTGGAACCCGCCCACGGATTTCGTGTTTCTGCGGATTTGGTTTTTCTCCAAAACGTTTTGTTCGCGAAACTTCTCTTACATAAGGATCTATACAAACCTGTTTATCTATTTCAAAATTATATTCCTGTCTGTCTGCACGAAATCCCTCCAGACCAAGAAATCGAACTTCACCAATTCCTTCTTCTTCCAGCATATCAAATGTTTGTACCGGTTCTACTTTTCCTCTCTGATATATCAATAAACGACATGTTTTCCCTGCCGGTACTGATACTGCAAAATTTGTATAACCCGGGTACGATGTTGCCCCCAGTGGCTGTGGTGGTCCTTCCACTCTCCTCATTCTGATGTCCTCCTACTGCCAGCCATTTGTTCCATATAGTTCTACATTATCTCTATTAATGATAAATGTTTCCTCTCGTATCTCTTCTTCATAATCTTTATCTTCCAGTACTGCCATAACTGTTTTTGCAGCATCTTTTCCGATATTAATCGGTGACTGTGCTCCTGTTCCCACAAATGCACTTCCCTCTTTTGCAATTTCTTCCTTTGCTTCCGGACAGCCGTCAGCTCCATAAATATAAATATCCTTACGTCCTGCCTCATTCACCGCCTGAAGTACTCCCAATGCAACTTCATCCGTTCCACACATGACTGCATTGATTTCCGGATATTGTTTCAAAAAACTCTTCATCTGTTCATATGCTTTTTTCTTTTCTCCATTCACATCAGCACGATTCAACACTTCAAATCCCGCATTGGAAATAGCTTGTTCAAATCCTGTAATTCGTTCATTTACAGAGTTGATACCCTTATTTTCAAAAATCAGGATTTTTCCTCCATCCGGACATTTTTCCTTCAAATCTTTTCCGCACACATATCCTGCATTTTTATTATCTGATCCTATAAATGCTGCCGTAAGATCAGAGTTTTTCACCTGTGTATCCAGATTGATAACCGGAATGCCTGCTTCTTTCAATGCTTCCAGTGCACTCTCAATCTGTTCCCAGTCTACCGGGCTCAAAAATACTGCATCTACTCCCATATCAATCATTTCCTGTATCTGCTGATTCTGTTTCTGAGCATCGTTCTCAGCTCCCATAGACACAATTCGAACATCTTCTCCGATAGATGTCTCTATCGCCTTTTCCAGTGCCTGGAAATATGGATTATCTAAATTGATACAACTATATCCAAACAGAAGCCCTGCTTCTTCCTCTTCTTGTGCTTCTTCCTGGGCTTCTTTTGCCTTTGCCTCTTCTGTCTCTTTTGTTGTATTATCCTGTGGTGTTCCTGCAGTTTTTTTACAACCTGCTAAAAGTAATGTTATCATCATGACTGCCATCAATATCGTAAATATACGTTTCTTCAATTTCAATCTCCTCCTGCAATAATTCAAATTCACTGATTCTATTCTAACTTTTTTTCATCGTTTGTCAATTCGTTTTCATCTTCTTCTTGCGTTTCATCTTTATCTTTGTTAAAGTAAATCTAGATAAATATTGTCAATACTTCAAAAAGGAGACTCTTATGGAACAGAATGAATTGGGTACTGTAACCCTGTATTTAGACAATGATGAAACAATTGAATGTCAGATTTTATGTATATTGGATGTAAATGAACAACAATACATTGCACTTCTTCCACCGGATGAAGAAGGCGGCGAAGAAAGCCCTGTATACATCTACCGCTACACACAGGATGCGGACGGAGAACCTGGACTGGAATCCATCGAAGATGATGAAGAATACGAAGCAGCCTGTGATGCATATGATGAATGGCTCGATACTATGGAGTACGAGGCACTTGATCTGGATGCACTTGGATTAGACTCCCTCGAATAATTCTTCAACAAAACGGGAAGGACTGATTTCCTTTCCGTTTTTATTTTTTACATAACTGATCTTTAAAACTTCTTTCGCTCTGGTCATTGCAACATAAAACAGTCTTCTTTCTTCTTCCAGCCCATTTTCTTCTAACGCACGTTTATAAGGAATACACCCTTCATTTGTGTGAATCAGATATACGGTATCAAATTCCAGTCCTTTTGACGCATGCATCGTCATTAAATGAATCCCTCGTCGATTTTCTCCACTCTTTTGCTCTTTCATTTTCAATGCGACACTATATTCTTCAATATGGGTAAACCATTCCTGTAAAGTCTCATATGGTTTTGCTGCTTCTTCAATCTCAGAAAGTACGTCAAGCAGATCACTTTTTTGCATCTGATGCTGTGTTGCATATTCTCTTAAGAATTCATCGTACCCGATTCGTTTTCGCAAATATTGAATTGCTGCATAAGGGGCCATCTTTCCAAGCATCTTAATATCCCATTCCATCTGGTCTATCCGATCTATCATCCAGGCTTTATCTTTGTAGAATTTCCGTACATCATCATAAAGACTTTTTTCTTTTCCCGAAACGCTGTCCCTGCTGATATAACGTTTTGGTCGATTCATGATCTGTAAGAAATCTGCCCTCGTCAATTTACCAAGCGCTATACGAAAATATGCCTGGATATCTTTTGCAATAAAATGTTGATATAAATTTGGCATGTGTTCTTTCATTTGAAAAGGAATCTTACTGTCAATCAACTTTTCCACTAAAGCTCTCGCATCTGTATGTACTCGGTATAACACAGCAATCTGTTCTGCCAAAACACCTTCTGCTATTCTCGATGCGATTTCTTCTGCAATGTATCTGCTCTCTTCTTCAGAATCCCTTACTTCCTGTACATGCAGACTCTTTCCGGCTTTCTTCTTCGTCTTAATCGCCTTATCAAAGCGCACCTCATTATGCTCAATTACTTTTAACGCATTTTTCACAATATTGGCTGTTGACCGGTAATTAATATCCAGCAAAATCTGTTTTGCTTCTGGATAGTCTTTTTGAAATTGAAACATCAGCTTCGCATCCGCACCCCTGAATCCGTAAATGGACTGGTCATCGTCACCTACAGCAAAAAGATTGTTCTGCGGAGCAGCCAGCATTTTAATCACGTCATACTGTACTTGATTGATATCTTGAAATTCATCAATCAATATATACTGAAACTTTTCCTGCCACAGCTTTAACAAATCCGGCCGGCTTGTAAACAACTGATAACACAGAACAAGCATATCATCGAAATCTATTTTTCTTAACTGCTTCCGCTCTCTTTCGTATTCCTGGTAAATATTCCGAAAGATATCCGGCCGGCATCTCTTTGATTCGTATGTATCTATCTGATTACGATTATTTTTCACAACACCGATCTCGGTAATTACGTCTTTCAAAAAATCTTCTTCATCCATAATCTCCAGTTCGTCCTGATGATTCACAATCTGACGGACCAGTTTATACTTTTCTTCCTCCGATAAAATATTTTCCGGTCCGAACCGATACGCCCATTTCAAAATACCATAATAGATTCCGTGAAACGTGCCCATTGTTACCGGAAGTTTTTTTCCTTCCATACTGGACTGTAATCGCAATTTCATCTCTGTTGCCGCATATTTAGTAAAAGTAATGACCAGAATTTCTTCTGGCCGTACATGTAATTCTTCTATTAGATATTTTATTCTGTTTACAATTGTCATTGTCTTCCCGGAACCGGGACCTGCCAATACAAGACATGGTCCCTTTCCGTGAAGCACGGCACTTTTCTGTGCCTGACTAAGTGAAGTCCGTCTGGCTTTCTGCGTGCCAGTGGCGCCGTTATAAGAAACAGGCATCTGCTTCTCTGTGTGGCTATCTGAACTCATCTTTACCTCTTTCAAATCTATCTTTTTACAAGTGCTATTTGAATTATGACAGTTTTTCAATTCCTGCTTTCAGACGACTCAGTGATTCTTCTTTTCCAAGAACCTCCATAAGCTCTGTAGCACCTCCAGGTGTATTCTGCTTTCCTGAAATTGCAGTACGGATTGGCCACATTACATAACCTACCTTGTATTCCTTTTCCGTTGCAAATGCTTTCAATGTCTCAAATAAAGCATCGTTGCTAAAATCATCCTGAGCTTCCAGTACAGGAACAACTTCTTTTAATAATTCCAGTGAATTCTCTGGATTTGTCTTCATTTTCTTATGTGTATACAATGCAACATCGTATTCCGGAACTTCCTCAAAGAAATCTATCTGATCTTTGATGTCAGGCAGAATCTCAATTCTTGACTTAACAAGTGCTGCGATTTTTCTCAGATCAAACTCTTTTGTGACAACTTCTTTGATATATGGTTCTGCCATCTTATAGAAACAATCATCATCCATTGCTTTCAAGTACTCACCATTCATCCATTTTAATTTCACAGTATCAAAGACTGCCGGAGACTTGCTCATATGTCTGTAGTCAAATGCTTCTACCAGCTCTTCTAAGCTAAAGATCTCACGATTGTCTGTTGGACACCATCCAAGAAGTGCCACATAATTCACAACCGCTTCAGAAATAAATCCCTGGTCGATCAAATCCTCATATGAAGAGTGTCCGCAACGCTTGCTTAACTTCTTATGGTTCTCATCCGTGATTAATGGACAGTGCACATATATCGGTACTTCCCATCCAAATGCCTCATATAATCTGTTATATTTTGGTGCAGAAGAAAGGTACTCATTTCCTCTTACAACATGTGTGATCTCCATCAAGTGGTCATCTACTACATTCGCAAAATTGTATGTTGGATATCCGTCTGACTTAATCAGGATCATATCATCTAATTCTGCATTTGGCACTGTAATATCACCATAAATCTCGTCATGGAATGTTGTTGTTCCTTCATTTGGTACATTCAAACGAATAACCCATGGTTTTCCTGCTGCCAGGTTTGCTTCTACTTCTTCTTTTGATAAATTCAGACAATGCTTGTCATATACCACAATCTCTGTTCCATTTTCTGATACAGATGTCTTCAGAGACTCTAAACGTTCTTTATCACAGAAACAATAGTATGCATCTCCCTGCTCAACCAGCTGCTTCGCATATTTTAAATAGATTCCCTGTGCGTTACGCTCACTCTGAACATATGGGCCATAGCCTTTATCCTTATCCGGACCTTCATCGTGTACAAGACCTGTCTTGGCAAGTGTACGATAAATAATATCAAGTGCTCCCTCCACAAATCTTTCCTGGTCTGTATCTTCTACACGAAGGATAAAATCTCCTCCCTCATGTTTTGCAATCAAATATGCATAAAGTGCTGTACGTAGATTTCCAACATGCATTCTTCCTGTTGGGCTTGGTGCAAATCTTGTTCTTACCTTACTCATTTTTTCATTCTCCACTTCTTGTTTTTTAACATAATTCTATTCAAATATCACTGTTTGTACATTTACAAACAGCAACATTAAAGCCACGCTCTATTATAAAGCAAGTGGGATAAATGTTCAAGTGTTACTGTTCACATCTCACCAATTGTGCTGCCCTGTCATCTTCTATCAACAGCGTTCCACAGTCACGAATATCAATCACCGACAATCCTGTCTGTGCAAATGCATTTGCTGCAATTCTTTCTGTCTGTGTCGGGACAATATATCCTCCTGTTCTTCCTGCCGGAAATGCTAATAATGTTATTTCTTCTTCATCATATAGCACACCATCAATTGAGGTGTAATTTATATTTCCTTCTTCCACCATAATATCAAATAAATTATCAATCCCATCAAAGGCACCTGTTTCAATCACTGAGATATTAGATGGTATGTATCGTAAATATCAGTAAAGCCATTTATAAATGCATGACTGCGGATTCCGACGCAATTTTCTGATGGAAGTTCCAATACACCACTTCTACAATCCAACATTTCTTCATTGATTCCATAAAGCATTCCGGCTTCATCAATTAAAAATGGCGTTGCTGTCTCTGCAATATCTGTTTTGGCATCCTCACTTTCTTCCGTATCATTTTTCGGAATATCATTTGATTCATTCACAATCGTATCCTTTGGCTCGTCTGTGATAACATCTTTTGCTTCATCCACAACCGTATTCTTTGGTGTATCCATGATAGCTTCCTCTTTCTCTGCAAGATTGTCTTTCGCCTCTGCCATAACAGTTTTGTCCGGCTCACTTACTATAATCTCCTGAGATCCTGCTGCAACAATTTTCTCCATCTTACTTACTGCAATATCATTTCTTGTTTCTTCTTGCTTTTCTGCACTTAAATATTCTTTTGTTCCTACAGCTTTTCTTGAAAATACAGCACCTGTTAAAATAGCAACACACAACATCCCCACAATTGTACGTTTTATAATTGGTCTGTAAAATCCGTAAATTTCCAAACATGCTTCCATAGTTATCCCTCACCATCTCTTATTCTATAGATTCGGCAACATTTTATAGACAAAGCTATTTACATTTTTTGCCAATTGTGAAAAATTCTATAAAAGAAAAAGGAACGCTGCAATCAAATGCAACATTCCTTTGCTTTTTTCTTCAAATCTTAACAGGATGTCCAGTAAAGCTGTATTTTTGTTCTGTACTTTATACGTTAATCTCTGCTTTTACACCAAGCACTTCTTTGTTCTTCTCTAACAATGGACGAATCACACGATTCAAATATGCATCAACCTGCTCTTTTGCACGTCCTACATATCTTGATGGTTCCATTGTCTTCTGAAGGTCTTCCAATGAAAGGTTGAACGCTGAATCTGCTGCAATAAGCTCAAGCAGATTGTTATCCAGACCTTTTTCTTTTACATTTCTTCCTGCTTCCATAGACAATTCACGGATTCTCTCATGTAATTCCTGTCTGTCTCCGCCTGCTTTTACTGCATCCATCATGATATTTTCTGTTGCCATAAATGGAAGCTCTGCCATCAGACGTTTCTCTATTACTTTTGGATATACAACCAGACCATCAACTACGTTCAGGCACAGATCCAAAATACCATCAATTGCAAGAAATCCCTCTGGTACACTGAGACGTTTGTTTGCTGAATCATCCAATGTTCTCTCAAACCACTGTGTAGCTGAAGTGATTGCCGGATTCAAAGCATCGATCATCACATATCTGGAAAGTGATGCGATACGCTCACTTCTCATCGGATTTCTCTTATAAGCCATTGCTGAAGAACCAATCTGCGTCTTCTCAAATGGCTCTTCTACTTCTTTCAAGTGCTGAAGAAGACGGATATCATTTGAGAATTTGTGTGCACTTGCCGCAATACCTGCAAGTACATTGAGCACTCTTGTATCCACTTTACGTGAATATGTCTGACCTGATACCGGATAACAAGCTTTAAATCCAAGTTTTTCAGCAATCATCGGATCAATCTTGTCGATTGTCTCCTGATCTCCGTCAAAAAGTTCCAAAAAGCTTGCCTGTGTTCCTGTTGTTCCCTTTGAACCAAGCAATTTCAAGCTCCCAAGTACATATTCAAGATCTTCTAAATCCATCTCAAATTCCTGCATCCATAAAGTTGCTCTCTTACCAACTGTTGTTGGCTGTGCCGGCTGGAAGTGAGTAAATGCAAGTGTAGGCTGTGCTTTATACTCATCAGCAAATTTTGCCAGCTCTGCAATTACATTAATCAACTTTGTACGAACAAGTTTTAAAGCCTCTGCCATTACGATAATATCTGTGTTATCTCCAACATAACATGATGTTGCACCAAGGTGGATGATACCTTTTGCTTTTGGACACTGTACACCATATGCATATACATGTGACATCACATCATGACGTACAACTTTTTCACGTTCTCTTGCAACATCATAATTAATATCCTCTGCATGTGCTTTTAATTCTTCAATCTGCTCATCAGTAATATTGAGTCCTAATTCTTTTTCTGTCTCTGCAAGTGCAATCCATAACTTTCTCCATGTTTTAAATTTCTTGTCCTGAGAAAAAATATACTGCATTTCTTTACTTGCGTAACGTTCTGAAAGCGGACTTGTATAACGGTCTGTTGCCATAATTATATTCTCCTTTGTTGTTATCCTATTAGATTTATTATATAAGATATTAAAAAGTCTCGTCAAGTGCTTCAATCGAATGCATGACTGACATCTTCATTCGGAACCTCAATTGGATATTTTCCTGTGAAACATGCATCACAATATTTTAAATCTCCAACCATATCTTTCAGCTTGTCAATTTCCATATATCCAAGTGAATCTGCTCCGATCATTTCACGAATTTGCTCTGTTGTATGTGAGTGTGCGATCAACTGTTCATTAGATGGAACATCTGTTCCAAAATAGCATGGATATAAAAACGGTGGTGAACTGATTCTTACATGAACCTCTGTTGCTCCGGCCTTTTTTAACATCTTAATGATATTTGCACAAGTTGTTCCACGTACAATGGAATCATCTACCATTACAATTCTTTTTCCTTTTACTACTTCTTCTATAACATTCAGCTTAATCTTAACACTTGACTCTCTTTCACTCTGTGTTGGTTTAATGAATGTACGGCCTACATAACTATTTTTATGAAATGCCATTCCATATGGAATACCTGATGCTTCAGAATATCCTTTTGCTGCCACCAGACCGGAATCCGGAACACCTACTACAAGGTCTGCCTCAACCGGGTATGATTCTGCCAATGCTTTTCCTGCTGTGATTCTTGCATGATATACATTCACATTGTCAATTGTACTATCTGTTCTTGCAAAATAAATATACTCAAAAATACATCTTGCCTGCTCTTCCTCTGGAATTGCCATGCTCATATCTGAAGCGATACCATTTTTTGTTATAGTAACAATCTCTCCTGGTTTTACATCACGAACAAATTCTGCACCAACTGCAGCGATTGCACAACTTTCAGATGCCAGCAGATAAGTATTATCTCTTTTTCCTATGCACAATGGTTTAAATCCCCAAGGATCACGTGCTCCGATCATTTTTCTCGGACTGCTGATGACAAGTGCATACGCACCTTTAATCTTCTTCATTGCATTTCTCACTGCGATTTCTGCAGTAGGTGTATTCAAACGTTCTCTTGCAATATGGTATGCAATTACTTCCGAATCAATTGTCGTCTGAAAAATCGCACCAGTGTACTCCAGTTCTTTTCTCAGTTCAACTGCATTTGTCAAGTTACCATTATGTGCTATTGCGAGTGTTCCTTTTACATAATTAATAACCAATGGCTGTGCATTCTCGACGCGTGTCGCACCTGCTGTAGAGTATCGAACATGTCCTACTCCCAGATTTCCTTTTAGCTCTGTCAAAGACTCACGGTCAAACACATCATTGACATGTCCCAATCCTTTTTTGGAAAGAACCTTTCTCTTTCCATATGTATCTGTCACTGCGATCCCACAGCTTTCCTGTCCACGATGCTGCAATGCAAACAGTCCATAATAAACTGTAGAAGCGACATCGCCGCCATCCATATCGTAAGCACCAAAGACACCACACTCTTCACCCAATCCTGTTGTTACTTCTTCAAATTCGCTCATGAATGAAACTCCTTCATCTATTTTTATCCTGTTTTTGCCGAATAACCTGCACGATGATTATAATACAAGGCAGGTTGAAAATCAACATTTCTACCCGCCTTGTCCGTCTTCGCAGTCATTATTTATTTCAAATTTTATATATAAGTCTTCCTAATAATATTGGTTAATTTTTCACTTTTTCTGTCAGACCTATGCTATTCTTCTGCCAGTTTTCCCAAAAATTCTTTCATTCTGGCATTATCTGAGGCAAAGACTTCTTCCGGAGTTCCTTCCTCTGCAATTACACCTTTATCCATAAAAATAATCTTATCTGCAACTTTCCGTGCAAAATTCATTTCATGTGTAACAATAACCATAGTCATATGCTCTGACGCCAGACTTTTGATAACTTTCAAAATCTCACCGGTAAGTTCCGGATCCAATGCCGATGTTGGTTCATCAAAAAACAACATCTTCGGTTTCATTGCCAGAGCTCTTGCAATTGACACACGCTGCTGCTGTCCACCGGACAACTGATATGGATATGCATCTGCTTTATCCTCCAGTCCCATCTTTTTCAGCAGCTCTTTTGCTTCCTTATATACTTCCTCTTTCTTTCTTTTCTGTACTTTAATCGGCGCATCTGTTATATTTTTCATTACAGAAAAATGTGGAAATAAATTAAAATTCTGGAATACCAGTCCAAAGCAGGACTGTATCTCTTTTCTTTCTTCTTTCTTTTTAAGCTCCAGCTGCCTTGCATGAATCTTTCTTTTGCCCTTGTCGCCTTCTGCTATATATCTCTCTTTAACTCTCGGATCAGCATATGCATGTAAAATATCTACTAAAAGATTAACAAGTACATATATGCCTCCCATAACCAGAATATA
>OGQI01002043.1_pt1 | contig 12706 bp, 13 predicted proteins | sample 1553171 | NCBI WGS metagenome assembly OGQI01 (sample SAMEA2579988, study PRJEB22360) | human gut metagenome | biome: human gut; feature: human-associated habitat; material: faeces | place: Denmark | collected 2008/2010
GCAGCGCAATACACTCCCCCGCGCCCAGGCGGAAGCTGCCGCCCTCCAGGACGAGCGCGACCTTGCCAGCGTTCTTTGCCTTATCTTCTGCAGTCATGTTGACCTCCTGCGATTGCGTTTTGGCTTTCTTCTACCCAGTTTTGGGATGGCGAGAGCGCAGGTTTTTTGAGGCGGCAGGTGAAGCGGAAAGTGTGTCCCAGTTTGAGGCGGGATTCTGGGATGCGCTTTCCGCTTGGACCGCCGCTGGGAAAGCGCGTCCCATCCTGAGCGCGTATTCCGGGATGAACTATCCGCTAGCCATTCATTTGGAAATTGCATCCCATTCCGAATGAGGATTCCGGGATGCGGTTTCCGCTTGAGGCGTCATCCGGAAACTACGTCCCAGTCTGAGCGCGGATTCCGGGATGGATTTTCCGCCTGGGCCGCCATTGGGAAAGCGCGTCCCACTCTGCGCTGCCGCGACGTTTTCTTTACGCCCGCGCCCTGCATAGAGTTCGATTCTCCGCGGTACGGACTAGAAATAAAAAGGCAGGTAGATATAAGTATCTACCTGCCTGTTACTTATGGTGGAGCCGAGGGGGAAGCAGTCGAACTCGGCGGCTTCCCCTTTAGCAAAAGGGGATTCGTCGGTCCAATACTCATCCAGCGAGAACCAGTCCCGCCACGTGATTTCCTGCTTGTCGTCCTCGGAGAACCACATGCTCACGACGAGCTTGTCGTCGTACAGGTAGACCTTGTCCACGAAATACTCGAAGACCTGGTCTCGAATCTCCGGGTCGTTCACGTCGGCGTGCAGGAACTTGTCGAAGTACGCCTGGATGCTGTGCCTGTCCTCGCACAGCGACACGCGGACGTTTTCCGTCCCTATGGCATCGTTCAGGGCGCTCTTCTGCTCCTCGAGCTGCGTGAGACGTTCCGTCACCGTATCGCTGACCACGCCCCTCTCGATGACCTTCACGAGGTTCGCAAGGCTTTTCTCCACTTCCCTGCGCTTCGCCTCCAGCGCTTCGAGATACGCGGTGTCGTTGTGGTTCTTCTCGTAATACTCCGCCGCGTCCAGAGCGAGCGCCGTCACGTTCTCCTCGTCGTCGACGATGTTGTGCAGGGCGAACAGCACCATGTCCTCCAAGTCCCGCTTGCGGGCCTTGTGCAGGTGGCACTCCTTCCTGCGCTGGGCGGAGCAATAGTAGTAGTAATACGTCCGCCCGGTCTTGCTCGTACCGGACACGCCCTGCATGGTGCTCCCGCACTCGCCGCAATAGAGCTTGCCCGTGAGCCAATAGCGCGGAGCCTCGGCGTCGTCCATGCCGTGCGCCCGCTGCGAACCCTTGCGCTTGTTCTCGGCGAACCGCCTTTGTGCCCTATCGAAGGTCGCCTCGTCGACAAGGACGGGCATTCCGCCGGCGACCACGATGTCGCCGTGGTGGTACTCGCCGATGTAGGCGCGGTTCTTGAGCATCTTGTTCAGCATGTTCACGCTGAACTTCGCGTTCCTCGGCGTGCGCAGGCCCTGCGCGTTCATCTCCTCGGCAATGGCCTTCAGCGGCTTGCCCGACGCGTATTCCTTAAACGCCCACTGCACGAACGGCGCCGTGTTCGGGTCCGGGATGTACTTCTTCGTGGACCTGTCCACGTCGTAGCCGAACAGCTTGTGGCCGTTGTACAGGGCGTGCTGCGCGTTGTAGTCCATGCCGCGCTGGATGTTCTGCGACAGCTGGCGGCTGTAATACTCCGCCATGGCCTCCATCAATCCCTCGATGAGGACGCCTTCGGGTCCCTCCGTCGGGATGTGCTCGGCCAACAGGTGAATCTCGCATCCCGCGTCGCGGATTTTCTTCTTCGCCATCGCCAGAACGTACTTGTCGCGTCCCAGACGGTCGGTCTTCCACATGATGAGGGTATGGGGACGGATTTTTGCGACTTCCGACAGCATCTGCTGGAACCCCGGTCGTGCGTCCGTGGTGCCGGATATTGCCGCGTCCTCATACTCCTGCACGATTTTGAAGCCGTGCGCATCCGCCCATTCGTGGGCAAGCTCGCGCTGCTGGTCGATGCTCGCCTCGTTCTGCGAGTGGGACGAGAAGCGATAGTACGCTATCGCGAGGTTGTTGTCGTTCGGCGCGAATCTCTTCTTACGTGCCATAGGTTTACCACCCCCTGTAATTTCTGCTTATGGGTTTTCACGTCTATTCCTCCTATATGATGAATTGCGTAAATACGCATTTAATTATAAAGCCCGCCGCCCAAAAGAGCGACGGGCTTCGTATGTTTGCTATCGGTTGCCCTTCGCACGGTTGTGCGTCTTGCAGAGCATCTGGCAGTTCGCCTCGTCCGTAGCACCGCCCTTGCTCCATGCGGTCACATGGTCGGCGTCCATCTCGGACTCCTTGTAGATGCGCTTCGCGTTCGCATCATGACCGATAGCGCATAACGGGCAGTTCGACACGCCCTGAGCTTCCGCCGCGGTTGTCTGCTTGCGATAGACCGCCTTGATGGTCTTCTTGTCGAACACGCGGACATTGAGCAGGCGGGAGTCCTTCTCGCGGCCCAACACGTACTCGAAGATGCCCTTTTTATCGCCGACTTGCGAGTCATCAAGCAGGGCATTCACACGTTCGGCTACCTTGTTCTTCGAGTAGGCGTTCTTGTGATACTCGCGGTACAGCCGTCCCCATTCGCGCCCGCACATCTCGCTTCCCGTGTACTCGAATACGGAATCCACCCAGTCGATGACCGTATCGAAATGGTTCTTCAGCTCGTCAATATCGGCGTCGTAGCGGTGCTGCGCCATATAGTCGTCGATATTGCCATCGCTGACCCACTCAAGCGCGGTTTCGAGAATCGCCTGACGCTTCGGGTCTCCCGAAACGTACGTCTGTCAACGGTTCATGTTGGAATTACCCGTGTTGGAGAACACCTCACGAGCCTTCGTCACGAATGGCCCATGGTACGCCGCGTTGCGCAATTCCTGCTTCACCAGTGGGACGCCTGCAATGTTGATAGTCTCGAACCACGCCTGAATCTCCGACGGTTCGCCCTCGCAGACGTAAATCGTCAGAGGCGCGTCAACAATGAGCTTCTGCTGGTCAGCATCCAGACTGTCGAAATAGTGGGGCTTGCCGTTCAGCTGGACGGCGAACGGCCATGACTTGTTCACATAGCGGGCAAAAGACGTGATGCGCTGCTGCCCGTCCAGAACCTCGTACATCCCGTCGGCGTTTTTCGCGAAGTAAATCAGGCCGAGCGGATAGCCCTTCAACAGTGACTCGACAACGGCAACATCGCGCTTGCCATCGCCGTAGATATAGTTGCGCTGATACTCGGGCTGGATAATGAGCTGCCCATCGAGACCGAACAGCCCCTTGTCTTCGTTCTTGTCGAACACGAAGCCCTTGCAGACATTGCCGACCGTCCAATCAGTATGCAAAGTTGTCTTCATTAGACATTACCTCCTTTCATCGGACGAATCAAAATTCTTGCGTATAAGACTTCCAGATATTTTCCAGGTACATTTTCGCAGGTATAATACGGAAACTTTGGAGGAATAGCTTCGTGCACGATTACAGGTCCATCATTCACTTTGTTACCGCCGCAAGTGCTACCATCTTTCTTATGCTGTACTGCATTGATATATCGTTTGATTTGTAAACTTGACTGGTCGCAAGACAATCTCTCGGGTGCTAATCCGATGATTTCAAATTGTTCCGGATTGTACTTATCCATGAACGTAATCGGCACACCCATCACGCCGTCATAATCGTTCGGAATTGCCTCAACAAACGGAATCTCGATAGCGTCATAATTGTCGTAATGTGGATACTCAGCTTTGCCGTAATTCGATTCGTATTTCTTACGGAGCCTTTTATTGAACTTCAAATTGTGCTCCATCGTATCGAGCATCAGCGTTTCATGACGTTTGCCGTGGTCCAAATTCGTAAACCAGCATGCAGAAGCCAAGCGCCCCATCACCACGCCGTCGATAATTTTGTAGGCAGAGCCTTCCTTCTTGTTCGCAAGAAGCCACTCTTTACGCTCATCCGGCACGTCGAAATACATGTCTTGGTTAAGCGACTTGTAACCAAGCCAGATTTCATTGTTCTTCAAGTGCGGGAATACTTCCTTGTAAGTAATGGCGTTCATGTTTCCAAGAATCACGAACTGCTTCCCGACTTCCAGAATCCAAGCTAGAAACTCGCGGAACAACGAGAACGGCGGATTAGTGATGATAATGTCCGCTTCGTCACGAAGCGCCTTTACCTCACGAGAACGGAAATCGCCGTCCCCTTCGAGGTATCCCGAAAACTCAATGTCATCGGTATCCACACGACCCGAACAGTCCTTATCGCGCGTCAGCGTAAACAGTTTCCCGTGTGTATCGTGCTTATCAGCATCGTAAAGCGGAGACTCCTGCTCAAACAGCGTGAGCTGCTTGCTCCCTGCACTCATTGCATAGGACGTACTAATCAGCTTCTTCAAACCGAACCGCTCGAAGTTTGACGCGAAATACTTTGTAAAGTTCGACCATTCGGGGTCATCGCAGGGCAACAGCACGGTCTTACCTCGAAATACGTCGGGGTTGAACTCCACATAGGCGTTCATCTCGGCTTCAATATCGCTGTACTGCGTATAAAACTCGTCATTTTGTGCTGTTCTAGCAGCTCCCAAAGCACTATTTCCAGCCATTACTCGCTCACCTCCTCAAGATGCTCCTGCACCCACTCGTGGATGATTGCGGCAATCGTCGTCTCACGCTCCGCGGCCATCATCTTGAGCGCCTTCTTGTCGCTCACGGTGAGCGACAGCGAAAGGGTGGTACGCTTCTCTTCAGCGGCCGTATCGGTGACGACGGCCTTCTCTATCTTCTTCTGCTCGGCCTCGCGGTCGGCAGCGTATTTCTCGAACATATTCGCCATAGCTCGACCTCCTTTAATCATTTACATATTTGTACAATTATACACCATAGGGACGCATTTGTCCAGAGGGACAACGCCTCTGACCTGCGCTTTTACAACTCGGGATGCTTGTTACGAACAAAAATTCGCTTATAAATCATTCGCGCTACGCCATTAACGTATAGACCGGCTGTCGGGTTGCCTGCTTTATAAGAACCCGTTCCACCTGCGCGATAATAATCATCTACAAACTTCTGAGTTAACCCAGGCGTTGTCTTATATTGTTCAGCCACATTACCGTTGTCGCTGGTTCCTAATATCTCGAACTGGTCAGGGCAATACTTATCCAAGAACGTTATCGGCACACCCATCACGCCGTCATAATCAGACGGAATGGCTTCCACAAACGGTACCTCGATGGCATCGTAGTTGTCGTAATGCGGATATTCCAGCTTGCCATAATCCTTCTCAAACTTCTTCTTGAGTTTCTTGTTGAACTTGAGATTGTGTGCCAGCGTGTCAAGTTGAAGCGGCTGATGGCGCTTGCCATGGTCAAGGTTCGTAAACCAGATAACGCCCATTATGTTCTTGATAATGTTTCCAGCCTCATCAATCCGATAAGATTTTGTTTTCTTCTCATCGAACATGGAGGCAGGTTGAATCATATCCATGCCACCACCAAAGCACTTCTGACCAGTCCACATTGTTCCGTCCTTGAGCAACGGAAAAACCTCTTTGTACGTAATCGCATTCATATTGCCGATAATCACAAACTTCTTATCCGCTTCCAGAATCCAAGCCAGAAACTCGCGGAACAATGAAAAAGGCGGGTTGGTAATAATAACGTCCGCCTCGTCACGCAACGCCGTCACTTCAGCAGAACGGAAATCGCCGTTTCCTTCGAGGTATCCCAAAAACTCAATGTCATCGGTATCCACACGACCCGAACCGTCCCTATCGCGCGTCAGCGTGAACAGTTTCCCGTGCGTATCGTGCTTATCAGCGTCGTAAAGCGGAGACTCCTGCTCGAACAACGTGAGCTGCTGACTACCCGCACTCATTGCATAGGACGTACTAATCAGCTTCTTCAAACCAAATCGTTCGAAATTAGCCGCGAAATACTTCGTAAAGTTCGACCACTCCGGGTCATCGCAGGGCAGCAGAATCGTCTTACCCCTGAACACATTAGGATTGAACTCCACATAGGCGTTCATCTCCGCCTCAATATCGCTGTACTGCGTATAAAACTCATCGTTCTTCGCACGCTTCGCAGCGCCCAAATTACTGTTGTTACCTGCCATTTCATGTCTCCTCTCGTCAGTTGACGGAGGAGCCACGAAAAAAAGCGGCAACCGAAGACACCTATCCTACGGATAGTCGCCTTCGTTCACCGCTCGTCACATGTGTGCGATTTCAGACGCTGTGCTCGTCCCAGACCGACCCGTCACGGCCGGTAGGTTCCTAAGGTCTTACAGGCTTGCCGCTCATGCCTTAACAGGGCTTATACTCGTGAACTCCGTCTATTCAGTTAATCAATTACTCAAATACTTATTCCTTCGGGAACCCCGCAGCCTCGCGCACCGTGCCCACCAGAGCGAGAGTCGCCTTCGCAGCCTTGCCGCGTCGGTCGAACTCGACCACGGACTTGCCGGCGGCTCCCGCCTGAACGAACGCCTCGGACTGGGGCAGCGTGGCCACCGTCTGGTCGCCCGCCAGACCCGCGAACCACTCCATGAAGTCGCGGGACGCCTTGAAGCGGTTCCACCCGTTCATCACGTAGACAATCTTCGCGTGGCTGTTCTTGAACACCGCCTTGCGCATGCGCATCAGCGGCTCGATGTCCCTCGACGTGGTTCTGGTCGGGATGACCACCACGTCCGCCTCCTTCAGCCAGTCCGCCAGCCCCTCCTGCAAGGCCCCCGGCGTGTCCACCACGGCGACCTGCGCACCATCCGCCTCATGCGTCTCGTGCAGCGTGCCGCCCTGCGTGTCCAAGTCGTAGAAGCTCACGGGGATGCCGGAGCGCTCGAAGGAGAAGGCAATCTCGTCGGCGACCAGGGACTTGCCAACGCCGCCCTTCTGATTGCATACCAGAATCGTCTTCATATCTTCACCTCGCTATATATTTAATCAATTACGCATTTCCATATTTAATTATATGTGTCGGTAAATACATGTTCAACTGCCACTTTCGGGGCTTTGTCTGGGCTTCATCAGGGCTTTTGCTGGTCTCCAAACGGGCTTCACGCCCTCGCTTCGCTCCGTCCGTTTCCCGCGTTTCCCGAATCCGGCTCATAAATGAGCGGACGCTGAAAACCCCGATTTTCCGCCCCTTGCGTGTACGTCCATCAACAGCCCTTCTGAAGGTCTCTTCGTAGCCCGCGAGCGGGAGCTTGAGAAAGGGAGCAGCTTGACGCTGCTCCCTCATCTTCTCGGCTACTCGTCGAACTGCGTGTCCTTGTCCGCCGACCTCGGCGTCCTCACGGGCGCACGCTGCTCGGCCTCCTTGACACGGCGCTGCATGCGCTCGCTCTTCAGGCGCCTCTCGCGCTCGTCCTCGTTGGACAGCGCCTTCTCCGCCGCCTTGAGGCGCTTCTCGACATCCCACATGTTCTTGCGGGACTCGTAGACGCGCCTCTCCGCCTCCTCGCGCTGCCTGCGGGCCTCCTCCGCGAGCGCCTCCTGAATCATCATGCGCAGCATCATGGCGGTCATGTCGGCCATCATGCGGGACACGGGGTCCTTGGCATTGCACCCCGCCTTGGCGAACACGTGCATGCCGGCCAGAAGCCCCGGGCACGGGTGTTGCAGGGTGTCGCGCGCCTCCTTGGAGGCATAAAACTCGCGCCTTGCGGCGTCCACGTCCTCGCGCAGCTTCGTAAGCTGCTCGTCCGGGTGGTTGCGCGCCTCCACGAGCCTCTCGTAGCGCTCGTCCATGAAGGGCTTGCCCTCCTCGCGTGAGCGGTGGATGTGCGCCTTCTGAAGGTCGGACGCCATCTCCGACACGTACGCCCGGTCGAGGTCGTACACGTCGAGAGCGAAATCCGCAGAGGGCTGTTCTGCCGGTTCGGCCGTCTCGGGCACGTCGGGCACGTCGGGAAGGACTTCCGGTGCCGGGGCGTCTTGCTCCTGTACCTCAAGCTCGCGCTGCTTCGCCTCGAAGTACGCCTCGATGCCCTCGCGGGTCAGGTCGTCGGCGAGGTTGGAGGCACGGCGCTTGCGGGTGCGGCGCTTCGGTCCCCCACTCGTCCACAGCCTTGTAGGACCATCCCGTCGTGACCTCGCCGGTCTTCCCGTCGGTCTTCGTGGTCTCCTTCAGCGTCACGCCGCGCAGCCCAAGATTGCGCCTGAACTCGTCCAGCGTGCTGGAGCGGTCGCGGGCATCCGCCACCCTGTCGCCGAGACGCCGGTCGAAAGAACCGGGCTGGAACGTCTCGCGTTTCTGCTCCCAGAGGGACATCTCCTTGTCCGCCCCGAGCACCGAGAAACCATTCTCACGGCTCAGCTCATCATTGACCGCCTTCACACGCGGAGCGTAGAGGCTCGTGTCCCCCTTGTTGATGACCTGACCGGTACGGGCGTCGTGGTTCGCAATGGTCGCGTGCGCATGCACGCAGCCTCCCTCGCCGTCCACGTGCATGGTAACCCAGCACATGGAGTCGGGGGCAAGCTCGTGGCACAGCGTGTACGCGTACTCCATGCCACGCTGGATGTCGTCGGCCTTGCTCGGGTCAAGCTCGTCGGTCGCCCATGAGATGCGCAGCTCGTAGCCCTCGTTGACCGCGTTCGGGTGGCGATGCTTCTGCCCCTCGCAGTAGACAATGAAATCCCCTCTTGAGGCGGCGTCACCCATCTGCGCGGCGATGCGGTCCGTGCCGTTTTCCAGATGAGCGCGTCTGCGCTTTCCCTCGCCGAACTCGGTGTACGACATACGCCCGCGCACGTTCGGAAGCGACTGCACATGCGTCGTTGACATCAGACATCACCTCCCGTCTCCACGTACGCCTGCAAATCCGCACGCAGTCCATCGACTTGCGCCCGGAGCTTGTCCACCGAATCGCGGAACTCGCGGAACGCTTCCGCCTCGTCCTTCGTCCTCATTTCCTCACGCACCGCGTCGAGCACTCCCATGCCGCTCAAGCGCCGGTTGCGCGCGCGGGCAATCTGATTCATGTTGACGCCGATGCGGTTCAGCTCGACACGGACACGGTCCAGGGCCGGGACGTCCAGAACCACCTCGCGGCTGGGCGGCGCGTACCGACTCGCGTACAGTGCGTCGCGAAGAAAATTGGAACGCGAGCGCGTCTTACGCTGCTCGTCCAGCAGGGAAAGCTCCGCGTCGCTCATACGCACCTGAACCACCTTGTCACGGCGGTCTTTCACGTACTTCTGGCGCGTCGCCTTCCCGCTTCTTTTTTCATACGTTTCCGCCATGCGGAACACCTCCTTTGCTGCTATCCGAAACGCCCGCCTGCGGCGGACAATCCGAAATGCCGTTTTCGGCTAATCTCACAACGTTTCTGCGCAAAGGGGAAAAGAGCAAGCATTGACTTCGTACGTACAAATTGCGATTCTCGCAATTTGCCCTACTCCGTCAGCTTGCGAGGGGGCGGCTGCGCCGTCCCCTTCGAACCCCCGCCTTTTGTCCACCGAGCCTCGCCCGTCCATGTCGGACACGGGAACGACTTCCCCTGTCCGACATGGAACCCGAATCCCTCGGTGGAACCCGGCACGGCTACCCCTGGTAGGCCGCGCCGGAAAAACCGCCGTGCGCTTCCGACGACTCTCCAGCTTCTGCGGTAGAAACATGACCGGAATCCGCAGCGCCAGCGGCGCGCGCATCCGGCGTTCCGTGTCCGGTGCCCGGCTTCAGTCCCTTGACGAAGTCAAGGACCTCTTCCGCCGAACCCATGTCCTTCACTTCAGGGAAAACCGTCACGAGCGCGTCGGCGTAAGCCTTCGTCCTCGCGGCCTGCGCCTCGCGGCGCAGCTTCTTCGCCTGAGCCTCTAACGCACGTGCCTTCTCGGCCACATCATCAAACCTCTTCGTTGCCATTTCGGATACCTCCTTTAATCAAATAAACTTCGCTTATTCAGTCGCAAACATCTGCGAATCGGGAATCGTTTCAATCCAATTCGAATCATTCAGAATCGGCTTGGGGCCAGCCACACCAGCACCATCCGCATCAGGCGAATAGGCACCGGTCATCGGCTCATACCCGTCATAGTCGAAACGAATAAGGGGAATCACCTGCTCCTTGGTCGAGCCATCGGCAAGTCCGTTATCGGACAGCCACTGCGCCAGTGTCTGTCCCGAGAGCTGACCGCGATACTCCCAGCCGTGCGCCCCCTTTTCGAGAATCTCGATGTCGGTCACTGCGGACGATGCCTCAATCCAACCATCGGGCGCAGGAACGTCATCCTCTGTCTCGTAAGGCCCGCTCACAATGTTGCCGTCGCGGTCGCGCTCGTAATACTTCGTAACCATGCCCGTCATCGGGCTAATCTCGTCCACGGCATCGACCCAATACTTGCCCGCATCAATAGTCGATACTTCCGAGCTTGAATCGACCCAAATCATGCGGTTCCCGCACACGTAAGCATCGAGCGTACTGGTCGGACCTCCACCGAGGTCTGAAATCGAGCGGCTGTAATGTTCCACCGACGCATTTTGAACTGCCTCAGTCTGCTCGCTTACCGAATCACGGACATCGAGCAGACCGTCAACAACCCCCAGCCCGTAACGCGCAATCGGCGGGCCGAGAATCACCAGCGCGACAACAATCACTGCCACACCGGCAATCTTGCGCGCAACATCAATCACATCAATGTTTCGCTTCGGCTTATCCTTCTTAGGCGGTACAGCACCCGAGGGCGGCGACGGAACAGCGGAAAGCTGCTCCGTCACATAGTCGTTGTACGCCCGCTGCTCTTCGGGCGTGAGCGTCCCGTGCTTCGCCTTTAGGCGAAGTCGAGCCAGCTCATCGGGCGTCAAATTGCTCATGATTTATTCCTCCTTAATCGTTGAATCAATTGCTGCTGCATCTTCCGAAGCGGCCACGCCTACGCGAACGAGACCGCGAGTGCGTTTCGAGCCGCGATACAAGTAGGAGCGATTTGGATTCGAGCCTCGATACCCCGGCTCCTCCCACTCACGGACCTTATACATGCCAATCAACCACTCGGGCGTGTCGTACATCTCGTCGGGGATGGAAACCGGATTGTCCGAATAGTCCCATCCTTCGTAATCGGAGATGATTCCCTTGACGTCGTTGATGAGCGATTTGCGACTCTGGCATCGCCCGCTCGGATTATTGCGAATAAACCAACGGCGGTACAAATCGAATACGAACTGCCACGGCAAAACGTCCCATGTCGCCCGTATGAGAATGTCATCGAGGAACTGGCGAACCGGGTCGTTCGTCAGACGGAAATCATCCAGAAGCGCCAAGCAGGCATCCGGCTCATCCAGCTCGTAATAGTCGGTCTCGGCGAGCACGTGGTACAGCACGTATTCGAGGACTTCGGGTCGGTTCAGGTAGTCGCCCTTGATGTACTTGCGCTCGCAGCCCTCGAAGCGCTTCTCGAACGGAATCACCAACAGGCGGCGAAGCATGGATTCGGACTTATCACGAACCCTCGGAATCTCGTTGACGCACTGCACCATGAAACCGTTGAAAAGCACGTCGCGCGGGTCGCGGTTCTTGCGGTTCATCTGGAACGGGTCACCCGTGATGATGCTCTTGAGCGACGCCGCGTCGTCCACGAACGTGCCCGTGTCGTTCTCGTCGGTGATAATCACGGACGCATGCATCAACGACGTGAGCATGAAATCCTTGCCGAAGTTCTTCAGCGGAATGGAAGTCCAGTCGCCCGCTCCGCAAAGATTGCGAAGCAGGGTGCAGAGCGTGCCCTTGCCGTTGTTGCCGGAAGGGGAATAGAGCCATGCGGATTTATTCCAGCTCACGTACGGGCGAACCGTCGCGCCGATAATCTGCCACAGAAGCGAGACCACATCGGGGTCATCGGACAGCTCGTTCATCCACGACACGACATCCCAGTCCGTGCCGTCCTCGTTGTTGTGGATGACGGGGTTCCGGGCACGGTCAACGAAATCGACGTGCTTCTTGCTCGTGAAGACGAACGCAGGGTCGAACGCCATCAGAATCTTGTTGCCGTAATCGTAGATGCCGTTGTTCACGGCAACCAAGTCGCGATTGCGGCAGCGCTCCATGCGAGGGCAAATCGCGCGAAGGGCCTCGATGGTCTCGTTTACGTCCTTGATGGTGCCCGTCTTGCAATAGCCGCGGATAAGGCTCTTCAGATTCTGCTCGCCAACGTCGTAGCAGCCCTCGTTGTCGCCGCTGTACTGGTAAATGCCGATGTCAAAGTTGCCGTCGTCATGCGAGTTGTTCCAAAGGATGCCCACCGCATGGTGCAGCTTGTACAGGATGACGGCAATCTGCAAGGTATGGAGACCCGACAGGCGCTTGTAGCGCTCCGCGCCCTCCTTCATGTCGGGATAGGCGTCCTTCAGCTTCGCGCCGGGTGCCGCGTTCGGGTCACGCTTGCCAAAGTTGTATGCGTCGATGCAGCGGTTCGTCAGCGTCAGAAGCTCGAACTTGAGCGTATCGCGAAAGGGCGGGTCCTCGGGGTCTTTGTCCTGCAGGTAGAACAACGTCGCATACTCCAGCAAATCGTCGTACGCGATAGTCTGCTCGGAACAGAACGACACGATGTCCGCCGCACACTCATCGGGGGTTGATTTCCGATCTCAGCCGAACACATTGAGCAAATAGGCCGTTCCCGCACCT
>OGQI01002051.1_pt1 | contig 12673 bp, 9 predicted proteins | sample 1553171 | NCBI WGS metagenome assembly OGQI01 (sample SAMEA2579988, study PRJEB22360) | human gut metagenome | biome: human gut; feature: human-associated habitat; material: faeces | place: Denmark | collected 2008/2010
GCAGCCGCTCAGTGTGCCCTGCGGTGAAACCCCAAACCGCACATTGAACGCATGGGCGGCGGCGTAACAGGCCCGCATTAGATCGTTTACATTTTGCCGCCGCCAATCGGCCAGCGAGATGGTGCTGCCGCTTGCGGCATAACTGTCGGCATCAAAATCCGGGGCAGTAGTGGGGTAAAAGTAATCATCAAAATGAATGCCGTCAATGGCATAATTGGTACATAGCTCACGGATGGAATCGGCCAGATACTGCTGGACTTCGATGCTGGCGGGGTCCAGATACAGGCCGGTTGCAGTGTGCTTGACCCAGTTGGGATGCAGCAGAGCAGGGCTTTGTGCGCAGAGCTCAGCCGGGGTTCCGTTGGCCTGCAGGCGGTAGGGGTTGATCCAGGCTTCCAGCGTAAGGCCCTGGGCGTGGGCGGTTTCTACCAGCACGGCAAGCGGGTCAAAACCGGGGTCCTGCCCTTGGGTGCCGGTGCAAAGATGGCTGAACGGAAAATACCGGCTGGGGTACAGGGCATCTCCAAAGGGCCGCACATGGGCAAAAACGGTGTTTGCCCCAAGGGAGGCAATGTTCTGCATGATGGCGGCGGCATCGGCACGGAAAGCGGATTCACTGCTGAAATCGGTATGCTGCCATTCCAGAAAGCTGACCCAGACGGCGCGAATCTCCTGCGCGGCAGCAGGGGACGGAGTGGGTGCAGCGGAAAGCACCGGGCTTGCGGATGGCTGCGGCGTGGTAGACGGCCCCAATACGGCGGGCATTATGAAAAGAAATGACATAAGGAAAAACACCCCCAAGGTTGATAAGAATATGCGCATGATACCACCCCTTTGCCGGTTTGCCATACACCCCAGCATATGCGCCGAAAACGAAAATAAGTGTTGGCAAGCGGGTAAAATTGTGATATACTAAACAGGTATCTGACATCATGAGGGCCATTAGCTCAGTTGGTCAGAGCTGGCGGCTCATAACCGCTTGGTCCCGGGTTCAAGTCCTGGATGGCCCACCATACAGTTCGTACTCGAACCCGATTCTCTATGAGAAAGGGTTTGGGTACGTTTTTTGTTTACAAGAGGTTCTGAGAAGGCACTACTCGGAACAGTGGACAGGAACGAGTAAAGGCAGGGTATCACCATGAAGCTGGTGCCCTGCCTTTTGCTTTGCATCAAGTTCGCAGTCTGAGAACTTGATGCTCCTATATCATGTAAGTTCTCCATCTTATGTGACTAGACAGAGGATATGCCGTATATTACCACAGTGCTACAACCATAGTTGTATATCTTTCTATGTTCTATGAGAGGAGCTTCTTACATGTCAGTAACAAAAATGAACGTCGTTATCTTTCATTTTTCTATACATATTGAGGTTTTTGTTGAGATATAGTTTTCGGACGAGTGATTCCTCGGATATAATATCGTTAGAAAACAGTTCATATAACAAAATCCAAGAATGTGCTTTTTCGGAAATTGTTTGTTTCTGAGCGTCAGATAAAAAATTTTTACGAAGCAGCATTATTTGAGCAAGTTCATTTTGACTTTCAATAATTTTATTGATTACAGAATCATTAGGGACCAATGCTTGAGCTTCTATTAGAATATATAGTAACCAGAGAACTTCCAAATCATGATCTTCTAGGAGATTCATCAAAAGCATTGTTGAAATCTGAGCTTTTTCTTTTTCGTTCAATGGCTCATATGTTGTACTTTTAAGAATAAGCGAACAAGCTTTTGTTAGAGATCGAGCATTATTAGTTAAGATTGTAAAAAGATATGCACGGTAAAGTCTTTGATCTTGATCATCAGTAAGCTCGATGGGAGCGGTTTCGATGCTCTTTAAGAGGTATCTTATTGAACCTTTGGTTCCTGAAATTTCAAGATTGAAAAATGTGTTAAAAAGGTTCATCAACTCGGCGTTATGTGATATCAATGGATTTTCATCCACTGCCGATTGATATTTTTCAATAATTTTCTTTAGATTTTCAGCTATATAATAGGGAAACTCAGTAATTTCTGTTTTTTCATAATTCAATGTGAATCCATATTTCTTTAATATACGTCCTACTATGCTGACAATTTGCTTTTCATCATCATTATAAATATATATTTCATAATCATCAACATACCGAGAATAATTCAAACCCGCGTTACAAAGTTCCTTATCGATTCTTGCCATCATACCTTCTGCAATTATTTTTGAAGAGAGCGGACCAACAAGGAGACCATTTGTTCGGTTTAGATTTTGTTTTCGATATATAGAATCCAAATTCTTATATATAGTGTAGGTGTCGCTTACTGACTCACCATGCTGAAAATTCTGAAACTGTCGATTGGCTTCATCGAACCCTAAAATAATAGCAGGAATCATATGAAGATAAAAGCTAGAGAAAAAGTTGGAAATGTCCAATTTCAAGATTTTTTTGGCTCCACTTGCTTTGATTATCTTTGCTGCAAGATTTGAAATGTAATCTGATGGCATGGGAATATCACCTGTGGGAGCATCGCCACCGTACGATTGCTCGTGTCGAATAATCGTATGATTCACTCCCAAAATTGGAGAAAATGAGCAAGGATTATTCTCAGTGAACTCTATTAAGTCTTTAACAATATGTTTTTCTTTCATGTATGCATGAACTACCGCATATGCTCCGATTTCTGGAATGCTGATAATTCTACGCGCATCGTTTTGATTGAATCTACTCATGTTAAAATTGTACGGAGGTATCAAATCGCATTCAAAAGGTGGCGGCTGCAGAAATGCTTTAGGGTTCAGTTGAAAGCAAGGAGGTAAATATTCAGAAAAAAAGCCTGTATTGCGTATATCTTTATCAATGGTAACATACTCCGAATCAGACAGTGACATTATTCAACTCACACTCCTATGATATGTACTGTTTTCAAAAAGGCTTCAAATACATTAAATAACACTTACCTTTGCCCGTCAAGGTTACACAGTGATTTCTTTTTAAACACAAAAACATGGTGCGCCCTGCCGGACGCACCCTGCCAAAATCCACATACGATAGCGATATGTACAACAGGGCATTCCCCGTCGGGAACGCTCTGTTTTTCTTTGCCGGAGAGATGAGCCTGTTCCGCCTGCCACGCGGCAAATTCTCTTTGCCCTTCTTCGCTGTTCCAGCAGGCAAGGATGGCCGGGTAGAATGCCCGCGCCAGACTGTCGATGACTTCATCGGGATAGGGGGAAGTGTTTGTGGACTTTTTCTTTTTGTTCAAACGCACGCTCCTTTGATCGTCCCACCGCAGCAAAGTCGGGCGAGAAAATCAAAGTTCCAATTTTTATCAGGCGCAAGGGCGCGGATGCTTTCCGCCCTGCTCTTGCGGCTGGTGGCTCGTTGATGGCTTACAAGTGCCTGTCGTTATGCGATTTCTTTATCGTTCAGCATTTCTTCAAACTGTGCCATATACGCTTTGTGCTGCTTGAGGATTTTTAGCGTTTCAGTTTTGGCGTAGGAATCGTCCGGTAGCTTAGGCAAGTATCTCATCAAAAAATCAAAGTCCTGCTGAATCCGCCGGACAGCGACTTCCAGCGCGGAGTAGTTGATTCCAGAGTAGTGTGAGTAGTTCGACTGCGGAGCGGGACGGTCTTCCGGGTGCAGAATCTCGTGCACGATCTGCTTACGGTTCGGAAAATCCGCTCTGGCGAGGCGGTGCATATCAGCATCACGGACTTTGAACTGCCCGGACAGGATTTTCTCCTGCATACCGGGCACCATCTGTTCCATGATCTCTACGCCGCGCATGAACTTTTCAGAACGGGCAACGTAGGATTCGCTGACATTGTTCCGCTCTGCAATCTGCTTGCGGATGCTCGCTTCCGCAGAGGTGAGAGGAATTGTGTCAATTTGACACAATTCCTCCGGGGCGGTTTTCTTGGCAGCAGCCGTGTGCTGGTTGTTGCCGTTTCCACCGGGCTTTCGATGCTCCACACTGTACTGCTTTCCAATGAGGAACTTCTTTTGCTCCGGGGTCAGATTACGCCGCCCCAGCTGGTTTTTGCAAATCCAAGCGAGAACTTCTTCCCGGCTTTCAAACGGGAGCGGCATCGTGGAGAAAGAGATTTCGGGATGCTCCTGAAGAATTATATAACGGTTGTGACCATCAACAAGGGTGTTATTCCAAACGATCAAAGGAGATAGCAGCTTGCCCTCTTTGAGGATGTTTTCTTCAAGCTGCTTAAATTCATCATCGGTCAGAGGAGGAATCTGGGACTGGAACTCCGGGTCGATTTTCAGGTTGATCATACGCACACTCCTTTATCTCTCCTGCTGCGCCTGTTCTTCCTCCCGGAAAAAGGACGCAACGTTCTGCTTTGCGGTTTTCAGCTTGAGCAGTTCTTCCTTGGCTTCTTTGTACTGCTCATAGAACTTTGCCTTTTCGGATGCCAGCTGCGCATACTCGGCTTCCAGCTTTTTCGGGCTGGGCAGCTTGGTGATGTTGTTTGCCTTGAAATAGGCTGCTGCCGCCCGGTACGCTGTCAGCTCTGCACGGTGCTGCTCCTCAAAGGCTGCGGGTCGTTTGGCAGTCTTTAACTGCTGTGCGACATTCTTGGTGCTGGTGTAGGCTGCGACATGATAGCGCAGCTCATTGTTGGCTTTCATGCGACCTTCGAGATCTTTCACCACCGCCAGCGAGTCGTGGTACTTGGTTTCCAGTTCGGTGATGCGCTGGTTCAGGGCGTCCTCGTCGGTCAAGCCCTTTTCCTGCAGAAGCTTCACGGTCTGTGCCATAACTTTGAGATTGTGTTTCGTGAGCCAACGCTTATAGCCGATGCCCTTGCCCTCAGTCATCCTCGACTGGATGTCAATCAGTTTCCCGATGGTATCCTGTTTGAACTGCACCTCGGGTTTGCGTTCAGTATTTGCCTGCAACGTGGCAAGCACTGCCGCCTTATCGAATTTGTCACCGAGATGTTTCGCCCGGATGAACTTCGTTCTGCCGGAAGGCAAGTAACTGAGTTGTCCACGGCTTTCCTTGACGGTGATGCCATACTGTTGCATAAGCCTATCAGAAAAATCTTCAAAGCTGGTAGCACGGTACAGCACCGAAGAAATCTGTTTCCGCAAGATGTTCTTTACGGTTTCAAACTTCTTCTGCTTGGGCGGCTGTCCGGCTGCGGTGAGGGCTGCGTTTGCAAGATCAAGTTTCTGTTGCCCACGCCGCCTTGCCCAATATTCGGCCTCGCTGACACGCTCCTTCGAGCCGTTGAGCAGGTCGATCTGGTACAGTCCGGCACCCTCGCACAGCTCCATGACCTCAACACGCAAGTGCCGCATGGTCTGGGCTGTGCTGGAGTGCTTCATGCCCTCGCGCCAGTCACGGGGCTTCTGCATATAGGGCTTGCGCTCCACTTCTCGTGTTCGGATGCTGCCGATCACGATGTGGACATGGATGTTTCCCGAATGGTTGTGCCCATCGGGGTGAGTGCAGACGATGGCAGGATGACCGGGGAAGTTTTCTTCGCAGAATTTCAGGCCAAGTGCCTGTGCCTTTTCCATGGTCAAGCCGTTGTCGGCTGCATCTCTGGGGTCAAAGCTGATGATATATTGATGGCTCTTAATATCATCGCGTTGGGTGTTCTTGCCATACTTGCGGTTTGCCAGCAGACAGGCTGTTGCAAACGAGAAATCGCCGCACTCAAGGGTATCGAGCAGGTAGGATTCCCGCAGCTTCGGTCTGCCTTGTTCGTCCAGAAGCTGTTTTCCGGTGAACGCGTCGTGCTGGTAAACGAGGTACGCTTCGATGGCGGTGTAATCCGAGTTCTTAGAGCTGATATGCTTGAGCGTTGCCATACAGTTCACCCAGAACTTTCTCGGCGCTGAGCCGGAATGCAGTCAGGTCTGCAAGTTCGTCAAGGAGTTTCGCCCGGATCTGCTCGGTGTCTGCACCGCCGGAATTGAAGTGCCTTGCAAGCTGGTTGAGGTTGCCGCCCACCTTGTTGCACTGGGCAAGCAGGGTGGAAACAGCGGTCAGGGTTTCTTCTCCGCCGCCGGCAACGATGACCGTTTTCTCGATCTTGACGTTGTGGATGGCACGGCGGATGAAAGTGGAGAGGGAGAGATTCAGGAGTTTGCAAGTGAGTTCCAGTGACGCTTTTTCCTCCGCTGTCACACGGAACTTGATGACGTGCGTTTTGTTGTTCGGCGTGTCGTGGTGCTGGGAATTGCTGGGAATCGGTTGAACATTCGTTTTGGTCATTGTACCTCCTGTCTGTTCGATAACTCCTCGGTGAAGTTATGTAAAGCACGACACGCCGTTGCTGTTCGCACCGTCAGGTGCGAACCATGAGCAGGGTTTGGGGCAGGCACGCCCCAACAAGATCACTTCGGAAATGCAGACGCATTGCAGAAGTGAAGTCCCGGATGGACAGGAAATTTTCAAGAATTGAAAATTTGTGGCCACGGGACGGTTCTTGCCCTCTACCGCTGCGCTCAAAACGTATTTTTAACAAATGTTTCCGAATTGTTAAGACGCAAAAATAAGTAGAGAGTTCCGCTGCTCGTGTATGTTGATCGCCGTTTGCTCCGAACGAAGTTCCTGCCCCTGTTTGTGCAGCGGCGTTGACGAAAAGTCGGTATCACGTTCGGTCGGCTCATGAAATTTTCAAGGTGCAGCTCCCTAAAAGAAAAATACCGCCCACGCAGCGCAGCGATGATTTTGTCGGGTGAATCGGCGGCAAAATGAATCGGGTGTGTTGCGGGGCGGTAAAAATCTTCATAGGGAATAAATCCTCGCCGTTCTGTACTTTTCTACAAAAATGGTGGGATTTGCGATAAAGGGTATCATGGATTGCAGGGCACGTCAAGATGGTTTTGCAAATTTTATTGCAGTAAAGCGGTGATAGTAGGACTTATTGTTTAACACACGGCAAGAAACAATTTCCGTTTCGCACATTGTAATGTTCGCAGAAAAAACTTATAATGCTTTTGAATCTGTAGGACACACAAAACGCAGAAAAGAGAGGGAATCATGAGAAAACTGTTCCTTTTGGAAGATGATCTGAGCCTGATCAGTGGGCTGACCTTTGCATTCAAGAAACAGGGCTTTGCACTGGATACAGCCCGGACGCTGGCAGAAGCCGAGGTGCTGTGGTCAGACAGAAAATATGACCTGCTGGTGCTGGATGTTTCCCTGCCGGATGGCTCTGGCTTCGATTTCTGCCAGAAGGTGCGGCGCACATCCAACGTGCCGATTCTGTTCCTGACTGCTTCGGATGAGGAAATGAATATCATCATGGGGCTGGAACTGGGCGGGGATGATTACCTGACCAAGCCGTTCAAGCTGGGTGTCCTGTTGTCGCGGGTCAATGCACTGCTTCGCCGTGCAAATGCGTCCAGCGCAGGAGAACCCGTACTGGAATCGGGCAGCATCACCGTCCGGCTGTTGCAGGGGCAGGCATACAAAAACGGAATCTTGCTGGAACTGACCGGCGCAGAGTACAAGCTGCTCTGCTTCTTTATGCAGCATCCGAATGCCGTGCTATCCAAGGAACAAATTCTGGATGCACTGTGGGACTGCGATGGGGATTACATTGACAGCAGTGCCTTAACAGTGTACATCCGGCGGCTGCGGATGAAGATTGAGGACGACCCCGGTAAACCGCAGATGCTGCTGACTGTCCGCGGCATGGGCTATAAATGGAATGGGTAAAGGTGCCGTATGAAAGTATTCGCAAACCGGGAGATCCGAAATTTGTTCCAAGCCGTGCTGGCGGTCTGGGCGGTGGCATTGGCTCTCACGCAGGGCATCGTATGGCATACGACGCATGTATTTTCTTTCGCGTTACTGTTGGTTTTTCTTCTGTTGGGCGGCTGTCTCTGGGGCGTGCTTTTTCGCTATTTCCAAAGGCAGAGCGCGCTTCTGGAACAGGCAGTCCAGCAAATCCAAAGCTGTCTGGATGGCAACCCGGATGCACGACTGGACTGCGACCGGGAGGGAGAACTTTACCGTCTGTTTCACTCCGTTAATGCATTGGTGGCAGTTCTGAGCGCACACGCAGACAACGAGCAACGGGAGAAGCGTTTTTTGAAAAATACCATTGCAGATATTTCGCACCAGCTCAAAACACCGCTGGCGGCGTTGAATATCTACAACGGTCTGCTTCAGGACGAAGCTGTTTCGCCGTCGGAGGTCAAAGAGTTTGCAGACCTGTCCGAACAGGAGTTGGACCGCATCGAAACGCTGGTGCAGAATCTGCTCAAAATCACCCGGCTGGATGCCGGTTCGGTCGTCTTGGAGAAGAAAAACGAAAATGTTGCTGAAATGGTGCAGGACATCGCGCGGCAGTATAACTATCGTGCAGAGCAGGAACAGAAAAAGCTTGTTCTGTCCGGCTCAGAGGCGGTTACACTTTGGTGCGACCGTGACTGGATGCAGGAAGCTGTGGACAATCTTGTAAAGAATGCCCTTGACCACACAAAGAGCGGAGATACGATTCAGGTAGAGTGGAATGCACTGCCGTCCATGGTTCAGATCAAAGTGCGCGACAACGGCAGCGGCATCCACCCGGAAGATTTGTACCATATCTTCAAACGGTTTTATCGCAGCCGCTTTTCACAGGATACACAGGGCATCGGACTGGGTCTTCCGCTGGCAAAAGCCGTTGTGGAAGCCCATCACGGCACCATTGAAGTAGACAGCGAGCTGGGAAAGGGCACGACCTTTACTCTGAATTTTCCGATTCCTACAAAATTGTAGGCTGAGTGTAGGCTTGCAGTAAGGTTGACGTGTTATCCTTTTCTGCACAGACAGAGATAATCCGTCTGAATCGAAGGAACCTGCAAAGTGAGGGATACACTATGGAACTATTAGAAGTCAACCATCTCTGCAAGACCTACGGCAGCGGAGAAACTGCTGTCCATGCGCTGAAAGATGTTCGCTTTTCAGTGCCGAAAGGCGAATATGTGGCGGTCGTTGGCGAATCCGGCTCCGGCAAAAGCACACTGCTCAACCTGATTGGTGGACTGGATACGCCGACTTCCGGCAAGGTACTGATTGATGGCAAGGATGTTTTTGCCATGAAAGACCGGGAGCTGACGATCTTCCGCCGCCGCAATATCGGTTTTATCTTTCAGGCATTCAACCTCATCCCGGAACTGACCGTAGAACAGAACATCCTGTTCCCGGTGCTGCTGGACTACCAAAAGCCGGACAGGGCATATCTGGAAGAACTGCTGACCGTGCTGAATCTGAAAGACCGTCGAAAGCATCTGCCAAGCCAGCTTTCCGGTGGGCAGCAGCAACGGGTAGCCATCGGCCGCGCCCTGATGACCCGCCCTTCACTGATTTTGGCGGATGAGCCGACCGGCAATCTGGACACCCAGAACACCAGCGAGGTCATTGCCCTGCTAAAAGAAACGTCCCGGAAATACGAGCAGACCATCCTGATGATCACCCACAACCGCAGCATTGCGCAGACGGCAGACCGGGTGTTGCAGGTATCGGACGGCTGCCTGACCGATTTTGGGAGGTGCCGGGAATGAGCAGCACAGAAATGAAAAGCTATCTGAGCCTGATCCCGATTTCTGCCAAGGTACGCAGACGGCAGAACCGCATGACGATTTTGTGCATCGTCCTTGCGGTGTTTCTGGTCACGGCGGTGTTCAGTATGGCAGATATGGCGATTCGGATGGAAACCTCAAACCAGCTGAACAAAAACGGAAACTGGCATATCATGGTAAAGGACATCTCCCCTGAAACAGCCGCAGAGCTTGCCGCACAGGAGGATGTTGCTGCATTTTCGGCGTATAGCGACATCAACGCTTCCCTTACGGAAAACTACTTTGCCGGAGATAAACGTGCCGCACTGGTAGGAGCAGATGATGCAATCCTTCAAATCTTTCCGGGAATGCAGTGTAGCACTGCCCCGGCGGATGGCGAAGTGCTCGTGACAGCAAACATCCGGGATTGGCTGGATGTTACGGTCGGTACAGCGATTCCGCTGACGCTCCCGGATGGACAGACCATTTCGCTTACTGTCGCAGGTTTCAATGAGGATACCTCCGATGCGAACCAGTATGATGCTGTTGTGCTGGTGATGAACCGCAGTACATTTTCTCAGATTGCCGCACAGGTAGAAGAATCCTTTGAAACACAGTATTTCATCCAGTTCAAGCCACATACCAATTTGCGGCAGTCCATTGTGAACATCGAAAACAAGTACGGAATTTCAGAAGAAAAAATCTCCGAAAATACTTACCTGATGGCGTTGAACGCAAGCAGCAACAACGATTATATTGTAGGCTTATATGCGGTAGCGGCTGTGTTGGCTGGCATGGTCGTCCTTGCCGGAATTTTTATGATCACAGGCAGCATCAACAGCAATGTAGCGCAGCGTACCAGCTATTATGGAATGCTGCGTTGTCTTGGGGCAGGAAAAAATCAGGTTCGGATGCTTGTCCGGCTGGAAGCTCTTTTCTGGTGTAAAACTGCTGTTCCAGCAGGATGTGTGCTGGGAATCGTTTCCACATGGGGATTGTGTTCCTTTCTGCGTGGATTTATCGGCGAGGAGTTCAGCTCTTTACCAGTGCTTGGCATCAGCCCGGTCGGTATTATCTGTGGTTCCGTGCTGGGACTTATCACGGTTTGGTTCGCGGCATCTTCTCCGGCACGGCGGGCGGCAAAAGCTTCTCCGATCACAGCAGCAACTGGGAATGCGGTGGAAAATGCAGCGGATTCTCCGTGTCATGCTCGGTTGTTTGGAAGTCGTGCAGAGCTTTCTTTGGGCGTGAGCCATGCAACCTCGTCCAAAAAGAACTTGCTTCTGATGACAGGTTCCTTTGCGTTAAGCATTCTCCTGTTTTTGAGCTTTTCGGTTTTGCTTCGATGGGTTGGATTTGCGCTGAATCCGTTGCAGCCCTACACACCGGACTTATCGGTGGCTGAAACATCCGGGCAAAATGTCCTTGACCCGGTGCTGGTGGAGCAGCTGGAAGCTCTGCCGGAAGTCAAACACGCATTCGGGCGGATGTATTGCCCGCTCCCGGCGGAATATCAGGGAAAACAGGGGTCCATCGACCTGATTTCATACGATACGATACAGTTTGGCTGGGCGAAAAAAGACCTGATTGGCGGAACCCTTCCGCAGGAGCCGGAGGATGGCACATACCCTGTGCTGACGGTATTCGACAAAAGCAACTCCCTGACCGTGGGTGATACCATTCAGCTGGAGGATGCAAAGCTCACAGTCGTGGGTGTATTGAACGACAGCCCGTTCAGTAGTACCGATTCCCCGATTGTTATCTGCACCGAAGAAACCTTCCATCAGCTGACCGGGCAAAACCGCTATGCGGTGATCGATATTCAACTAAAAGATACCACAGCAGACGCAGCCATTGCACAAATACACACCCTGCTGAGCGACACGTTAAACAAGCAGGTTGTTTTTTCCAACCGAATCGAAGGAAATCGGATGATACAAAGCACCTACTGGGCGTTCCATCTGGTGGTCTATGCGTTTCTCATCGTGATTGCAGGAATCACCATTCTGAACATCATCAACAGCATTTCCATGAGCGTGTCGGCACGAATGAAGCAGTATGGCATCCTGCGTGCCATCGGGATGGATGATGCACAGCTGAAACGCATGATCTCTGCCGAAGCTGGCACCTATGCGGTGTCCGGTCTTGTGGTGGGCATTGCGCTGGGTCTTGTGCTGAATCGGAAGCTGTATATCCTGCTCATCACCCATTATTTCGGTGCAGCGTGGCAGGTGCCGTGGGGCTGTCTTGCCGTGATTGTCGTAGTCGTGCTGGCGGCTGTGGTGCTGGCAGTATATAACCCGGTCAGGCGAATCCTCATGCAGCCCATTACTGCAACCATCAGTGAATTATAAGCCAGAACAACAGATGCCCACCAGCTTATGGCGAAAACCATAGGTCGGTGGGTATCTGATTTACGAAAAGAATTAAATGCTGTTCGCTGATTTTCCCATTGCAAACCATTGTAAAATATGGTATATATTATACGAAACTACATTTTGAAAGAACCGTTCGCCGTTTAATGATGTGTAAAGTGAGGTGCCTGCCATGACCGCTGTGATCTATGCCCGCTATTCATCGGATAACCAGCGCGAAGCGTCCATTGAAGGACAGCTGCGCGATTGCAAGGACTACGCCGAGAAGAACGGCATCACCGTGGTCGGCACCTACATTGACCGTGCCTACTCTGCCAAGACGGATGACCGCCCGGACTTCCAGCGGATGATTAAGGACAGCGCAAAGAAAATCTTCGATGTGGTTCTGGTCTGGAAGCTCGACCGCTTTGCCCGAAATCGCTACGATGCCGTGAACTACAAGCACCAGTTGGAAAAGAACGGTGTCCATCTGGTGTCTGCCATGGAACCCATCTCGCAGGGGCCTGAAGGCATTATGGTTGAGAGTATGCTGATTGGCATGGCGGAATACTATTCCGCCGAACTCGCCCTGAAAGTGGCGCGCGGTGAGCGCGAAAATGCCCTCCAGTGCAAGTACAACGGCGGTGTGGTGCCGCTGGGCTTCACCATTGGCAAGGAGGACAGGCTGTACCATATCGACCCGGAAACGGCTCCCATCGTGCAGGAGATCTTCACCCGGTACGCCGACGGCGAACCGGCTGAGAAGATTGCCGCATCCCTGAATGAGCGCGGCCTGCGTACCCGCACCGGGAAGCCGTT
>OGQI01002052.1_pt1 | contig 12662 bp, 10 predicted proteins | sample 1553171 | NCBI WGS metagenome assembly OGQI01 (sample SAMEA2579988, study PRJEB22360) | human gut metagenome | biome: human gut; feature: human-associated habitat; material: faeces | place: Denmark | collected 2008/2010
GCCGCAGCGGGCTCAATCCCGCCGGCTGGCATCGCTACGTGCCGATCGTGGCCGCCGTTGCAGTGATCGTCATCGCGCTCGCTGCGCTCGGATATGCCGGCGGTGGCGCCAACTTGGACGCAATGTTTAAATCGCCCGAGCTCGCGCATGTAGGTACAGAAGTTGTCGAGGGCGCTCAGGCCCAGACGAGCGTCGCGCCCCAGCGCGGTATCGTTGCGGCGGCCCCCACCCTCGCCGATGTGCAAAAGGACGAAGACAAGCAAGGCGACGACGTCGATGCGAATCAGACGAGCGAAACGGCAATAACTCCATCGGCGGGATAAGTTGCGAGTGGGGCAGCTAATTTGGGACGGGGCTTTTTTAGCTGCCCAAGACAGTGGCTCATTCGATGTCAGTCGCCAAAAGCGAGCGAGCCGCATTTGCGCCAAGGTGACGTGAAATGAGAGGGCGCTGACCTTCTGGTCGCGCCCTCGAAATTGAACGTCAGATTGGCGTGAATGCGGCCCGCGCAGCGTCAACGAGCCCGCCGTTCGGTAGAATGGCGGAACTAATTACCTTACGTAGACCACGTTGTCGCGGCGGGGTTTGGGCTCGGGCAGCGTGTCCTCGGCATAGCCCAGAATGCAGTGACCGACACCGCGCAGGCTGCCGTCGGCGGGTAGACCCCAACTGGCCAGTAGCTCCAGGCCCTCGGGCGAATCGAAAACCTCGTGGGCGCGATGAATCCAGCACGAATCAACGCCCAGCGCATAGGCAGCGTTGAGCAGGTTGCCCATGGCGAGCGAGCCGTCTTCCAGATGTGTGGGCACGCTGCGGTCAACCAGCACCACCACAACGGTCTTGGCGCCATAGAAGGGGTCGCTGTTGCTGCCCATGACTTGCGCGTTGAGCTGCGAGAGACGCTCGACGGTCGCGGGGTCGGTGACGGCGACAAACGTCACCGGCTGGCGGCCCATGCCGCTCGGTGCATATTGGCCGGCTTCGATAATACGTGCAAGCTTTTCGGCCTCGACGGGACGATCGCTGTAGTTGCGGCAGCTGCGGCGGTGAATGAGTGCTTCGATAGTCTCCATGGTGTCTCCTTGCGGTGGCGTTGCAGATGCCCCGTTCATACCCGTCGGGCTCAAACGATAGACGGTCAATTGCCCGGCCAAAAGGATAGATTCCAATTGGGAAAGTAGGTTTGCATAAAAGTACCTTCAGAATGTGACAAACAAATGGGATGGTTAAACGTTTTATCCCGTCTACCCTGCGGTTTTTTACCACTTGCCTAAATTACGAACGCATAACCTCTGATAAAGGTTTTACTAAAGGAGTACCAACGTTTATCAATGCGCCGTGGTGGCGCCGGGCCAGGAGGTAACATCATGTTCCAGGCTGGAGATGTCGTCGAGACCGATTTCGAAGGATTTCTGAAGCTGCTGCGTTCCAAGACGCGCGCTTTCGTGTCGATCAACGATCACGAGTACTACATCACGCACACCGATGGCTATTGGCGTGTTCAGGATTGCGAGGCCCTCAACGACAAGGGCCACTTTACTGACTGTTCTGAGTTGGTCAACACGGTCTGCGAGGTCGTCGAGCTGCCGTGGATTGCCGGCAAGAGCCTGCATGACAGCTTCTCGGGCGCTACGGTCTATGAGGCCGTCGCCGCTTAACAGGCAATAAAACCCGATTTTCACGTGACCGCTGGCGCCGCCCCCGCGCCGGCGGTCTTTTTCTGCCGATAGGCCATAAAAATGCACGCATTTGCGGAGAGCCTGTTGACGATAGTCAAAACTCGGACTAATCTAGAGACACATAATTGGTCAAAAATCGGACAATTGAATGGTGGGATAGATGAATAGTGCGGTTACGCTGGTCGACTTCGATCGGTTGCTCAATGGACTCGACCATATCTATTCGGAGTTCTCGCGCGCCTGCGGCCTTTCGGACTGCGCCTACTGGATGCTCGTCGACACGAGTGCAGCGGGCGGAAGCGTTGCCGTGAGTCGGCTGACGAGTGAATGGTTCTACAGCAAACAGACCATCAATTCGGCGATTAAAACGCTTAGGGCGCGAGGGCTTGCGACGTTGGAGTTTGCCGAGGGCAGTCGTAAAAACAAGGTTGTACGACTGACCGAAGAAGGCGTGCGGTTTGCCAAGCGCTACGCGTTGCCGGCGCAAAAAGCCGAGCAACAGGCATTCGAGGCGCTCGAGCCGTGGGAACAGTGCGAGATCATGCGCTTGGTCGGTAAGTTCTCCCATGTTCTTAACGAAGAGTGCGAGGCATTTAAACGGCAAGTGGCCGCCGAGAACGAGACTGACGATAAGGGCGAGGGGGACGCATGCGACTCTTAATGAGGTTTATGAGGCCGTACCGCGGTCTGATTGCGGTGACGCTGTTTGCGGTGCTGATAGATAACGTCGGTACGCTGTTGGTTCCCACGATGCTGGCGAACATGGTCAACACCGGTATTACCACGGGTGATGTCGACTATATATTACGCAACGGCCTGTACATGCTTATCGCGACCGGCATGGCCAGCGGCGGCACGGTGCTGGGCTGCTATCTTTCGGCGCGCCTGGCCGCCAACGTGGCCTGCGATATCCGCAATGCCGTGTACGACAAGTCGCTCGAGCTGTCCGCCAGCGACTTTGAGCGCTTTGGCACGGGTTCGATGATCACGCGCTCGCTCAACGACATCAACGTGATTCAGCAAGCTGTCCTTCAGACGATTCAGCTGGTGCTGCCGGTGCCGTTCTTGGCCGTGGCAGGCATCATTTTTGCTTGGTTCATCGATCCCGCCATGGGTACGCTGCTGGGCGTGGTGGTTGCGATCGTGCTGGTGGCGGCGGTCTTTACCGTTGCCAACGCCGCGCCGATCTTTATGCGCCTGCAGAGCTTTATCGACCGCATGAACGTGGTGCTGCGCGAGAACATCGTGGGCGTGCGCGTCATCCGCGCATTTAACAAGGAGCGCCACGAGGAGCAGCGCCTGGACGAGGTGTTTAGCGATTACGCGGCCAATGCCATCAAGGTCAACCACCTGTTTGTGGGTCTCGACAGCTCCAGCTTCTTTTTGATGAATATCGCCGAGGTGGCGGTGCTGTGGGTGGGCGGCAACCGCGTGGGCGTCCACGCCATGCAAATCGGTAGCATCTCGGCCGTGCTGGAGTACGCGATCCTGATCCTGTTCTTTGTGATGACGGCGCAGATGGTGATTCTGACGCTCCCACGCGCCGCCGCATGCCTGAACCGTGCGCAGCAGGTGTTGGAGATTGAGCCGAGCATCGTGGACGGCAAGCGCACGCTGGACACGTGCGCGGCGGAGTCTGTTGACGGTGCCGACGCGGTGGCCGTGTTCGACCACATGTCGTTCCGTTTTGACGATGCCGACGAGGATACCCTGTGCGACCTGAGCTTTGCCTGTCGCCGTAGCCAGACCACGGCGATTGTAGGCTCGACGGGTTCGGGCAAGTCGACGGTGGCCAAGCTCTTGCTTCGCTTCCACGATGCCACGAAGGGCGCCATTCGCCTGAATGGCATCGATCTGCGCGACCTTTCGCAAGACGACATCCGCGGGCGTATCGCCTATGTGCCGCAGAAGGCATGGCTGTTCTCGGGTACGGTGGCGAGCAACCTGCGCTTTGGCAACGAAGACGCGACTGAGGCTGACATGCTCCATGCGCTGGAGGTTGCCCAGAGCACCTTTGTGCTCGACCAGCCCCAGGGGCTCGATACGCCGGTGGCCCAGGGCGGCACGAACTTCTCGGGTGGTCAGCGCCAGCGCCTGGCGATTGCCCGCGCACTCATGAAGCATGCCGATCTATATATCTTCGACGACAGTTTTTCGGCCCTGGACTTTAAGACCGATGCGGCACTGCGCCATGCGCTGCAGGACGAGACGTGCGATGCCGCGGTGCTCATCATCGCCCAGCGCATCTCGACTATTTTGCATGCCGATCAGATCGTGGTGCTCAAAGACGGCGAGATCGTGGGCCTAGGCACGCACGACGAGCTCATGGAAACCTGCGAGGTGTACCGCGCAATCGCGGAATCGCAGATGAAGGGAGGTGAGTAGCATGACCGAGGAGCTCAAGAAGCAGGGCATCGTCGATGGCGCTGCGGTTGTAGAGACAGTCGAGGAGACGGGCGTCGCGCCCGACCTGGACGAAGCCGCCAAGGCGGCGGAGCGCGAGGCTCGCCGCCAAGCGCTCTACGAGGAAAACGAACGTGCCGAGGACGAGCGCGCCCGCGCCGAGGCAGAGCGTATGCGCGACGTGGACGACGAAGACGAGGACGAGACGCCTCGGGATACCTGGGCGACGGTGCGCCGCCTGTGGAGTGAGGCTGCCGGCGACCATTGGCGCTTCTATATCGTGTTCGCGAGCATTGTGTTCTATGTCATCTTTAACACCGCCGCGCCGGCATATAGCGCCCGCGTGATCGATGAGCTGTGGGGCCACATTCAGGTGGCGTTTGCCAACGACACCACTTTCAGCATCACCTGGGAGAACTGCGGCAAGACCATTTTCGTCTACTTTATGATCTGGACTGCCGCTGCCTCGTTCTATGCGCTCCAGAGCTTTTTGATGTCGAGCGTCGCTGAGCGTCTCAATCTGCGCCTGCGCAACCGCATCGCGCAAAAGCTCAACCGTCTGCCGCTCGCCTATTTTGACGCGCATCGTCCCGGCGAGGTCGTCAGCCGCGCGACCAACGACCTGGACAAGATGTCCGAGAGCATGCAGCGCGGATTGCTGCAGCTGCTCGTGTCGATCGGCACGGTTGTTGGTGCTGTGAGCGTGATGTTCGTGTTCAGCGTGCAGCTTACGCTCGTCTTTCTGTTCTTTACGGCACTGTCGCTGCTGGTGACGAAGGTCGTCTCGCGCCGCACACACGATGTGACGGGCGAGCGCCAGGAGTGGGTGTCCAAGATTACGAGTGCGGTCGAGGAAGGCTATTCGGGCCGTCTGGTGATCCGCGCGTTTAACCGCGAACGCCAAAGTTCTGCCGAGGTGCACCAGGCCTCGGGCGAGCTGGCACGCGTGAGTGCCAAGGCCGACTTTATGATCAATGCCGTCGGCCCTGCGGTGCGCTTTATCGGCCGTTTGGCGCAGATCGTGATCGCGCTGGTGGGCTGCAGCATGCTGGTTGCCGGTCACATGACCGTCGGCGTGTTCCAGGCGTTCTTCCAGTTTATCTACGAGGCGTCCGAACCCATGACGCAGCTGTCGTTTACCTTCAACTCGCTGCAGAGCGCGTTGGCGAGTGCGGAGCGCGTGTTCGACCTGCTCGATGAGCCCGAGATGGAGGCCGATCCGCTGCCGGACGAGGCCGCCAAGCTGCCGGGTCGCGTTGAGGGTCGCGTCTCCTTTGAGCACGTGCGCTTTGGTTATTCGCCCGACAAGCCGCTTATGCACGACGTGTCGTTTACCGCCGAGCCGGGCCAGAAGATTGCCGTGGTGGGAACCACGGGCGCGGGCAAGACGACGCTCATCAACCTGCTCATGCGCTTCTACGAGATTGACGGCGGGCGTATTACGCTCCGCACTCGTCTCCCGCTGGGGGGGGGGGATGCGAGCCGCATGGACCGCGGCGAGCTACGGCAGCAGTTTGGCATGGTGCTGCAGGACGCCTGGCTGTTCGATGGCACGATTGCCGAAAACATCGCCTACGGCTGTCCCGAGGCGACGCGTGAGGAGATCGTGGCGGCTGCGCGCGCCGCGCAGGTCGACTTCTTTGTGCGCACCATGCCGCAGGGCTATGACACGCGCGTGGCCAACGATGCCGAAAGCATCAGCCAGGGCCAGCGTCAGCTGCTGACCATCGCACGCGTGCTGCTCAATAACCCGGCGATTCTCATCCTGGACGAGGCGACCTCAAGCGTGGATACGCGTACCGAGCTTGCCATCGGTCGTGCCATGGACGCGCTCATGCGCGGGCGCACGAGCTTTGTGATCGCGCACCGCCTGTCGACGATCGTGGACGCCGACCTGATCTTGGTCATGGATCACGGCAACATTATCGAGCAGGGCACGCATAAGGAGCTGCTGGCTGCCGAGGGTGCCTACGCCGACCTCTATCTGAGCCAGTTCGCATAATGTGACAAAGGGACAGTCTCTTTGCCACATCACAAATAAGGCGCGCCGGGGATGAATTCCCTGGCGCGCCTTTGCGTTGATGCCGATGTCGTTTTGTGCCGCTTGCGTTCCTAGCGTTCGTCCACGAGCTTGGCGACGAGGGCCTTGAGCTCGGCCACCTCTCGCTCGAGTTCCTTGACGCGGCGGGCATTCTCGGTGATGCCCTGGCGGTTGAGGGCGGACTGCTCGGCGGCGTCATCGGGCATGTACTCGCGATGCTGCTTGGCGTCGAAACTCTCCTCGAACACACGGCAGCCGTTGCGCTTGATGATGCGTCCCGGCACGCCCACGACGGTGCAGTTGTCGGGGACGTCCTTAACGACGACCGAGTTGCCGCCGATCTTGACGTTGTTGCCGATGCGGATGTTGCCGAGCACCTTGGCGCCCGTGCCCACCGTGACATTGTTGCCCAGGGTGGGGTGACGCTTGCCGGTCTCGTTGCCGGTGCCGCCGAGCGTGACGCCCTGGTAGAGCACACAGTTGTCGCCCACAATGGTGGTCTCGCCGATGACGACGCCCATGGCGTGGTCGATAAAGAAGTGCTTGCCAATCTGCGCGGCAGGGTGAATCTCGACGCCGGTGATGTGGCGGGTGATTTGCGAGAGCACGCGGGCGAGCGAGCGATGACCGTGCTCCCACAGCCAGTGCTCGGGCACGTGGTTCCACTTGGCGTGCAGGCCAGGATAGGAAAGAAAGATGACCAGACCGTTTTGCGCGGCGGGGTCCTGCGCCTGGACGGTCTTGATGTCCTCGCGAATGGTATTGATAAAGCTCACCGGCCGCCCTCCCTTAGCGCCATGGCAATGCGATTCAATAAAGTATAGCGATTCGCTAGGGATTAAAAAGGACAATCTTGGCGGCTTTGCGCTACAAGTGTCAGTTATGCAAACTTGCTGGTAATGGAGTCATGCTTTTGTGGGGTTGCGCACGAGGGGGCACCGCAACCGTATACTGGTCAACTTGGACGTATCCGCGCCCACAACTGAGAGGTTTTACTTCATGGGTTTCATCAATTTTATTGCCGAGCTGCTTAAGGACCCGCGCACCGCGATCGCCAGCTGGATCGCCGCCGGCCCGCTTATGGCCTACGGCTGCGTGTTCCTGATCATCTTTATCGAGACGGGCGTGGTGTTCTTCCCGTTCCTTCCCGGTGATTCGCTGCTGTTCGCCTCGGGTTTCTTTGCCCACAACGGCGGCTTTAACATCGTGGCGCTTCTGGCCACCGCATGGGCCGCTGCCATTTTGGGCGATCAGTGCAACTTTATGATCGGTCACTTCTTTGGCCGCAAGATCATCGCTTCGGGCAAGGTCAAGGCCATGACGCCCGAGCGCATCAAAAAGTCCGAGGACTTCTTGGACAAGTGGGGTCACCTGGCCATCTTCCTGGGTCGCTTCTTCCCGTTTATCCGCACCTTTGTGCCCTTTATCGCTGGCATGGGCGGCATGCACTGGCGCAACTTTGTCGTCTTTAACGTGCTGGGCGGCATTACCTGGTCGACGGTCTTTACGCTGCTGGGCTACTTCTTTGGCGGCATTCCCTTTGTGCAGGAGCACTTTGAGCTGCTGATTATCGGCATCGTTGCTGTGTCGATCATCCCGACCGTGGTCGGTCTGGTTAAGGCCAAGCTGGGTAAATAGAACGCCTAGCTCGAGCCAGCGCGCAGACCGTACAGTTGAGGCCCGTCACCGCTTACGGTGGCGGGCCTTTTTGCTTCGGTCAAATGAAAATACTTTACTTAGTTAAAGAAAAGCGTTTTATCAGACGCGTGCGGGGAGTACAATCTCGTGCATGCGAATCGACGTGCCATCGGCTTTGATGCTGCTCGCGTGTCCCGTCCGGCTCTACGCTCCGGGCGTGCGACGTTGCGACGTGGTCGGCCTCGGTCCTTGCGTGCGGGTTCGCGAGTATGCAACTGTGTATGTAAGGAGCGACATATGACTGTCGAGAAGAAGGATATCGATTGGGGTAGCCTCGGCTTTGGCTACATGAAGACCGATTACAGCTACGAGGCTCATTGGAAGGATGGCGAGTGGGACGAGGGCGGCCTGACCACCGACCACACCCTGCATGTCTCCGAGTGCGGCGGTATCTTCCATTACTGCCAGGAGGTCTTTGAGGGCCTGAAGGCCTACACCGCCGAGGACGGCAGCATCGTCTGCTTCCGTCCCGACATGAACGCTGAGCGTATGTATAACTCTGCCCAGCGCCTCGAGATGCCCCCGTTCCCCAAGGACAAGTTCGTTGAGGCCGTCAAGCAGGTCGTTTCTGCCAACGCCGCGTGGGTTCCGCCCTTCGGCTCCGGTGCGACCCTGTACGTGCGTCCGTTTATGATCGGCTCCGGTGACGTGATCGGCGTGGCTCCCGCTCCTGAGTACACGTTCCGCATTCTCGTGACCCCGGTCGGTCCGTACTTTAAGGGCGGCCTCAAGCCCGTCAAGCTGCGCGTTTCCGAGTATGACCGTGCTGCACCGCACGGCACCGGCAACATCAAGGCCGGCCTGAACTACGCCATGTCCCTTAAGCCCACGATGGAGGCCCATCGCGAGGGCTATGCCGAGAACCTGTATCTCGACTCCGAGTCCCGCACCTATGTCGAGGAGACCGGTGGCGCCAACGTCCTGTTCGTGAAAGAGGATGGCACGCTCGTCGTTCCGCAGTCGCACACCGACTCCATCCTGCCCTCTATCACCCGTCGTTCGCTCGTTCAGGTTGCTCAGGACCTGGGCATGACCGTTGACCAGCGCCCCGTCGAGTGGGCCGAGGTCAAGGCCGGCACCTTTGTGGAGTGCGGCCTGTGCGGCACCGCTGCCGTCATCTCTCCGGTTGGCGAAATCGACAACAAGGTTTACGGCGTCGACGAGACCGTGACCTTCCCGGCTGGATACACCGAGATCGGCCCTGTGATGAAGAAGCTTCGCGAGACCCTGACTGGTATCCAGTCTGGTGCTGTCGAGGACAAGCACAACTGGGTTTACACCGTCGCGTAATTTGTCTTACCTATCCGGGCAGGGAACTTGTTCTCTGCCCTGCGGGTTCGGCGATGTCACAACGGGCAATGATTAATCTGAATAAAGATGGTGCGCGGCCTTTTAGGCTGCGCTTTTGCTTTGCTTCGCGCCATGTGGGGGCGGTGGCGACGTGCATTTTTGCGAGTATTCTGCAGTCGAAGGTCCCTGCATACCGATCTCGGGCAAAAAATCGGGAGTTCTCGATGTTTTCTACGAATGATGGGCGGGGTTATGGGCTGGCAGCGTTTGATTTGCAGGGATATTCGCGGTCTTTGGCATTTATCGTGGCGCCCGAAGCTCTTGGTTATGTTGAATACTCCTAAAAATGCACGACGCTTAGAGGGGGACCTTCGCGAAAAGGAAACCGCCCCGTCGAAGTATGCATTCGACGGGGCGGTTTATGCATTTGGCCGATTAAGGATGCGCTGTCAAACTACTAGAACTTGACGGTCGGGGCCTGGCGGGCTGCTTCGGCGGCCTCGAAGCCCTGGCGCTCCTTAAACTGGAAGATGCCGGCAAAGATGACAGCCGGGAACGTCTGAATGGCGTTGTTGTAGCTGAGCACGCAATCGTTGTAGCTCTGGCGTGCATAGCTAATCTTGTTCTCGGTATCCTCGAGCGATGCCTGCAGCTGCGTAAAGTTGGTGTTTGCCTTAAGATCGGGATAGGCCTCGGCTACGGCGAAGAGCTGACGCAGCGCACCGGTCAGCACGTTGTCGGCTTCCATCTTGGCTTCGGGCGTGGTGGCCTTGACGGCGGTGTTACGCGCGCTGATCACGGCGGAGAGCGTCTCCTGCTCGTGCTTGGCGTAGCCCTTGACGGTCTCGACCAGGTTGGGGATCAGGTCGTTGCGACGCTGCAGCTGCGTATCGATGTTCTGCCAGGCGTTATCGATGCGGTTACGCTTGGTGACCATGTTGTTGTAGATGCCGGCGATGGCGCAGGCAATCACAATGACAACAACGATGCCGATGATGACGGGAAGCATGATGTCTCCGTTTCGAATGGCCGCGGCGGCATGCGCCAGCTGCCGTTGGTATAACGCTACTAGTATACCCGCAACGTTTTGTCGTGCCGAACTTTCCGGTAAGCGTTGTGTTTTCGGCGGGGTTGGCACCGGGGCAAAGCGCGCGAGGTACAGGTGTAAGATATGCGACAGATTGACGAGTGTTGTCTTTGCCCTGAGGATGGCGATACCAGTGGACCTTCGCATCAAGAAAACCTACCGCGCCCTGTTCGATGCCTTTACCGAGCTTCTCGAGGAGCATCGTTTTGAGGACCTGACGGTTGCCATGCTGTGCGACCGCGCCATGATTCGCCGCACGACGTTCTACAAGCACTTTCGCGACAAGAACGATTACTTTGCCTTTTATATCGATGAGCTCATGTCGGGCTTGCCGCAAAAACAGCCCGATGAGGCCGGCGCGGTATCTGCCGAGGACGTGCGCGCGCTTCGGCACGCGATTTTGGACGATGCCATGGATTTGATTCTGGCGCACGAGCGGCTCATGGATAACATTTTGGCAAGCAGCATGTCGGGCATGTTGACCAACGTTATTTGCGACCGCATTGCCCGCTCCATCCGCGAGCGTGTGATGAACGTGCTTGCCGAGGATGCCCTGGCCCCCGTGTCACTCGAGACGACGTCTGAGTTTGTCGCCGGCGGTATTATTCGACTTTTCACGATATGGTGGGAATCGGGCCACGATCTTGAGCGTCGACCTGAGATAGCCGACGTGGTCGATGCACTGTTTGAGCGGACCATGACACCGGTGCATCACTAGGAGTGGCGGAGAGAGGGGGATTCGAACCCCCGGAACGCTCTCGCGCTCAACGGTTTTCAAGACCGCCGCATTCAACCGCTCTGCCATCTCTCCGTGAGTCGTAATGATAGCATCGTTTTGGATTTGCAACAGGGAAGGCGAACGATGACGATCACCGAAATCGATGAGAAGTTCATGCGTGAGGCGCTGGCCGAGGCGCGCGCCGCCGCTGCGGTGGGCGAGGTGCCCATCGGAGCCGTAGTGGTGCGCGACGGCGAGATTGTCGCGCGGGCGCATAATCGCCGCGAGCTCGACCAGGATCCTTCGGCGCATGCCGAGTTTTCGGCCCTGTGCGCCGCCGCTCAGTCGCTTGGACGCTGGCGTCTTTCCGATTGTACGGTCTACGTGACGCTCGAGCCCTGCTGCATGTGCGCGGGGCTTATGGTTAACGCGCGCGTGGGGCGCTGCGTGTACGGCGCGGCCGATGCTAAAGCGGGCGCTCTGGGGTCGCTATACGACCTCAATGCCGATTCGCGCCTGAATCATCGGTTTAATGTGACCGCCGGCGTGCTGGCAGACGAGTGCCGCGCGGTGCTGAGCGGTTATTTTAGTGGGCTGCGTGGCACCGATGGTGCTGGCTGCGGTTGTGGGGCCGATCTTGAGGCGCATACCGCCCACGCCGAGGCGCTTGCGGGTGTCGAAGATACTGCCGTTGGGGCGGTCGATTTTGGTGCCGCGTTCCGCCGGCCCCGCCGTGTGCAGCTGGCGATCGACTCCTTTAAGGGCAGCGTTTCGAGCGCGCAGGCGGAGGAGGCCGTTGCCGAAGGTGTGCGCCGCGTGTGGCCCGATGCCCAGGTAAGCGCGCTGCCGCTGGCGGATGGCGGCGAGGGAACGCTCGATGCCGTTGCCGCGTGCGGCGGTGAGGTCGTGGCATGTGAAGTCGCAGGCCCTCTGGGCGACTGTGTGTCTGCCCGGATGCTGGTGGACGGCGAGTACGAGTCGGCTGTAATCGAGATGGCCGAGGCGGCGGGTATTGGGTATTCGCCTTGCACAGAGCCGGCGGCGTTGGCCGCTACGACCTATGGCGTGGGCGAGCTCATGCTTCGAGCGGTTCGTGCTGGGGCAAAGACTATCTATATTGGTCTGGGCGGCAGTGCCACCAACGACGGTGGCGCCGGCATGCTGCAGGCGCTGGGCGCGCGTGTGGTCGATGATCAGGGCTGCGATGTCGCCCCTGGTCTCGCGGGGCTTGAGCAGGTGGCGAGTATCGATTTGGCACCGGCGCTTCGGGCGCTGAATAGCGCGCGTATCGTCGTGCTCTCTGATGTCGAGAACCCGCTCGTGGGGCGTCGTGGGGCACTTGCAGTGTTTGGCGGGCAAAAGGGCCTGCCGACAGACGATGTCGAAGCGCTGGGCAGGTACGACAGTTGGATGGTCGGCTACGGCCGCCTGCTCGATGCGGCGATTACCGGGGTGCGGGCTCAGGGGTTGTTGCGCGTGCCCGAGGGCGTGCGGACATTTGGCTCGGTGCTCGGCGTGCCTGGCGCGGGCGCGGCAGGTGGCTTGGGCGCCGCGCTGCTGGCGCTCGGTGCTGAGTTGCGTTCGGGCGTGGAGACGGTGCTCGATCTGATTGGGTTTGACGAGCGCGTGCGCGATGTCGACCTGGTCATTACAGGCGAGGGCAACATGGACGAGCAATCCGCTGCCGGCAAGGCGCCGGTGGGCGTGGCCCGCCGTGCCAATCGCTATGGCAAGCCGGCAGTCGCC
>OGQI01002056.1_pt1 | contig 12655 bp, 18 predicted proteins | sample 1553171 | NCBI WGS metagenome assembly OGQI01 (sample SAMEA2579988, study PRJEB22360) | human gut metagenome | biome: human gut; feature: human-associated habitat; material: faeces | place: Denmark | collected 2008/2010
TGCTCAATGGAAGAACGGAGTGTGCCCGTGTCCACCGGCTCCGGCACTTCGCTTAATTCGCTCTGTGCCTGGCCAAGATCGAAGGTCAGCTGTTCCGTCTGCTTCTTGTAGCGTTCCACCTCTGCCTTTAACTCCCTGACTGTGGCACTCTCCAAATCCACATCTGCGGTGAACTCTTCCCGCTCATAACTGCTGATTTGAGAGATCAGCTCCAGCTTGGTGATCCCCAGGTCGGCGTGGTCGGCCATATACTTCTGACCCAACTTTTCGTATGCTGATATGTAGGAATAGGCTTGCCGCTGCTTAATGCCGCAGGCTTGCTCGGCGTACTCCTCGAATGTGTCATAGCCCAGCTCCGTGTATAGGCCCTCATCCCGCATAGTCTTAAGATCGTGGCACACATCTACCAGTGCTCTGGCCATTACCTGGCCATTGGCCAGGATCCGGGCGTGGGTGTCGTAGGCTTTCTGTGTGGTGGGCGTTACTTCTTGCATTGTAGTGATTTGGTTATCCATAAGTCCTCCTTAACTGACTGCTTTCGTTTTTCTGTTCGACTTTAGGTAGGCAAGCCAGGCTTGCATAAACTCCTGCACATCCGGCGGTGCAGGTCGGTTGTGATCGGCTCTGCATTGAATAACGGCGCCGTTTTTGAACTCAACGGTCACATAGGATTGATCCGGGTTCGACTGCTTGCGGACGAAAAGTATATCCGTCTTTCTGTCCAGGTATTGTTCCGTGTAACAGGAGTACACACAGTTGTGCTGGGCACAACCCTCTTTCAGCAGATCTTCCGGTCCCTCGGCCGGCCGAATGAACAGCCCGCTGCTGGCGTATGCATATTTGCGTTTCAACTTTGGCAGATCCTTAGCTAACTTCTTTGACCGCTCGGCTTGCTCTTTTGCTTTCTTTTCGTTGGCTCGGCGTGTCAATTCTTCGGAATACTGCCGGTGCAGATCTCGCAGATTCTGCGGTACGGCTACCTCTTTACGGTTAACATCCAGGCCCAACCGCCTGCACTGATCCAGATAGTCGCTGTAATCTGAGAGCACATTTGTTGGCGTTCCATATCCCGCTGCCTGCCGGTTTACCCAGTTTATTGCCTTTTGCGGAGATAGGTTCTGCCGCAAAACATCAAGCGCCTTGTAGCATTTTTGCGGGCTCCATGTGTATTGGAAAGCAAGAAAAAAAAGAATATTTTTATCTGACATTTTACAGCCGTATTTTTTCAGCGCCGCTGTTGCTCTGAGTGTTGAACAGCAAATCTTGTATTTTGCTTTTATCATGCGGTACTCCGGCTTGGTCAGTCGCATTGCCTTGTAAGGCACCACTTGCTTGTAGTCCATACCGGTTGTGCAGTTCCACTCCACCTGTTCGGCTACCAAGTCGCTGTTGCCCTCTTTGATCAGGCGCTCTGTCAGCACCGGATGGCGGCTGTATTGATACAGTAACCCAAGCAGGTTGACCGGGTAGTTGGCTATAGCGCTACGGTGCAGTTGCTGCGCACATTCGTGGTATGTCTCCCATGGCAGATAGCGTAGGTTACTTTTTTCCAACGCCTCTTCAAAGCCCAGCAGCTTTGCTCCCTCTCCCTCTGTGCACTTCCAACTGTTGTGATCCAGTTTGGCTGGCTCCACCGTGCACGGCAGTTTGCGTGTTGGCTTTTGTTTTACGCTGATGAACATATCGTCACAATAGTAACTGCGTTCAGCCACGAAGTGCTGCCCAAGATTGAAGTATGCGGCGTACAGCAGTCCGCCCATTTCTGGCGCGGCCTTAAAGCCGTATCTATAGTCTTCGTACACCCGAACGAAAGAAAGTAATATCCCACCGTTCCTTGTCCGCTGCGTTACCGCTACCACTGCCGCGTTGACCAGCTGACTACGGCCACGCCCGGCGTCTTTGGCTTGGACTTCGTGCCCGCAGGCGGGGCAGCATACGGTGTCGTTATGCCGTGCAGAGCGGCAAGCTGCGTGTTTGTCCGTCCATAGTCGCATGTTCTCAATGTCGATCTGCACATCCTTGCCGCAAGCGGTACAATAGCCATACCTATGGCCGCATTCTTTGTGCTTAAAAAAATACTGCTCGTTGACGAACACTTGCTTGTGTGCAAATGTCAGTATCTTTTTCTCCGGCAGTTTCGGGCGGCCGTCCCAGATTTTCTCTGCCTGTTCCTGCGTAAGCGTGTTCAGTTTCTTTCCCATACCGACACCTCACAGCAGATCCAGCAGGTCGATGATCTCCGCCTTGTTCTCTTCGGCGGTAAAGCCGTAATAGCCCGCTGCCCATTCGTACACGGTGTCGTCCGGCACGGCTGCGCAGTTGCCCGCGGCTTGTTTCCGGGCGTTACTGGTGATGTGATCCCAGCAGCCTTTCAGGCTCTTGCCCTCATCCAGCACCTTGTCCGCGTTTTCATCATTGACCAGGCAGTGGTCTATAATGTGTGAGCATAGCAGACGCACGGTGGCGCTACCCATCTTCTCCGCCTCCTGGTCGATCTTATCAATGGCTTTTTGGATTTTCTCGGTCATTTCAGCGTTACCTCCTTGATCTGCGCCAGCGCGCAACGCTGGCAGTGCTCGTCCAGTTCCGGCTTGTCCAGGCCGCACCGGTTATTGATTGAGCCGTAGATACACACATCTCTGCATATCGTCGCCAAGATCGCAACTGTAGTTTTTTCGTTCTCATTCTTCATTATTGCGCTCCTCAAAGGCCATACCGGCCACGGTGCCCAGGTTGATCAGATCCCGACATACAGCTTCTGATTTGGACAGATCCATTGTTCTGATCACGCCCTGCACGATCAGGCCGGACTTAACTACCACCAGGTCCCCGCGCCGGTACAGATCGTACCCCTCTTCTTCCTTTTCGATAGGTTGCAACGCTCTTTTGTTGATGAATGTCATGCCCGCACCTACAATCAGCGGTTGCCATACAGCGCCTGCGGCTACAATGCAGGTGTCCAGCGGGGCGGCATATTCTTCATCGGGGCATTGGTCTGCCAGCGGCAGATCCGCTTTTGGCATTCTTGTCATGATCACGCTGTCATCCTCTGCCAAGTCAGCGACCATACGCAGCGTCTCCGGCGTGTATTCCGGGTGGCCGTACAGAATGTACCCGCAGCTGCCATTACTGAGCATTTGCTCGCCGTCTGGCAGGTCGTATAAAAAATAAGCCTTGCTTCGCTTGCACTCGCTTTGACTGTCGTATGTACGGCCGTCTGCTTGGGCTTTTACCGCGTGGTATTTGTTCCCGCCTTTGGCCCGCTGCCGGATATACTCCTGGTATTGGGCAGCAGTCCAGTGTTCTTGAGTACCCATCAGCCCGCTGCCTGCTCCGCAGGAGCGTAAGCCATACGGATGAACTGGTGCTCCACTGCACCAATGCGCTGCTGCTCCTGCTCAAGGCATTTCTGCATATATTTGCTGGCAAGCACTGTCTCCTCAAACTCCCGGCGCAGATCGTCCGTCATGCCATACTGGCCCAGTCCATTTGCGCTCTTAAATGCGTCCCACTTTGGCCGGATCAGCGGGTGGTTGATGTTCAGCTTGAAGCCGTATGCGTTGTGCGGTGCCAAAATCAGCTGTGTTTGGCGTTCCCGCTCTAAGTTGCGCACCTTGTCCCGCATTTGTTCCCATTGCTGTATGTATGTCACTTTGTCCTCCTAACACAGGTACCTATGGTTCTTTGCCCGAATAGGGCAGAGCACATAGGATTGATACTTAAAACCGGTGACTTCGTCCTCCCAGTTGTTCAGCGTGTCCTTGACCACATAGTATCCCTTGGGTGCTCTTGGCTCATCTGCCCAGTGGTCGCTATAGATGACCTGGTATTCCGGTTCCGGTACCACCAGGTTACGGCTGCGGCTAAAGCACACTCTGGACTTGGCCGTTGTGTACTTGCCCTCGTGCCCTTGTTTGATGTGGGTCTCCTCGCGTAGGTACCCACCGTAGGTGTGGTGGTCTCGATCATCCACCGGTACATATTCCACCCGGCCATAAGGCCACCTGGGCAGCTTGGTCAAGTCAATACCGGACAGCGCCATGTGGATATGTGGGTTCTTGTCCGGGGTCTCAATGGCTCTCATCCACTTGAATTCAACACCGGCCTTTTTGTAGGCATATCGCAGTTTGGCCATATAGGCGGCCCACAGTTTTTTAATCTCTTGCAGGTCCTTGGGCCTGTCCGCCTTTCGGAATGTAAAAGTAGCTGTCAGGTCACCGGGTCCGAAGTTTGCATTAAAGATCATCTCCTGCTGTAGGCACGCCTGGCGATTGTTGACTGCCGCCTGGGCCTCGCTGGTTTTTCCGTAGTTGCTGCCCCTGGTGCATTTATTCTTGCTGCCATAGCGGGAGGAGTAATGCCGCTGAATGTAGATACATTTACCTGCGTGGGTGGTCTTTTGCACCCATGGCATTTTGGTTTGCTCCTTTCTGGACGGACCGGCACACTATGGAAATGCTGGAAAACGCGGATCGGCTCCCGGGTGGAAAATCAAGTTTCCCACCGGTTCACCGGCGTGTTCCACATTCCCACAGTGCACAGCTCCTCATTATGCGGCGCGGGTGCACCCCCTGTTGCCGCCGGTCTCCTGCCTGCGCCTAACCAGCTGAAGAATGCCGAAAGATATATCCTTTTGCCGTTGGCGCTTTGCGTCTAAAAATAATACTTTGAACAAGGAGCAAAAAAGGAGCACAGACCCCTTTTTTCGCCCTTGCCGCACGGCTTGTCCTTGACTTCTTTGCGGTCCTTATATATAATGTAATTAGCGCAGGCGTTTTACTTTCTTTTCGCCGCCTGTGGTTTAAGTCGACTGGTCGCTCAGTCGGCTTTTTCTTTTTGCCCGCTGCTTGGTTCGTCGTTATACTCCAGTGGCAGCATAATGGCGGTCACTTTTGGCAATTCCATCAGGGCCTTGGTTTTCCGCTCTGCAATTACTTCCAGCGCCTTGTAATTGCCATCGCCACGCACATACACGGTGTCACCGGCTCTAACGGTGTTCCACGGCGCCCGCAGGACAATGTGGTCCTCGTCCAGCTTAGCAATTACCAAATCAATGTAATCTTCCATTTTCATCATCCTTTCCCAGTTTGACGGCGTGCAGATACGCCAATTCAAAGTCTGTCAGCGGCGCTACCAGCACCACCTTGTGGTTTTCGTCCTCGATCACCAGCTGCTTGTCCTGCCGGGGCTCGGCCTCGTCCTTGGGCAGCACGAACACCGCCAGGGCGATTAGCGCACATCCGGTGCCGCTGATCACTACGGACACCCACCAGAATTGATTATCCGCCACCATACAGCATCCAAACAGCACCAGCAGGAAGCCGGTGACCACCAGGACTATCCCTGTCTTTTCTCGTCTGGTCATATCTTCGCCAGCTCCTTTACCTCATCCGGGTGCTGGGCGTAATAGTCGCTCATGCTCTCTGTGAGCCGGTGCGCCATCGCCGCCAGCATGCGGCTGTGTTCTTCGTCCGTCAAGTCCTCCAAGGGCTTAACCTTTCCGTCCACCATAACCATGATCACGGTGGTCAATTCTTTCTTCATTTCGTCACCTCAATTAAAGTTACGCAAGGCCGGATTGTCCGTATGCCTTGACTTTTTCTTCATCAACGCCTATACTATAGGTGTTGATAATTGTGTTTACTCATTATATTAAGCTTATCAACTCCTTTGACCGACTGTGCCAGCAGTTGGTCTTTTTTTATTTGCCAGCCCTTAAATCAGCAGCAGACCGCCCGCTGCGATAAATGTGATGTTGGGTGGGGCGGGCGTGCGGGAAATCAAAAAAGAAAAGAAAAAAGAAAGAAAGAGAATTGAAAAAATATATCCCCGCTGCCTGCTGCTTATCTAAAGGCTGGCTGTCTCGTCACAATTGTTCGCTTTTAGTGAACCTTGTAGGTAAAAAAATATAGTCCATAGGGACCCCATAGAGGTCTGCCAGCTTACAAAGCTGATCTACTTTAGGGGAAGAACGGCCTGTTTCCCAATTTCGTATAGTATCTCTACTTACTCCGACCTCCATAGCCGCATCCGTTTGACGCATATTCGCATTGATGCGCGCAGCTTTGAGCGTTATCTTAAACATCGTGTTCAGCACCTCCTTTCTCGAGTTCACTTAAAGTGTACCATACATTTGGTCGCAAGTCAACACTTAAAGCGAACTTTTTTGCAAAAAATGTTGACTTTTTTCGTCTTTAAGTGTATAGTGGTTTCGTAAGATGCAGTGAGGTGAACAATATGGAATACGACAAAAGAATATTCGCCAAGAATCTGAACTCTATAATGGAAGAATGTGACAGAACGCCTTCCGATATAGTCAACCTTCTTGGAGTAAGTAAATCTACTGTATCCAGTTGGCGAAACGGCGAAAAAATGCCCCGCATGGATAAAATAGAGGCATTGGCTAATTATTTTGGGTGTCTTAAATCCGATCTCATAGAACAAAAGTCTCTCCGCGCTCCGGAAGTGACAGAAGATACTGTGATCTTCCCGGTAATTGGTGAGATTGCCGCCGGGTATGACTACCCTGCATACGAGGACTGGAGCGGTGATACGGTAGAGATACCCAAGTCTTACCTGCACGGCCGCAGCCGGGACGACTTCTTTGTGCTATCCATTAAAGGTGACAGTATGTACCCGCAGTATATGGACGGCGACAAGGTGCTGATCCTGAAGCAGAGCACCATGAACCGCTCCGGTGAGATCGGCGCCATCATCTATGACGGCGATATGGCTACATTGAAGAAGATAGAATATGTGGACGGTGAAGACTGGGTGAAGCTTATTCCTATCAACCCGGAGTACACCCCTAAGACCATCCGAAACGAGGACCTGGAGCAATGCCATGTTCTTGGCATTCCCCGCCTGCTGGTCCGCGAGATCGAGCAATAAAATCATAATGAAAAAAAGAAAAAGAATTATCCTTCTATTATTGGTGATTGTGCTCTCCGTATGTTTTATTCCCATGAGCACATCTGCGCACTCTGGAAAGACGGATAGTGCTGGCGGGCACCATGATACTGCCACCGGAGAATATCACTACCATCACGGACATCCGGCACACGATCATGAAAACGGCGTGTGTCCATACGGTGATTATGATAATTCCAGTTCATACAGTGATTATGACGACACGGATTACAGTTCTTCTGACTACACCTATGGCAGCCAGAGCGCACAAGATTCACAGCGCACCCGCATTTCCGCCAGCCAGCCGGGTAGTAACCGTGTAACATGGCAAATTGTGATCGTTGTCGCTTTGCTGGTGATTGCCTGGATATTTGTGTGTAACGACAGAAACAAATTAGCAGCAGCCGCATTTATCATAGCTGCCATTGTCGTCATTTATGGCGTTTCCACTTACTCGCTCAAAAAAGAAACTGATTTTTACAGAGATAAAGTCTGTTTCGTTACGGACGAGCACTCGTCTTACTACCACCAATATGGTTGTCCGGATATAAGTTCAGGGCTATTTTATGTTTACAGTATAGATGAAGCAAAAGAAGCCGGGTACGAACCCGACCCGGACTGTTGCAAATGATAATTGAAAAAAGAAAGAAGAGTAGAATATGGATATAGGTTTTGTTGTCCTTAACATAATTCTTTCATTGGCGCTTTATATTTTGCCGTATGTTATTATTCGTTTAATTCACCGAAAGCCATTATCAAAGAAGGCTGCTGCGATTTTTACGATTACATGGGCAATATTATCCGCAGTCTTATTGATTTGCATAAAGTTCAAATTAGGCATTCCAAGTTCATCTTCTAGCAGGAGTCTCTACTGGACAGCAGTGTTCCTGGGAAATGGACTTGGCGTTGATATCCTTGTGCACAAGAAGAAAAAGAAGGTTAAGATATTACCGGCGGCAGAGGCGATAGCTTCCAATGATCCATACAATGTAGACGATGTGGAAGTGAATATAGTAAATGTTCCGGGTGCCAAGCAGCGTCAGCAGTTGGACAGGCAAATGAAAGCAGTTATCAGCCTGGCCGTAGTTGCCTTTATCATTGCGGCAATTGCTGCGGGCTTTGCCATATATAAAAATGCAGAGTGCCGCCAACTGAGATCGGAAAGGAATGCAGTTCAAAGATCATTGAACGCTGTCAATACACAGTATGACGATTTGAAAGAAAAATACGATTCGGAAATCAAAGACCGTGAGTTCATGTTTTCTAGTAACAATCAGAATGTGCTTGAACTGGCATTCTATAAGCGATACATCGTTTGCACTAACGACGAAAAGTATTATCATCAATACTCCTGTAAGAATTTTACAGAAACCAAATCGTTTCGTGTGTTCACCAAAGACGACGCAAAAAGACTTGGCTACAAGCCATGTCCCAAGTGCTTCAAGAATTAAGCGGCAAGGTATAACCCTATGGACAAACTTTACAAACAAATTGCAAAAATCGGCCGGCAGTACGGCGCAGCTAAGGTGGTGCTTTACGGCTCCCGGGCGCAAATGACATAAAGCAAAGGCCTATCTGAGTTGCCGCTCAGATAGGCCTTTGCTTGAAAAGTAAGCTCGGTCAAACCGCCTATACTTTCCCCGTACATTATAAGTATAACGATCGCGGCTTCCTTTTGCAAGCGGATCTGGAATTTGCCCGGAAAAAATCTTGCTTGAGGAGGTGTTGCGCCTATGAGTAGTTCTCGTAACTCATCTGTAGAGTACATCTACACTGCGTTCATTACGCTCAAGAATGGCAAGCAGGGCATTCTTGAGCTACAATCTATGGGAGTGGTACAATGAAATATGCAGCGGCATATATCCGCGTAAGTGACGACCGGCAAGACGAATACAGCCCGGACAGCCAACTTAAGCTCATTCGTGAGTACGCCGGCAGAAACGGCTACTGCGTGCCGGATGAATATGTATTCTATGACGATGGTATCTCCGGGCGAAGCGTTAAAAAGCGCAAGGCGTTCAATGATATGATCGCCTTTGCAAAAAGCAAGGAGCACCCATTCCAGGCAATTCTTGTATGGAAATTCAGCCGGTTTGCTCGCAACCAGGAAGAAAGCATCGTATATAAGTCCATGCTGCGGCGCATCGGCGTGTCGGTGATCTCCATATCCGAGACCATAGACGACTCGCCCTTTGCCCCGCTGATCGAGCGCATAATAGAATTCATGGACGAGTATTACAGCACCCGCTTGTCTCAGGAAGTGACCCGTGGCATGACGGAAAAGGCGAGCCGTGGCGAAGCTATGAGCGCCGGTGCCTTTGGCTATGACCTTCAAAACAAGGTGTTCACACCCAACGAGGACGCACCCACCGTTCGGTACATCTTTAATGCTTTTCTGTCTGGCAAAGGCTACCGCAAAATTGCTATGGAGCTGAACGCCATGGGCGTAAAAACCTACCGAGGCAACCCACCGGACAACCGCTTTGTGGAGTACATACTGATGAACCCGGTGTATGCAGGTAAAATCCGCTGGAGTACAGACGGCAGAGCCTCCAGAGACCGGTACAAGGGCGATAACAGCAAGGTTATGTATGTGGACGGCAAGCACCAGCCAATCATAGATCAAGACACATTCGACCAAGTACAGGAGAAGATCATGGAACAGAAAAGACGGTATGGCAAATGGCAGCGCAAGGAGCAGCCTGTCACATTCATGCTGAAAGGCCTTGTACGCTGCGACACCTGCGGTGCCACGCTCACCTATATTGCCGCCAGGGATCCCGCCGTTCAATGCCACAACTACGCCCGGGGCAAGTGCAAGGTGTCCCACTACCTATCCATACGAAAGGCCAACGCTGCGGTGATTGCTGCCATAGAAAAGTCTCTGGAGACCCTGGAATTCAATGTGCTGCCAAAGGAGCAGCTGCAAAACGAAGCGGTAGACTACTCACTACTCATTCGCAAGGAAGAAGAAAAGATCAAGCGGGCCAGTGATGCCTATGATGCCGGGTATGACACACTGGAGGAATACGGCCGCAAAAAAAGAGCATTTCAAAACAAGATTGAAGCGCTCAAAGCCGAGCAGGCCAAGGTCGAGAAGTCACAGAGCGGTGAAATTCCGCCCCAGTTCGTCCAGCAAGCCAGTTTTGTGCTGGATTTGATAAAGTCTCCGGATACAGCGGAAAGCGTCAAGAACGAAGCCCTGCGCTCCATTGTAGACCACATCACATTCAAAAAACCGGACAACACACTGGAGATATTCTACTATATTTGATGGATTTTCAGTCGCATTTTCCGCCACGAATTGAAAAACAAGTGCGATTTTTGGCTTAACGCCGTCATTGATTGTCCGTATTTTGACTCTATATCTAAATGCAATACAGGCCGCCGTACTGACTGATGATAATGGACGCAGCGCGGGGATCCGGATTCTTAATATTGATGGGGTATTGCAATTTTTTTATATAACTAAACATACCATCTCTCCTTTTCTCTGCATACTATGCAGAGACGCCTGTTTGGGTGCGCATAGAAAGCGAGCTGTCAAAGGGAATTCCGTCCTTTTTGCGCAAATCGGTTGCCACGCAGGGCAAAATGTGATAAAATAAAGGCTCCAAAAAATCCCGCTGTTAGGGCAGAAAGCGAAGGTAGAATCATGGATGTATTTGAGGGAATCACAGCGCTGGCAGATTACGGCGTACGCACCGGTCTGATTGAAGAGGCAGATCGCACCTGGGCTGTCAATGCGTTGCTGGCGGCGCTGGAGCTGGACGCATACGAGGAACGCACCGTCACCGGCCAACCGGCACTGACGGAAATTTTAGACTCTCTACTAAACTATGCTTGCGCAAACGGGCTGTGCCAGGACTCTGTGGTGTACCGGGATCTGTTTGACACCAAGCTGATGGGTCTGCTGACCCCGCGACCCTCTGCGGTGATCCGCCGATTTTGGGATCTGTACGCAGAGAGCCCCAAGGCAGCCACAGATGATTACTATGCCTTTAGCAAGACCACCAATTACATTCGTGCGGACCGACTGGCCAAAGACGCTAAGTGGATCACTCCCACCCCTTACGGCGATATGGATATAACCATCAATCTATCCAAGCCGGAGAAGGACCCCAAGGCCATTGCGGCTGCCCTGCAAATGAAGCAAAGCGCTTACCCCAAGTGCCAACTGTGCAAGGAGAACGAGGGCTACGCCGGGCGGGTCAATCACCCGGCACGGCAAAATCACCGGATCATTCCCCTGAAAATGGGCGGCGGCCCCTGGTTCTTGCAGTATTCGCCCTATGGCTACTATAACGAGCACTGCATTGTGTTTAATGGCCGGCATACGCCGATGAAAATCGACCGCAGCGCGTTCCAAAAGCTGTTTGATTTTGTAGAGAAGTTTCCCCACTATTTTGTAGGCTCCAATGCAGACCTTCCCATCGTGGGCGGCTCCATTCTCACCCACGAGCACTTCCAAGCGGGCACTATACCTTTGCTATGACAAAGGCACCGATAGAGACCCCCTATGCCTTTGCCGGATATAAAGATATTGAGGCCGGAATCGTCAAGTGGCCCATGTCCGTACTGCGCCTGCGTGGGGATGAGCCGGCGCGCATTTGCGACCTGGCAGACAAAGTGCTGCAAGCCTGGCGCGGCTATACGGACCCGGATGCCTTTATCTACGCCGAGACCGATGGCACACCCCACAACACCATTACCCCCATCGCCCGGTTCCGGAACGGTAAATATGAACTGGACCTGGTGCTGCGCAACAACATTACCACCCCGGCGTGCCCGGACGGTCTGTACCACCCCCACCCGGAATACCATCATATTAAGAAAGAGAATATCGGCCTGATTGAGGTTATGGGTTTGGCGGTACTGCCCGCCCGGTTAAAGACAGAGCTGGAGCTGCTGCGTGACGCACTGCTCCATGGCACAGACATTGCCGCCGACGAACGCATTGCCAAACACAAGGACTGGGCAATGGAGATCGCCGCCAAGAACGCCTTAACCGCCGAGAATTGCATGGACATTCTGCAACAGGAAGTGGGCAAAGTCTTTGCTGCCATTTTGGAGCAGTGCGGCGTGTTTGACCGTAATGAAGCCGGTAAAGCCCAGTTTCTGCGCTTCCTAAGCAGCATAGAAACAGCATAAAACAAATAGACGCAAAGAAGCCGCACAGAAAGATCTGTGCGGCTTTGTTTTGTTCATTTATAATCAGACTTTGATCTGCACGGCTTTGCGGTACACCGCCAGGGCAATACCGGCGGTGAATAACTCGGTGATCCAAAAGGCATGCCACACACCGGCGGCGCCCAGCACTCGACTCAGCAGGAATGCCAACGGGACGATGATGACCAAATACCGGCAAAGAGAAATCACTAAGGACGGCGTGCCCTTGCCCAGTCCCTCCAGTGCGCCGGAGGAGGTGGTAGACACTGCCGAGACGATGAACCCCAGGCAGATGATCCGCAGGGCGGTCTGGCCGATGGCGATGGTCTCGGGGTTAGAGGTGAACAGACCCATCAGCGGGCCTGCAATGGTCAGGCAGAGCAGGGTGCCAATGGCCATGATCCCAGCGCTCAGGCCCAGTGTCAGGTTGTAGAGCCTGGACACACGGCCATGCTCCCTGGCACCGTAGTTGTAGCCCACCAGCGGGCGCATCCCCTGCACGATGCCGTTGGCCGGCAGGTAAAGGAAGGTCTGGAGTTTGTAGTAGATGCCCAGCACCGTCACATAGCTCTGGGAG
>OGQI01002057.1_pt1 | contig 12643 bp, 9 predicted proteins | sample 1553171 | NCBI WGS metagenome assembly OGQI01 (sample SAMEA2579988, study PRJEB22360) | human gut metagenome | biome: human gut; feature: human-associated habitat; material: faeces | place: Denmark | collected 2008/2010
ACGGTCGCCGCCACGGCCACCGCGATCGTCACGACCGCCGCGAGGACCGCGGTCCTCGTCCAGGCCCATGGCGACGAGCGGAGCGATGACCTTATCGAGAGCGGCCATCAGCTCGGTGGCCTCCTCATAAGAAAGCTCAGGCAGGAGCTTCTCCTTCTTGTTGGCAAGCTCGACCAGGCCCTCAGCGGCATCCTCGGCAGCGAAGACAACGATCTTGCGCATATCGCCCTCGGCGTCGTCGATGCGGCCAACCAGATCGGCAGCCTCGGCCTCGGCCATCAGGCCATCGAGCTCACGAAGGCGCATGCCCAGCAGGTCGGACATTTCCTTCTGCTCCATCTTGGGCTTGAGGTCAAGGAGCTTGATGGCGCGCTCGATGTTCGCCATGCGCTCGGCCTTGGCCTCCTCCTCTTTGGAAATAGCAAAGCGACGGCTACGCAGCAGGCGGGCGGCCTTCTGCATCTTGTCCATCAGCTCTTCGTCATCGTAATCAACGGCGGCCTCGACAACCTCGGCCTCCTCCTCGGCGGAAACCTCGTCAGCAGCCTCAACCTCGGCAGCTTCGGTCTCCACGGTCTCGACTGCCTCGACCTCGGCAGCCATGGTCTCGTTCTCGGTCTCGTTCATGATCTCTTCGTTCTCGGACATGAGACTCCTTCTTGGCCCTCTCGGGCATCATCGCCCCATTCGCGGGGCCCGTCGCGCACTCTTTGCGCTTTAAACATTCATGCCTCTCGGCAAAACGTCCATTAGTTTATGGTGTCGCCATCCAATCTAGCTGCAGAATCTATGTGCACACATTAATGCGACATGTGCGACTCGCGACGAGCGTACACCAGCGACACCGCGAACCCGACCACGGCAATTACAGCCGCCACACGCACGGCAGCTGCAAATCCAATCGCCTGGGCAACGTCCGTCGCAGCGCCAGCGGCGCCGGCAGTCGCAGCAGAACTCGAGAGCAGACCGATAAACAGCGACGGGCCAAACGATGCGGCAATCATGTTCCACGTGTTGAGCAATGCCGTTCCGTGAGGATGTTCAGCGGCAGGCAGCGTCTCCAAGCCGGCCGTTTGCGAGGGGCTCAACACCAAACCGACTCCGGCATACACCACAACGGTCAGCGCCACGACGACGCCGATGTTCATGCTTGCCGCCGTCATCGAGATGGCAGTCTGTCCCACGGCAATCAGGGCAAAGCCGACCGGCAGCAGCGGCCATGCGCCACGGGCGTCCATCACGCGTCCGCCCACAATCGAGGTCACAGCGTTGCAGGCAATTGCCGGCAAAATGAGCAGGCCCGCAACAAGCGCGGTCATGCCGTATGCGCCCTCAAAATAGAGCGGCAACAAAACGCTCATCGAGAACGTCGTCATCATCGACACCACCACAAGCAAGCACGCAGGCCAAAAACGAACGCTCGCCATGGGACGCACGTTAAGCACCGGATGCTCGAGCTTAAGCTGGCGGGCCGCAAACAGGCCGAGCAGCACAACGGCGGCAAAAAGCGTCACGATGCCGGCAATCAGATTGGTCGAGAACTCGCCTACGGAATACACAAATGCCGTAATGCCGGCAGCGAGCAAAACAACCGACAGAATATCAAGCGTGGCGTTCGAGCGCTCTCCGACATTCTGAACAAGCTTTACGCCCGCCGCAGCGACCACAATGCCGCCCACCAGCGGCACTACGAACACCGCCCTCCAGCCAAACAACGTGCACATAAGACCGCTGATCACAGGTCCAAACGCCGGCCCCAGCGTAATGCAGGCACCGCCCAGGCTCAGATACAGACCGAGCTTCTCGCGCGGCGCGCAAGACAACACCACGTTCATCATGAGCGGGAACAAGATGCCCGATCCCGCAGCCTGCAAAATACGACTTGGCAGCAAAACGCTAAACGACGGAGCGACCAGGCACAGGACTTCGCCGGCGACCATGCATCCGCATGCGAAAAACAGCAGCTTGCGCGTCGAGAAACGGCCGGACAGGAAGGCCATGATGGCCGTAAAAATCGACGTCACGATCATGTAGCCCGAGACGAGCCACTGTGCCGTGGTGGCACTCACCGAAAAGGCTGCCATAATGTCGTGCAACGCCACGTTAATGATGTTCTCGTTAAACGCGGCAACAAAGGCTGCAATATACATTACGACGAGAATCGCCGCAGAGGCCGATGGCGTTACTTGAACTTGTTGCTGAGATTTGCTCCCCATGCATTTCCTTCCTCTTGGAACGACAGTCGCATCGCCCCAGAGGAACGGTCCAGGGCGAAAAATGAGCCCTAGACTTACGCCAGACGCCGTACACGACGAATCTGGCAACATGGTCCAACATCGAAAGATTGTAACGCGGACGCACAGCTTTCCTTCCGCGCTATTATTAAAAGTCCACGAAAGCATAAGACATGAGGAGCCCGCCATGATTAAGCCCATCATGAAATCCGAGTTCTTTTTGCGTCTGCCTTCCGAAGACGCGGGACCCGACGATGCCGCAACCGGGCAGGATCTCCTGGATACACTCCACGAGCATGAGCGCGAGTGCGTGGGCCTCGCCGCCAACATGATCGGCGTGCGCAAACGCATCATCTGCGTAAAGGACGGCAACAGGACACTCCTGATGTACAACCCTCAAATTCTTGAGCAGGTCAATGCCTATCAGACGAGCGAAGGATGCCTCTCGCTGACCGGCGAGCGTCCCTGTACCCGCTATCGCCGCATTAAGGTTGAGTATTTGGACGAGAACTTCGTTCACCGCATCAAAAACTTCTCGGGCTACACCGCCGAGATCATCCAGCACGAAATCGACCACTGCAATGGCGTCGTGGTTTAGGCCACCTGCCAAAATGAGGGTACCGGAGGCCTCCCTATGGATATCAGCCGCTTTGGCGAATTCGCCATCTTAGCGCAGTCACGCACGTTTCTTGATGCGGCGGAACTGCTTTTCATGTCGCAATCAACCCTCTCCAAGCACATCATGGCAATGGAGCACGAACTCGGCTGCAAACTCATCGATCGAAGCCAGCGCCACGTAACACTCACCGCGCAAGGTGAAGCGCTCCTCCCCTATGCGCAAAAAATTGCGACGCTTCAGCACCGCTATCTTGCCGCCATTCAAATAGGCGCAGGTGAGCCGCTCGAGCACCTCACCGTAGGTTCTATCCCCATTATGGCCCCTTATGGGATCACGGACGCCGTCATCGATTTTCAGCAGGCGAACCCCTCATATTCTGTTGAGCTCATCGAGGGCGAGGGCGACACACTCAAGCGTATGCTCCTGCACGAGGACATTGACCTGGCCTTCATCCGTGACAGTGGCGCCATCGAGCCGGAGTTCAAAAAGATTCCCTTTACGACTGACCGGCTCGTGGCCGTCCTTCCGCTCGACCATCCGCTCGCCGAACGTGACACCGTCGAGATAGACGACCTTATCGACGAGAATTTCCTCATGCTTCCCCAAGGCTCGTTCGTAAGCGAGCTCGTCCTTTCCCTTTGTCGCGAAGCTGGATTTGGCCCACGCGTTACGTTCACCGGCAAACGAGCCGAGAACATCATCTCTCTTGTCGCACGCGGCGCCGGCGTCTCATTCCTCATGCGCAAGCCGGCGGAATCGCTTGCCAGCGGAAAGGTAGCCCTGGTGCCGCTCGAGCCCGCGACGACCTCCGAGGTCAGGCTCTACCTCAAGCGAAACGCCGCGCACTCGCAGGCGGTCGTCTCGTTCATCGGCTTCCTCCCCTACCGTCAGCTCCTGCAGGGCGACCGTACGTCTTCCACCGCGGCACGACCGTCATAATCCCCGCTGCTCCACAACCGCAGACTTGTGTCCGCAAACACGCTGACAACGGCACAAAACACAAATATGCCTCGGGCGGCACGTCGCCGTCCGAGGCATATTTAGTTAAAGTGCGCAGACAGACTAGTCCACCGAGATGTTGAGCGCCTTACCGCCCTCGTCCTTCCTGGTACCGATCACCATAGCGGCGACAAGAGCCAGAACGAAAGCGACCACACCGGAGATGACAAGGCCGATAAAGCCCATGTCGATGCCGGCAGGGTTAATAAAGCTCGGAAAACCGAGCGGGCCGGAGGCACCGAAGGCATAGAGTTTGGCACCCATGAGGCCGGCGATGGCGCCGCCTACACCAGCGGAAATAAAGGTTGCCCACATAAGGCGCTTACGCGGCAGCAAGATGGCGTAAAGCGCAGGCTCGTTGACACCGAAAATCGAAGAGACAAGGGCGGGAATGTTGACGGCAGCATTTTCCTCGGAATCCTTGGTTCGGATGATCATGCCAAGCACAGCACCGGCGATGGCACAACCGCCTGCATACACGAGCGGATTAATGAGGTCATAGCCGTAGGTTGCGACATCGAGAAACCACAGCGGGATGATACCCCAGTGCAGGCCGAACATGACGAGCAGGCTCCAGAACGTGCCGATGACGAAGCCGGCGATGGCGGGCTGGAAGTTGATGAGCATCAAGATGATCTGGGCAACGATGTTGGAGAGGACCGTCATGACCGGACCGACCACAAGCAGGCCAAGGATGCCGCAAATGAGGAGCGTCAGGATGTTGGAGAAGAACGAGCTCACAAGCGCGGGCAGCGCGTTAGAAAGGGCCTTGTGCACCTTGGAGGCAATCCAGACGATAAAGATCGCAGGCAGAATCGTCGATGAGTAATTCTGCATGATCAGCGGGATGCCAAAAATATCACCGTAGACATTGGACTCGAAGACCGTGCCGGCGCCGAGCGTGTAGAGCGGATCTCCGCCCATAAGGGCAACGAGCGTCGGGTAGACGAGGATACCACCGAGCGCCATTCCCATAACGGGCTTAAGTCCGAACTTCTTGGCCGACGTCCAGCCAATGATTAGCGGAAAGTAATAGAAGACCGAATCTCCGATTGCCGAGAGCGTCACATACGTATTGCTGTCCTTGGCAAGCCAACCGGCAACCGTGCAGAGCGCGAGCATCGACTTGATAAAGCCACCGGCCATAAGCACGCCAAGAACCGGTTGCAGAATCTCGGAGATGATGGCAAGCAGACGCGAGAATGGATCGCTCTTTTTGACGTCGTCGCCTTCATCGATATCGAGCGCGGGTTTGGAGTCGAACCCGCCAATCTGAACAAGGTCGTTGTAGACGGCCTCGACAGTGGCACCAATCACGACCTGATACTGTCCGCCGGCCTGGATAACGTCAACGACGCCCTTCGTCGCCTTAAGCTCATTGGTCTGGGCGAGCGATTCATCCTTGAGGTAGAAGCGAAGACGCGTAATGCAGTGGCTCACGTCTAACACATTGTCTCGACCACCGACCTTTGTGATGATTTCATCGCAAAGCTTCTGGTATTTCATGGAATTCTCCTTTTTCTGAGCGGGGTATAGCATCGATTTCATACCTCCGTAGTCGACGTGGGAGGACAAGGAACCCGCTCCCCCCCTTTGAAATCCGCGGACGCACGTACGCCCGGGATGGGAAACGGCAGAGAAGATGGAAGATGCCGATCACATGGCAGTAAGCCTCATTGGCCCATGCCACGCAATCAGGCCTACAGACGCGAAGCTGCTGCGCCGAGAAGTCTCGTCGTCTGGCAGAACTTGTCACACAGACGTTCCGGTTCGCCCTGGGGAATCTGAGTACGCTCGGTCTCAAAGGAGAGGCCGTACTCGCGTGCCGGAAGGAAATACTCAAAATAGCCGTTAGTGTAACCGCAGACTATTCCCTCGACCGGACATTCGCGCTTCATGCGAATGCCCAGGTCGCTGCCGAGTTCACTCGGGAACACAAAGAGATGCAGGCCGCCCAGACTGATGACGGCACACTTAAGCGTGAGCGAAAAGTCGTCATGGGCAACGGTGTGATAGAACGTCTGAGGCTCGATGCGGTCAAGAACGACCTCGCGATCGAGCTTGATCTGGGAAATCGCCTCGGCAAGACCGGTCGAAACGCGCTCGACCTCGGGAATGCCGCGTCCTTGGCGAAAATTGCGGTCGCTACAGTCGCCAGCAGCACCGACGACCATGGCCGGATAGTAACCAAGGCTCTGAGCGAGCTTTTTGCCGGTAAGACCGGCGAGTTCGCTCGTGAGCTCCGTGCAGTCGGGTCCGACACAGGCAGAATGCACCGCCCAGTTCACAAAGCCCGCAAACGATTTGCCTTCGTCATCGAAGAACGACACCACGATAACCTCATTGTCGGCAAGCTCTCCGGGAATGATGCGGTTGTCGTAGAAACCGGTGATGACTTTTTTGCCCATGCGGCAGGTCGCAGGTCGCGCGTTGGCGCGGCACTCTTCGAAGCATTGACAGATGGTATCGAGGAACCAGCGATAGTAGTTCTCGTCGAATTTTCCCGTCCACCAGCTGCGGTGGTAAGCGACGATTGAAGTATGGTCGTGCGTCGCCGAGAGCAGAACGCAGTCACGGTCGATTCCATAGCGCTCGGCGAGCATCGTCTTAACCTCCTCGGCCATGCTTTCCTCAAACTCGAGAACATCGGCGTTGAAGAGAAAAACTTCGCGGTCGTCCTGTTGGAAAAGAATCGCGTTGGCGAAGACGTCGTCATGGACGCCTGTCGCAGGCTCCAGACGGTTGGGGAGGTTACGGTATCCGATTAGATAGATGTCGCCTTGCGGGGTGATCTTGCGGCGTGCATGTCCGATATTCATGCAAGTTCTCCTTTTTGTCGCGCCGCGTTCAAAGCGGCAAGGATGGTTTGGAGGAGGCGCTCATGGGAGCCGGCGGCAAAACCGGAGTTCATGGCCTCATAGGTGATTTTCTCGTACGCATCGGGGGCCGGCAGATACTTCTGCCCTCCGTTGACAAGCGTGGCAAAGAGCACGGGGCAGAATCGGGCGGCGCGCACGGCGGCGCCAAACGAGCTCGAAACCTCGGGCTGGATACCAACGAACTCGGCATTTCCCAGCCGAAGTAAATAGACCCTCGTACGCTGGTCGCCTGCCGCATGAAACTCATAAGTTCGATGCGGGGCCAATGAGCAGAAGTCGGCGCGCGTCTGGGCGGGCAAAAGGACGTCGACCGTGCGAGCATCGACGCCGATGGCATCGTCCTCACGCGCCGCACGGACGGCCTCAATCAACGCATCGCTCATAGCGCGACCCTGTCGATGCAGCATGCGATATCCACTCTCGTGAGCATCTAACGTTTGCTTCGCCCCGGTCGAATCGAACGCAACGGTCACGGCGCGCCCCGCCGGACTCTGATCCCCCGCGGCACCGGGTAGCAGCAACACGACTCCGCCCAATTCGCGCTCGAGAGCCATGGCGGCAAAGCCAAAGAGGTCCCCGCTCACCAAGCGCTTCCCCTGAGAATCGTGCGATCCGTCGAGCACGGAAGACTGGACATCAGCCGTCGCAAGCATGGCAACGAGCCCGCCCTCGGCATCCCTCGCGACAAGTACGGGCATCGCGTGGTCGGCAAACCCCTTGGGGTCTACTCCCAGCCACCAGCCGGCCGGTGTCTCAATGTCGCGGTTAACGTTCACAGGACAGTAGCCCTCCGCCGAGGCGAGCGTGACAGAGCGAATGCCCGCAACCGCCTGCTCAACGGCCGCGCGTGTCGCGGCGATGAGCGCGGCACGATAGCGCTCATTTCGATCGCGGGCATCGGTGTCGGCCAGATGCCCAGGGGTGCGCACGTGAGGCGCAGAAAACGTGTGGGTCGGGACCACCCAAGAAAAGGCGCCGTCGCAATTGGAGACATCCTTGACAACCTCACGCAGATCGACGAGTAGGGCCGGAGCGATCGAGGTAACCTCAAGTGAAAGGATGCAAGCGCGCCGCCCCATCCCTTCGACCACGAAGGCACGGGCAAAGATTTCATGACGGAGTGCGTCGAAACCGTCGAACGGCAATACGTCCTCTAAGTTAATGGCCACCCGGGCGGCTCCGGCCTTCATCTCTCCCTTATCCATGGCGAACGCCCTCCTTTATCTGTCGCTCACTCGATGCCGTACAAGCGCTGTGCCGTGCCGCCAAGCATAAGGTCCTTGTCCGTATCACTTAAATCTGTGGCGCGGACGCAGGCGACACCCTCTGTTAGCCACTCGCGTTTAACGGGATAACTCGTACCAAAGACAATATGGTCTGCACCAAGGACTTCAACCGCACAGGCAAGAAGCGTCTCGCCCCAAGGCTGAGCATGGGACATGTCGAAATAGATGTTGTTCTCAAGACGCTTGGAGACCGTCTCGGTATCGGTCTGGAAGCGACCCGAGGCATCTGAACGCTTGGGACCGTGCGGCAGCAGCATCTCCTTAAACGCAAAATAAGCGCCACCGAGCATGGAGTGGACCATCTTGACGTTGGGATAACGCTCGAAGAAGTCGCTGAAGATTTCACGACCGATTGCCGTGGTCTGGTCGACGCAACGGCCGTAGGAGCGACGCAGGTTGTCGTATGCGAGCAGCGACGTATGCTCGACCGGTACGGGCACATGGTGCACGTAAACGGTGACGCTGCGTTCGTTCAGTCGCTCAAAAAAGTTCGAAAAGATCGGATCGTCAAGATAACGCTTGCCGTAGTGAGCGCAGAGCTGCACGCCCGCGAAACCCTCGTCGAGCCTGCGATCGAGCTCCTCGAGGTTCGCCTCGGTGCCAAAGGGAGGCACGGCGACAAGCGGTATCAAGCGACCGTTCGACGCTTTTGCGTCAGCGGCCATACCGTCGTTGAAGCGCCGGCACATCTCGAGTGACATCCACTCATGGCAGCCGGGGAGTTTGAGAATCGCTTTATCGACCCCCGCCTCGTCCATGTCTGCCAGACGCTTCTCAAGGGTGTAGTCTCCCTCGATATAGTTGAGGCCTGGGAAGCCAGCGGGCTTTTCGATCACAATCTGTCGCTTGCCCGTGGGGCTTACGGTCAGGTAGCCCTCGGTGTCGTAAGCGCGGGGCACCTCGGCCAAAAACTGTTCACAGAGTGTCTCGTCATGGAAGATGCGCTCGTCAAACCAGTAGGAATTTGCATCGATAATCATTGGTGGGGACCGCCTTTCATCTTGTCGAGAACATTCTAAAAAAGCGGACACACGGACATCAATTCCAGTTGAAGCACACTGTATTCCATTTTGGAATACAGTTTTCCGTTCACACGCGATTCCCACTCGCCCAAACGATCGAGACGCCGACAACGCGAGCTTTAACAGAAAACGGTCGGCCCGCATCCGTTGCGGGCCGACCGTTTCATTACAGGCTACCTTTGCCGTTACGCCTGACGGTAATGATCAAAGAAGTCGGCGAGGTCTTCGAGCGACTCTATGAGCACTTCCATGCGCGGCAGGTACACGATGCGGAAGTGGTCGGGCTCAGCCCAGTTGAAGCCGCCGCCGCGCGTAATCAGGATCTTCTTCTCGTGCAGCAGGTCAAGGGCGAATTGCTCGTCATCGGTGATGTTGAACTTCTTCACATCCATCTTGGGGAAGATGTAGAACGCTGCACGCGGCTTAACCACCGAGATGCCGTCAATCTTGTTGAGCGCCTCATACACAAAGTTGCGCTGCTCGTAGACACGGCCGCCGGGACGGATGTAGTCGTTAACGGACTGATGGCCACCGAGTGCCGTCTGAACGATCGACTGAGCCGGCACGTTGGAGCACAGGCGCATGTTCGAGAGCATGTTGACGCCCATGATGAAGTCGCTCATGCAGCGCTGGTTGCCCGAAAGCACCATCCAGCCAATACGATAGCCCGCGATCATGTGCGACTTGGAAAGGCCGCTAAAGGTGACGCAGGGCAGATCGGGAGCGAGCGAGGCAATCGAGACGTGCTCGTAGCCGTCCATGCACAGGCGGTCGTAGATCTCATCGGCAAAGATCATCAGCTGATGCCTGCGTGCAATCTCGACGATGCCCTCGAGTACCTCGCGCGGATAGACAGAACCCGTGGGGTTGTTGGGGTTGATGATGACGAGGGCTTTGGTCGCACTCGTAATCTTGGACTCCATATCCTCCAGGTCGGGGTACCAATCCGCCTGCTCATCGCACAGATAATGTACGGGATGACCGCCAGCAAGGGTTGCGCACGCCGTCCAGAGCGGATAGTCGGGGCTGGGGATCAGAATCTCGTCGCCATTGTCGAGCAGCGCGTTCATCGAAAGCTGAATGAGCTCGGACACGCCGTTGCCCGTGTAGATATGCTCCATCTGAACGTTGGGCAGGCCCTTGATCTGCGAATACTGCATGATCGCCTTGCGCGCGGAGAACAGGCCACGCGAGTTGGAATAGCCTTCGCAGTCGGGCAGCTGCTGGCGCATGTCCTTGATGACCTCATCGGGTGTGCGGAAACCGAAGGGCGCCGGGTTGCCGATATTGAGCTTGAGGATGCGCTCGCCCTCGTCCTCCATACGGGCGGCCTCGTCGACGACGGGACCGCGCACGTCATACAGGACGTTATCGAGCTTGGTGGATTTAGAAAAAGTACGCATGGTGGTGCTCCTTGCAATTTGAGCTGAGGGATGGGGTTCGGGCTTGAAATCGTTGCGGGGTGATGATGCCTCGCCTTGATCGGCGTCGCCGGCAAGCAGCCAGGTAACATCGACCTCCAAAATACGGGCGAGCAGCTCGGCCACATCGCGCCGCGGGATCGTCTTGCCGCCCACATATTGGCTCATCTGACTCTTGCCGAGTTTTTTGCCGAGCATCTCCGATGCGCGGATCACGTCCGACTGGCGAACGTCGCGATCGGACATAGCCTGTCGCAGGCGATCGCTAAACGTCTCTTGGGCCACTAGAACCTCCTTGCTGGCAAAGTTCAATTTATAGAACACGAATTGAACCATGGTTCAATTTAGCAAGCAGTATAACGCGGCGCTTCATTCGAAAGTTCAATTTCATAAGAAAATGTATCGGACTCCGAGATCTGCCCAAAGCAAACAATGGCGTGTACACGTTTAGAGGTATTCGAGAAAACGGGCGGCGGCAAGCGAAACATCGGCCGTTCGATATATGGCGTTGATCTGCCGATGAGGATGTCCCTCGAGCGGACGCACGGCAACATCGAACTGACAGCGACGCAAGATAAGTGCCGGAAGAACGCTCACGCCCAGACCGTCCTCGACCATAGCCATAATCGCATAGTCATCCCAGGTCGACAGTTTTGAGCGCACTGACAGCCCCGCCCGACGGAACAGCGGCGTAATCTCATCATCGGTACCCCGTTCCAGCAGAATAAACTGCTCGTTTGCCAAATCGGCAAGGGAAACGACCTCCGCGGTGGCAAGCGAGGAGTCCGCTGGCACCACGGCCATCAACTCGTCTTGCACCAACGGTCGCGACGCCATGCCGGCGCCGCGTGGCTCGCGCGGGATAAAGCCCAGGTCACAACGACCCTCAGCCACCCATTGTTCAATCTCTGAGTAATCGCCCATCAGCAACTCGTAATCGACGTCCGGGTGATCGGCGCGAAAGCGCGCAATCACTGGCGGCAGCACGTGGGTCGCCACACTCGAAAACGTACCGATGCAGATTTTGCCGCGCATGAGCCCACGCATCTCATCCACGCGTCGCTGCAAGCGAACGAATTCCTCGCAGAGCGCCTCGACAGCCGGCATGACCTGCCGCCCGTCGGCAGAAAGAGCAACACCCTCACGACTGCGGTCGAGCACCTTAAAACCCCAATCGGCCTCAAGATCGGCCACCATGCGACTCACGCCCGACTGCGAATAGCTCAGCCGCTCGGCGGCGCGCGTAAAACTGCCGGCGCGCACCGTCTCGAGCAGCACCTGCATCTTTTGAATATTCGTTTCCACGACACACCTCCACCTTTGCATGAGTTTTTGTCATGTTTGTCATGCATTATATTCGCTTTTCTTCTAAAGCCAGTTCACCCATAGTGAACATGCTCGGATAAAGAGGGGACGTCAGCGCATGAACAACGGACTGTTTGCGTACTTAGCAGCATTGCTATTGTTTGGCTCCAACGGCATCATCGCCGCTGCCATCGCGCTGCCGAGCTCCGATATCGTGCTCCTGCGCACGTTTTTGGGCGCACTCTCGCTTGTCACCATCCTCGCCATCACCCAACGCCATAAGTTGCAGGCGCCATCTCGTCCCCGCGAAGCCGCGGCCCTCCTCCTCTCGGGAGCCGCGCTGGTCGCCAGCTGGATTTTTCTGTTCCGCGCCTACCAGACGATCGGCGTCGGCGTATCCTCGCTGCTGTACTACTGCGGCCCCATCATTGTCATGGCGCTCTCCCCGCTCATCTTTTGCGAAAAGCTGACCGGCGGCAAAATCGCCGGCTTTATCGCCGTTGCTTGCGGTGCCTTTCTCATTGCAGCGCAAGGTCTAGGCGGCAATATGCCCATTGCGGGTATCGTCTGCGGCATCGCCTCGGCATTTTGCTATGCGCTGATGGTCATCGCTAGCAAGGGTGCACCACACATCGAAGGCCTCGAAAACTCCACGCTCCAGGTGAGCGCCGCCTTTGTGACCGCGCTGGTCCTCACGCTCACCACGCAGGGCGCTCCCTCATTCCTGTCCGCCGACGTCGCCGCCAGTATTGATTGGCGCGCCGTCGTCATGCTCGGCGTCGTCAACACCGGCATCGGTTGCCTGCTCTACTTTAGTGCCGTCGCCAAGCTGCCCGTCCAGACCGTCGCCGTCGTCGGCTACCTCGGGCCGCTTTCGG
>OGQI01002061.1_pt1 | contig 12629 bp, 9 predicted proteins | sample 1553171 | NCBI WGS metagenome assembly OGQI01 (sample SAMEA2579988, study PRJEB22360) | human gut metagenome | biome: human gut; feature: human-associated habitat; material: faeces | place: Denmark | collected 2008/2010
GCTGACGGAGGCCGGGCCCCGCCCCCCCGGGCCCTCGGCCCCGCCGCAGGCAGGCAGCACCAGCACCGCCGGCACCTCCGGAGGCCGTCTGCGCAGGAGTACCCCCGTCACCAGCCATACCAGGGCCGCAATGCCCACCGCCGTCAAAAATGCCAGCACGCCGTTTCCCATCCAGTCCACCGTCATCACCTCACACCAGTGTATGCCAGGTGAAGGCAATGGGGTCATTTCTCCAGCACCTTTTTCAGGTATTGCCCGGTATAGGACTTTTCGCACCGGGCCACCTCCTCCGGTGTGCCCACCGCCACGATCTCGCCGCCGCCTACGCCCCCCTCGGGGCCCAGGTCGATGAGCCAGTCTGCAGACTTAATCACATCCAGGTTATGCTCGATGACCAGCACCGTATTTCCTCCGTCCACCAGCCGCTGCAAAACCTCCAGCAGCTTCTTCACATCCTCTGCGTGGAGACCCGTAGTGGGCTCATCTAAGATGTAAAAGGTGCTGCCCGTGGACCGCCGGGAAAGCTCCGTGGCCAGCTTCACCCGCTGGGCCTCTCCGCCGGAGAGGGTGGTGGAGGACTGGCCCAGCTTCACATAGCCCAAGCCCACATCCATCAGCGTCTGCAGCTTCTCCGCGATCCTCGGCAGGGCCGCAAAAAACGGCAGTGCCTCCTCCACGGTCATGTCCAGTACCTGGGAGATGTTCTTCCCCTTGTAGCGCACCTCCAGGGTCTCCCGGTTGTAGCGCTTGCCGTGGCACACCTCGCAGGGCACATATACATCCGACAAAAAGTGCATCTCGATCTTCAGCAGACCGTCGCCGCAGCAGGCCTCGCACCGGCCCCCCTTGGTGTTAAAGGAGAATCGCCCCGGCCCGTAGCCCCGGGCCTTGGCCTCCTGGGTGGAGGCAAAGAGATTCCGAATTTCGTTAAACAGATTGGTATAGGTGGCGGGGTTAGACCGGGGCGTCCGCCCGATGGGGCTTTGGTCGATGCCCACCACCTTGTCCAGATACTCCATGCCTGTAATTTTCTTGTGCTTTCCGGGATGGGCCTTCATACGGTTCAGCTCCACCCCCAGCTTTTTATAGAGAATTTCATTGACCAGGGAGCTTTTCCCGCTGCCGGAGACCCCGGTGACGCAGGTGAAGGTCCCCAGGGGAATAGAAACATCCATATCTTTCAGGTTATGCTCCGCAGCCCCGTATACAATGAGGTTGTGCCCGTTGCCCTTTCGCCGCACCGACGGTACCGGGATAGACCGCTTCCCGGACAGATACTGCCCCGTCAGGGAATCCGGATTCGCCATGACCTCCTCCGGGGTCCCGGCGGCCACCACCCGGCCCCCATTGCTGCCCGCTCCGGGGCCGATGTCAATGAGGTAGTCCGCCGCGCGCATGGTGTCCTCGTCGTGCTCCACCACAATGAGGGTGTTGCCCAGGTCCCGCAGGCGCTTGAGGGTGTCCAGAAGCATGTCGTTGTCCCGCTGGTGCAGGCCGATGGAGGGCTCGTCCAGAATGTAGAGCGTCCGGCCGGTATCGCGTTTGGCCAGTTCGGTCGACAGCTTGATCCGCTGGCTTTCGCCGCCGGACAGCGTCGTACAGGGCTGGCCGAGCCGCAGGTATCCGAGGCCCACGTCCTGGATTGCTTTCAGTTTCATGTGAATCGACGGGATCGCTTCGAAAAATGCGGCCGCCTGGTTGATCGTCATGTTCAGCACGTCGTCGATGTTCTTCCCTTTATATTTTACTTCGAGCGTCTCGCGGTTGTAGCGGTGTCCGCCGCAGACGTTGCACTTGACGTAGACGTCGGGCAGAAAATTCATCTCGATCGTTTGTACGCCGGCTCCTCGGCAGGCTTCGCAACGGCCCCCTTTCACGTTGAACGAGAAACGTCCGGCTTTGAATCCGCGGATCTGGGCGTCGGGAGTCGATTCGAACAATTTGCGGATATCGCCGAAGACGTTCGAATAGGTCGCCGGATTGCTGCGCGGCGTCCGCCCGATCGGCGATTGGTCGACGACGATCAGTTTGTCGATGTGCTCAATACCCTCGATCCGGTCGTGTTCGAGCGGCTGTTCATAGGAGTTGTAGAGTTCACGGGCAATGGCATACCGCAGCGTGGCGTTTACCAGCGAGGATTTGCCGCTGCCGCTGACCCCCGTCACGCAGATCATCTCGCCGAGCGGAAAATCGACGGTTATATTTTTCAGGTTATTTCCCCTCGCCCCGTGTACCACGATGTGTTTTCCATTCCCCGTGCGGCGTTTTTCGGGCAGTTCGATCCGCCGGCGGCCGGTCAGGTAATCGGCCGTGATTCCGCCGGACTCCATAACCTGTTGCAACGTTCCGGATACCACGACCTCTCCGCCGCGGACACCGGCTCGCGGCCCTACGTCCACGACCCAGTCGGCATTGCGGATCATGTCTTCGTCGTGTTCCACGACAATTACCGAATTCCCCGCGTCGCGCAATGCCTTCAGACTGTTGATCAGTTTGATATTGTCGCGCTGATGCAATCCGATGCTCGGTTCGTCGAGGATGTAAAGCACGTTGACCAGTTTCGACCCGATCTGAGTCGCCAGTCGGATCCGCTGGCTCTCCCCGCCGGACAGCGAACGCGAACTGCGGTTCAGCGACAGGTAGCCCAGTCCGACGTCCAGCAGAAAACGAAGTCGTTCGCGGATCTCTTTCAGGATTTCGTGTGCGATCTGCTCCTGTTTTTTCGAAAGGCGTTTTTCGATGCCTTCCATCCAGAGGGCGAATTCCTCGATACTGAGCGCCGACAATTCGGCGATGTTTTTTCCGTCGATTTTGAAATAGAGCGCTTCCTTGCGTAGCCGGCTGCCTCCGCAGACGCTGCATACGCGCCGGACGACGAATTGTTCCTTCCATTTGTCCCCTTTGCTGGACGCAGAATCGTCGCGCTGCTTCTCTATATAATCCGCTACGCCTTCCCACGAAACCATGTAATTGCCCGTACCGCCCAATTCGCGCGCATCGATTCGCAACGGTTCGCTGTCTCCGTACAACACGGCATTCAACGCCTCCTCGTTCAGCGATTCGATCGGATCGTCGATCGTAAAGTCGTATTTCCGTCCCAGGGCTTCCAATTCGGCGAAAAGCAGGTTGTTGCGGTAGCGCCCCAACGGTTCGACCCCGCCGTCGCGGATCGATTTGCCGCCGTCGGGAACGATCCGCTCCATATCGAACACGGCCTCTTCGCCCAGCCCGTTGCAGTGCGGGCAGGCCCCTTGCGGCGAATTGAACGAAAAAGAGTGCGGAGCCGGCTCGTTGAACGCGATTCCGCTGGTGGGGCACATCAGGTGCCGGCTGTAAAACCGGACGTTGTCGTCGTCGTAATCGTACACCATCATCGTGCCCTTCCCTTGCCGCATCGCCTCCTGCAAGCTTTTCAGCAAACGGCTGCGGACATCCGGTTTCACGACGAGCCGGTCGACGACCAGTTCAACGTAGTGGATCTTATAACGATCGAGTCGCAACCCCGCGAAAATTTCTCGGATTTCGCCGTCGACCCGGGCATACAGATAGCCTTTTTTAGCCAATCCTTCGAACAATTCCCGGTAATGTCCTTTGCGACCGCGCACCAGCGGAGTCAACAAGGCGATTTTCCGACCGTCGAAGTTCCGAAGGATCAGATCGCCGATCTGATCGTCGGTATGGTGTACCATCTTTTCGCCCGTTACCGGAGAATAGGCATCCGACGCGCGGGCGAACAGCAGCCGTAGGAAGTCGTTGATTTCGGTTACCGTTCCGACCGTCGAACGCGGATTTTTGTTCGTAGTCTTTTGCTCGATGGAGATCACGGGACTCAGCCCGGTGATCTTGTCCACATCGGGACGCTCCATCGTTCCGACGAACTGCCGCGCATAGGTCGACAGCGTTTCCAGATAGCGGCGCTGTCCTTCGGCATAGATCGTATCGAAAGCCAGCGACGATTTCCCTGAGCCCGAAAGCCCCGTTATGACGGTCAGCGAATCGCGGGGAATCTCCACATCCACGTTTTTCAGGTTGTGTACCCGCGCTCCGTATATTTTTATCGTATTGTTCTCAGACATTGTATTTTCTTCACGCCCCGCGTCCGGATTAATCGTCGGTACGGAATCCTCCGTTGGGCACCTTGATAACGAAACTGCGGCGCGCTTTATTATCGTAATCGTAATCGCGTATCCAGTGGTTCAGTTCCCGCAACATCTTGTAGGTCGTCCCGTTGCTGCGCGCTACGGCGGACCAGTCGATGGCCGCATTGTCCACGGTGACCTCGTGGTAATCGGTCAACGGTTGATAATAGTCCTCCCGTGCGATCCGGTATCCGTAGGTTTCCGGGTCGGAAGCGATCAGTTTGAAAGCGAGTACCCGGAAAACATACCGCATGGTCTCGTCGGGCAGAAACAGGTCGTAATAGGAATTCACGCCCTGTTTTTCGAGACGCCTGGAGACGCCGGCTATCCCCGCGTTGAACGATGCCGCCGCCAGCGTCCAACTGCCGAGACGGGCTTTCGCATCCGCCAAATACTTGCAGGCGGCTTCGGTCGCCCGTTCGATATGGTAACGTTCGTCGACGCCGCCGGACATGAACAGTCCGGCCGATTTGGCATAAGGAGGCATCAATTGCCACAGTCCGGCGGCCCCGGCTCCGGAACGGACATCCGGATCCAGTCCGCTTTCGGCCATGCAGAGGTATTTGAAATCGTCCGGGATACCGTATTTTTTCAGGATCGGTTCGATCACCGGAAAGTAGCGCGTCGTCGCCAGCAGCGTTTGCGTCGTCCGCGAGTGCAGGTACATCGTCGTCAGCACTTCGCGCAGCAGGCTCTCACGGGTATCGTAATTTCCGAGCGGCACCGGCTCGCCGGCAAAATTCAATTCGCGGGGAAGCGACGGAACGACGACCGGAGCGCACGGATCGGTCGTCGCAGGCATCAGCGGAGGTTGGGCGCAAGCCGCGACGGAAACCGTCAGCAGGAGCGTACAGATAACGTATTTCATAGGTGTTCGATTTCTGATTAATGTACAAAGATACGAAAATATTCGCTACTGGAAGCCCCGGCGAAGCCGCGCAATCCCGATTTAACGGTAACGCCGGCAAGTTTATTGAGCTAAAAAAGATGATATGTGCCGGAAATAACTTATTTTTACGAAAAATAATTTCCATCATGTTGGTAGCAGGTCATTATTATACGCTCAAAGTCAATCGGATTTCGGACTACGGACTCTATCTCGCGGACGAAGACGGGAACGAAGTGCTGTTGCCGAATCGTTACGTATCCGTCGATTACAAACCCGGGATTTCGCTGGAAGTTTTCGTTTACCACGATTCGGAAGACCGGTTGGTGGCTACGACCGAACGCCCGCTGGCGACGGTCGGCCAGACGGCCTGCCTGAAAGTGGTCGATAAAACGGTTCACGGAGCATTTCTGGACTGGGGGCTCCCGGCCAAAGACCTGTTCCTGCCCAACCGGAATCAGTCGTCGCGCCTGGATATCGGGAAAAAGTATCCGGTCTACCTCTATACGGACAACATTACCGGACGCGTCGTTGCGACGACTTACCTGAAAGGATTTATCAACAACGTCGAGCTGACGGTATCCCCGCGCGAGGAAGTCGATATCCTGATAGCCACCGAGACTCCGATCGGATTCCGCGTCGTGATCAACGACCGGCATTGGGGTATGATCTACCGCAACCAGATTTTCCAGCCCGTAGCGGTCGGCGATCGAATGAAAGCTTACATCGTTCGCATTACCGACGACAATCGGGTTGACCTCGCCTTGCAGGGCCAGGGGTACGACGAAGTTAAAAAATCGGCCGAACGGCTGTTGGAGATCCTGCGTAAAAACGGAAATGCGCTGCCGGTGAATGACGACAGTAAACCCGAAAAGATCCGGCAACTTACTCAGATGAGCAAAAAAACGTTCAAGCGCAGCGCCGGTTACCTGATGAAACAGGGGAAGATCGCCATGGACGGACAACAGATCCGTCTGACCGAATCCGACTGACGGGCGGGTTTACAATAAATCTATTTTAAAAATCGTTAATTATAACGGTATTTTTAGTCCATTTGGATAATTCGGAATTGTCGGAGGCATGACAAATGAACTGGGTCTCGATGCTGTTGCACGCCTTGTTGAATTTGCACACCATAACAGGCTTTTTTCCGTCGTTTCCGGGATTCGGCTTAGACTGCAGCAGTACGTTGTACTTCAGCGTGCGATCGTCATCCCGGACTATAACGGCGCTCGCCATGTCATTACCGGACGGCAAATGATAAATTTCCAAAATGACATATCTTTCCATAACCGCAAAACCGATTTACAACCGGCGCCCCTCCGGTTTTTTGCAACAAAAGAAAAGCGTGGGCCTGTAGACTTATTCAAGCTGATAAGGTTCTGGCAAACCTGCGAATGTTAAATAAGCAACAGCCCACGCTATACTTAACAGTATAGGACGTGAGAGAATTTTGCTTATTCTCCATTCTTTTGAATTTACCAGATTCTATCAACGAGAATAAAGCCTAACACTTTCCGTGTTCAAACAAGCTCGTCGCCCGAAAGCAACGAGACAAAATTAACATTTTTTTCAAACACTCCGTGCAAAATTCCTTTTTTTGGGCTGTTGCTATAATAAAAATAGCACAATCTTTCGAAAAATCCGCTATTTTATATTTATAAGATCATTGTAAATTAAATAAATATTGTCCGATATTTTGTTAAACTGAATCCTCGATTTTCCCGAAACGGCTCTTCCCGCCAGTCAACGGCCTCATTGTATTATTTGTCAGCCGGTTGCCCGGGCGATACCGGATGCTTCCTTTCCGTCGAAAACGAATACGGAAAATCTTCCGGGGCGATTCCCCGCTTTTTATTCGGAACGCGATCCATCTTCACCTGCAATTTACCTCCCCGCAGCAGATTGCCGTGGGTAAGGTAATTTTTCGTATATTTTTCTCCGTTCAGCGACGCGGAGCGGATGTAACGGTTCCCGGGGCCGTTCTCCGGCGCCTCGATCGTGAACAACTTCCCGTTTTCGAATCGGAGCACCGCCTTGCGGAACAACGGCGCTCCCATTACATACTGGTCGGTACCCGGACAGACCGGATAAAAACCGAGGGCGGAAAAGACATACCAAGCCGAAGTTTGCCCGTTATCCTCGTCTCCGCAGTAGCCGTCCGCCCGGCTGTTGTACAAACGGTTCATCACCTCGCGGAGCCAGTACTGCGCCTTCCACGGCTGGCCGGCATAATCGTACAGGTAGATCATGTGCTGCACCGGCTGATTGCCGTGAGCGTAGTTTCCCATATTCATCACCTGCATCTCCCGGATCTCGTGGATAATTCCGCCGTAATAGCTGTCGTCGAACAGCGGCGGAACGTTGAATACCGAATCCAGCATCTGCACGAAACCGTCCGGACCGCCCATCAGATCGACCAACCCCTGCGGGTCGTGAAAAACGCTCCAGGTATAGTGCCAACTGTTCCCTTCCGTGAAAGCGTCGCCCCACTTCAGCGGCGAGAACGGGCTCATAAACGCCCCGTTGCGGTTGCGGCCGCGCATCAGACGGGTCTCCGGATCGAACAGGTTCCGGTAATTCATCGCCCGCTTCTCGTACAACTCGACTTCTGACCGGGGCTTTCCCAATGCTGCGGCCAGTCGCGAAATGCACCAGTCGTCGTAAGCATATTCAAGCGTGCGCGCGGCGCTTTCGTTGATTTTGACATCGTAGGGAACGTATCCCAGGCGGTTGTAATATTCGTATCCGAGGCGTCCGGTAGAAGACACTTTCGGATGAACGGCCTGCGTGCCATGCACCAACCCTTCGTACAGCATTTCCGCATCCCCGACCTTCACGCCTTTGAGGTAAGCGTCCGTTAGTACGGAAGCCGAATTGTTCCCCACCATGCAGCCGCGGTGACCGGGACTCGCCCACTCCGGGAAAAAACCGCTCTCGCGGTAGGTGTTCAGCAATCCTTCCTGCATCTCCCGGCTCTGCGACGGATACATCAGGTTCAGCAGCGGAAACAGGCTGCGGAACGTATCCCAAAAACCGGTATCCGTGTACAGGTAGCCGGGTAACACCTTCCCGTTGTACGGACTGTAATGAACGACCGTTCCCCGCGCGTCGATCTCGTAAAATTTCCGCGGAAACAGTAGCGACCGGTACAGGCAGGAATAGAACGTGCTCAGTTGGTCGTCGCTGCCGCCCTCTACGTATATGCGGCTCATCGCTTCGTTCCAGGCCGATTTCCCCTGCGCGACGATCCGGTCGAACGAGTTACGGCCGAGTTCCTGCAGGTTCAGCTGCGCTTGCTCGAAACTGATAAAAGAAGAGGCTACCCGCGCATGCACGACCTCTCCGCGCCGGGTGCCGAATCCGATGACGGCTCCCGTATGATCACCGGTTTGCTCCGAAGCATCGGTCATCGAACCGTTGACGACCGTTTTGCAGAACGTGAAAGGCTTGTCGAAAACGATAACAAAGTAGTTCTTGAAATTTTTCGGAACGCCGCCGCTGTTGCGGGTCGTATAGCCGATGATCTTGTTCTCCTCGGGAATGACGCGCACGAAGGAACCCCGGTCGAAAGCATCGACGACTACGTACGAGTCCCCTTTCGGAAACGTAAAACGGAACATGGCGGCCCGGTCGGTCGGGGTGATTTCCGTCGTTACGTCGTAATCCGCCAGATAAACGCTATAATAGTACGGCTTGGCCGTTTCGGCTTTGTGCGAAAACCAGCTTGCCCGTTTGTTCTCATCGAATTCGGGGCGGCCGGTCAGGGGCATCAGCGAGAACTGTCCGTAATCGTTGATCCACGGACTGGGCTGGTGCGTCTGTTTGAATCCCCGGATCTTATCGGCCGTGTAAACATAAATCCAGCCGTTTCCCATTTTGCCGGTCTGGGGCGTCCAGAAGTTCATGCCCCACGGCCTGGCGATCGCCGGATAGGTATTGCCGGTCGACAGTTCGTAAGTAGACTGCGTTCCGATCAGCGGATTGGCGTATTCTACCGGATCGAAAGCGCGCTCCTCGCCACGGGTGTGCATCGTAACAAGCACGGCCGTCGCCGTGAGGCACAATATCTTCGTTATCTTCATATCGTTATTACTTTTTGTCCGGCACGGAAAACGTCGCCGTGGCGCAGTCCGTCCGGCTCATCAATCTCGTCTTTGAATACGCCGTCGGCATTCGCTTCGCGCACGATAGTTTCTTTTTCGTACCGGAGCGCTACGTACTCCGGTCTGCTGCCGGTATCAAATATAGGATATTTTTCCGAAATAACACAATCGAACACGGCCGACTGTCGTTCGAAATCTTTCTGCCTTTTTACGGAACGGCTCGTTTTACGCCCTTTAAAAACGAAAACGGATCGCGGATTCGGCCGGTACGGAACATAATTTGCACAGGCGTACCGAAAACGACTCGATGCAAAAAGGAAGACAGGAAGCGTTTAGCGGCGGGGTGCTGTTTGCGAGCGCCGTTGCCTTCCGGATGCGGGAACGCGCCCTGATCCGGTCGCCGTGACGCTGAACAACGGCAGGAAAAAAGCGCTCTACCAACTCAGTATCGCGGCGATCTTCGTCCATATCGCGGTCTCGATCGGCTGCTACGTCGTCGTAGCGACCGCCTGGGCGGTTCCGGCGAAAAAACTGGAACGGTCGATTGAAAAATAATGTTACCGAATCGCCCTTTCGCAAACGAAGCGAATCTAAAATCGTCCGTCGAACGGAATACGTAAAAAGGACGCTGAAAAGCGTCCTTTTTATGACCGTGAGCTGTTTACGAGACTTGAACTCGTGACCTCTTCCTTACCAACCAGCAGGTTTGGTTTGTTACAATTATCAAACTAAAAGTTGTGTTTCAATAAATTAAATCGTGAAATATTGTGTTTTGTATTTCACTTTGTAAAACAAACGTAAAACAAACGTGTGTTTTCATTATCCCTGAACTTCAGATAATAATGTAATTTTACCGTGAAGATAATTTATTTATCTTGCTTCTGTCACGTTTTGTAGTATAAATAATATAATGTAGCTACCGATTGAAGTGAAATTTTGAAAGCCGAGCCCGAATAAAAACAAACACACCTACGGCAACTACAATTCCACACGCATACACCCACCAGGGCGTCGATCTTTTCATCTTGACCTTTTCCGACGTGTTTTCCTGTGTCAGTACGTCGTTTTTCGTTCTATCGACCAGGGAATCCGACTCGCAAACTTCGCTTTCCGTTCGAGCGGTTTCGCGCTTCTCTTCCGTCTTTTTACGCTGGGTGCGGACGGTCGTTTCCCGTACCAGCGGCGGAGTGCCGGTTTCCCTATCTATGGGTTTATTCGGATCGTATTCCCGAACGATCACCTCGCGCTGTTCCTGCTGATCGGTATCGGTTTCCGTTCTGGTCTCCGTGCGGCCGGCGGAATCCTTCGTCTTCTGTCGCATCACATCCAATTCCGTTTTATCCTCGGTCTTCTTCTCGACCGAGGACGACGCTTTACGCGTAGACGCGCAGCCCACGATACACAAAGCGATAATGAACAGAACCAGTCTTTTCATAGCGTCAATATAACCAGGTGATATTTTGGGTATGGTTCGGCGAATCGTCGGCATGGATATACGTTTTCGCAATGCCGATCCTCCGGAATCCGGCTTTCATCAGGGCTTGAATGATCCTAAACCGGTTGCCGTCCGTATTGCACCGGATATCGACCGCCCGGCCCAGCGTATGCGCGCCGGTACCGCTGCGCCCTTTCGACCGGTCGTGCGCCGGGGATCGGTATGCGGAATTGAGAACGAAAGGAATTCCGGCCAGGTCGCGGGCCGTATCGAGCCGCGCCAGCGTGTTCGCGTTCATGTCGCCGATCGAGCAGGAAGGAACGCACTTCTTAAATTCCGAATCTGAAAAATGTTTACTCATAGTTTCCATTGTTTTTGGGTTTCGTGTCTTCGACTTCGATTATATCCATTTTCTTACTGAAAAACTTCCACAGATTTACCCTTTTGTCAATTCCCCGCGCTTCGAAATAATTGCTGAAACAACTGCTCAGTTCGAGCACGTAGATAACCAACAGGATAATGGCCGGCAGCGCAGGAACGCCGAGAATATCGCCGAACGCCTGGCCGAACAGTCCGGCCAGCGTCACCCAGCATATATAGTCGGTCATTTTATTGAGTGTACGGCGACCCGCCCGTGAAAAACGGATGGGATCGTAGGGCTTGCCTTTGCCGATCGCATCGGCCATACGTTTTTTGGCCGCCGCAATGCCGAAATTCAGATCGACAAGCACCAACACTACCGCCAGTATGAGAAAAGGCCACAGGGGGCTGTAAAACTCCCAGAACGTAGCCAGCAACCCGGAGGCAGCCGTCCCGTTAAAAATGTTTCGTTCCTGCATAACCGACCGGCGTTTACTGTTTTTCGACAGGCGTTAACTCCGCCCGAATTTTACCCAGCGTATCGAGCAGTATGCTCCCGATCTCCGCGGGATCTCCGCCGGGCATGGTCGTTACGGACGTATATCCGTCGGAGTTGACGATCAGCGCGCCTTTCGCGGCCCCTCCTTCGCCGATGGCGTTGATGTTGACTTCGTCGAGACTTCCGTCGCCCCTGACGGAGTACGTTCCGGCGACGGTCATTCCGCCCGCGGCGTCTTCTACGTTGTACCTTGCTGTTTGAAGATTCGATGTGTACATAATTCAGTTTTTTTAAAGGGTTGAACAATTAGTATTTGTAAGTATCCAGGTTGAATATGAAGAACACGACGTCCGTAGCGACCGACCCGGCCCCGTCTCCGGTTCCGATCTTGAACGACGTGGTCTTTTTATTTTGTACCGAGGCATACACGATCCGGTCGTTCGTATTGTTAGGCTTTGCGTCGACCGCATACGAGGACGTCGATGTGAAGCCGCTGCCGAACATGGTGATCGTGACATAGCCCGTCCCGCCCGCCGCAGCGGTAAGGGCGGTGATATTCCCGGCCGGGGACGTCCAATACTTTGCGATCGTTCCGGTTCCGGTGTTGACTACGCCCCAGGCGACCAGCCCGTGCATCAGCGCGCCCCAATTGTTATCGTTCGTACTGTTCGACGTAGCCAGCACCCCGCTGTCCGTCAGACGGAGACCGTACTTGCCCGATTTCGACAGCAGGCGCGCATCCCCCCGGCCCATGATGTACGGAATCCCCGCGCCACCCTTGAACACCACGAAATACTCCTGGTTGCTGTATGTGGCCGCCATGCCGTTCGCAAACAGCGACGTCCGCATCGCGCTGCCGGTCGATCCGGTGCAGGTCACCTTCTGGCTGGCGGTATAGAGCTGCACGTTCATCGACTCGGCGGCCTGTGCCGACGCGTAACCTTCCAGCCGTCCGTAAAAGCGCACCCGCAGGTACAGCCTCGATTTGGCATATACGGTGTACGTCCCCGCCCGGACATGCGTGTTCCAGTTCTCGGTATTGCCTTTGGCAACCGGAATCTGCACCAGAACGTCCGAGGCGTCCGAAGTCGTCAGGACGAAATCCATCCGCCCGTAAGAATACGCGCCGGCGGCGCACTGCGTCCGGTGTTCGGCCTGGATGTCCGGGATCGAGATTTCGTAGAACCCGGCCGACGTCACGGCC
>OGQI01002073.1_pt1 | contig 12549 bp, 10 predicted proteins | sample 1553171 | NCBI WGS metagenome assembly OGQI01 (sample SAMEA2579988, study PRJEB22360) | human gut metagenome | biome: human gut; feature: human-associated habitat; material: faeces | place: Denmark | collected 2008/2010
GAGCGTCTTCCGCAGGGAATCAAGGGAATTGCAGACAGGATTGAAGAGATGGGTATGAAATTTGGTCTGTGGTTTGAGCCGGAGATGGTGAATAAGGATTCCGACCTTTACCGTGCACATCCGGACTGGATCCTGCAGACACCCCAGAGGCATTCCTGTCATGGCAGAAATCAGTATGTGCTGGACTTCTCCAGAAAAGAAGTGGTGGACTGTATTTATGAGATGATGTACAAAATTCTCTCAGAAGCAAAGGTTTCCTACATCAAATGGGATATGAACAGAAGTATTACGGAATGTTATTCAGCTGCACTTCCTGCAGACCGTCAGGGAGAAGTGTTCCACAGATATATTCTCGGAGTTTATGATCTGTATGAGCGGTTAAATACTGCATTTCCGCAGATTCTCTTTGAGTCCTGCGCAAGCGGTGGCGGACGTTTTGATCCGGGAATCCTTTATTATGCGCCACAGGGATGGACCAGCGACAATACCGATGCCGTTGATCGGCTAAAAATCCAATACGGAACTTCCTACTGCTATCCGATCAGTTCCATCGGAAGCCACGTGTCAGCCGTTCCTAACCATCAGCTTTTCCGGATCACTCCATTGTCCACCCGTGCAAATGTGGCATATTTTGGAACATTCGGCTATGAACTGGATCTGAACACCCTGACCGGTGAAGAACAGACCGAAGTCCGCAGGCAGACTGCATTTATGAAAAAATGGAGACACTTGTTCCAGTTCGGTACTTTTTACCGGATTGCAAGTCCATTTGACGGTAATATCACAAGCTGGATGGTTGTAAGTGATGATCAGAAGACGGCAATTGTTGGCTGGTATAAGATACTTAATCAGACCAATGCTCCATTCAGCAGGATCCGTCTTTTGGGATTGAATCCCGATCTGTGTTACCATTTGAAAGACAGTACGCAATCATTCTACGGTGACGAGCTGATGCATGCAGGACTTTCAACTTCTGACTCTATGTGTGGTGAACTCATGGGGCGAAAGCCAAGCTGCGACTTCGACTCCAGACTTTTCATCCTGCAGGCAGAATAACGTTCCGCCTGGCGGCTCGATGAACATTGGCCGTCCTATAGAAATCCGTGCAAGCACGATTTCTGCATGGCGGCTTATTGCACAAACTGGCAGACAAGTCATCCAGACTTATCTGCCAGTGTTATTTTACGTTTTCTTTTTATCTCTTTACAAGCTCATCGTAGCGTCCGACATCTTTGCCGTCTTTCAGGCAGATCAGCCGCTGGTTTCTGCTGCCACGGAATAAAAGTGTAATATCCTTTAATTCCTCTACAAACTCTCCGTCAACCAGCACATCAATATACGACAAAATCTCATCCGTCACATCTGTATGGACTTTGCCTCCCGGCTGCATATCCACATCGTACAGATATCCGGAATAACACCAGATATCCTTATTGGGATAAGTCTCTTTCGCCCGTCTCATCAGCCTCACCACTTCCGGCTGATTCTCCGGTTCAAAGGGTTCCCCGCCAAGAACACTTAGTCCCTGTATATAATCCGGCGCCAGGCTCTTAATCAGTACATCTTCTGTCTCTTGTATGTATGGCTGTCCGTAATCAAAATTCCACGTCTCCGCATTGAAACACCCCTTGCAATGGTGCCTGCATCCTGATACAAACAGGCTCACCCGAACGCCTGGTCCATCTGCAATATCATATGTTTTAATATTTCCATAGTACATGCCTGTCATCCTCCATCTGCCTCTGTGTCTATTCATTATATCGATGTCGGGAAGATTGTGCAAGGTCTATCCCGTCATGATATTGACATCCTTTATAATGCCCACGGATTGTTACGTGCTACGCACTCTCACAATCCTACCCGCTATTCGCCAAAGTCTACCGCAAGACGGCATCTCTTCTGAATCAGCTCTTTTGTCTTTAATGGTGTATATTCCATGGTCATTGATCAGTTATGACGTTACCGGCTCCTGAAAATCCTACGATACCGAAAATCTCTCCTTCATCAATCTGAAAGTTCACATCATTCAGCGCATGAACCAAATTCTTCTTCGTAAGGAAATGTTTGATTAGTTTCAGACTATACCAAAAGTTTCATCTAAAAGAAAAGAGACGAACCACCCTGACGGCCATTCGTCTCTTTTACTCTCATCCTGTAAACGTCTATAAAATTATAAATGTAATACTCGGTCTTTGATCTCCTGGGTTCTTCCCTGATTCCAGAACTGGGTTCCGATATAACCACAGGTTCTTCTGGCTACTGCCATCTTGTTCTGATCTGTATTACCACAGTTCGGGCATTCCCAGACCAGTTTGCCAGACTCGTCTTCCTTAATCTGGATCTCTCCGTCATACCCACAGCACTCACAGTAATCACTCTTGGTATTCAGTTCTGCATACATGATGTTCTCATAAATAAACTTCATAACAGAAAGTACTGCCGGGATATTCTGCTGCATATCCGGTACTTCAATGTAGCTGATCGCACCTCCCGGAGACAGCTTCTGAAAATCTGCTTCAAATTTCAGTTTGTCAAATGCATTGATTTCCTCAGTTACATGAACGTGATAACTGTTCGTAATATAGTTCTTATCAGTTACACCCTTGATGATACCGAATCTCTTCTGTAAGCATTTAGCGAATTTGTATGTGGTAGACTCCATCGGAGTACCATATACTGAATAGCTGATATGCTCTGCTTCTTTCCATTCTTTACATTTATCATTCAGCTTCTGCATAACACTGACCGCAAATGCTCTTCCGTCCGGGTCTGTGTGTGACTTACCCGTCATGCGGACGCACATCTCATACAATCCGGCATATCCCAGTGAAATGGTAGAATATCCATTGTATAACAGCTTATCGATAGTCTCGCCCTTCTTCAGTCTGGACAGTGCTCCATACTGCCATAAAATCGGAGCCACATCAGAAATTGTGCCAAGCAGTCTCTCATGACGATAACGAAGTGCACGATGACACAGCTCCAGTCTCTCTTCCAGGATTGCCCAGAAACGATCCATATTTCCCTCTGCAGAACAGGCCACATCCACCAGATTGATTGTAACCACGCCCTGATTAAAACGACCATAGAACTTGTGACTTCCATCAGGATTGCGCTGGGCATCCTCTACTGTCAGGAATGAACGGCATCCCATACAAGGATATACATTGCCCTGTTTCAGCTCCTTCATAACCTTGGCAGAAATATAATCCGGTACCATACGCTTAGCTGTACATCTTGCAGCCAGTTCTGTCAGATACCAGTACTTGGAATCTTCTGTAATATTATCTTCGTCCAGTACATAGATCAGCTTCGGGAATGCAGGTGTGATCCATACACCTTTTTCATTCTTGACGCCCTGCATTCTCTGTTTCATTACTTCTTCAATGATCATCGCAAGGTCATCTCTGGTCTTGCCTTCCGGTACTTCATTCAGATACATGAACATAGTTACAAACGGTGCCTGACCGTTACAGGTCATCAATGTGATCAACTGATACTGAATGGTCTGGATACCACTCTTAATCTCATCCTTCAGTCGGCTCTCAGTAAGCTTCTCGATAATCTTCTCATCCAGGCTTTCACCACATTCCTTGCGCTCGCGGATCACGATATTTTTCAATTTCTGACGACTGATATCCACAAACGGTGCCAGGTGTGCCAGTGTAAATGACTGTCCGCCATACTGATTACTTGCTACCTGTGCCACAATCTGTGTCGTAACATTACATGCAGTAAAGAAGCTGTGCGGCTTCTCAATCAATGTCTCACTGATAACGGTACCATTCTGAAGCATGTCCTCCAGATTGATCAGATCACAGTTGTGTTCCTTCTGTGCAAAATAATCCGAATCATGGAAATGGATCACGCCCTGCTCATGCGCCTGTACGATATCTTCCGGAAGCAAAACTCGCTTGGTCAGATCCTTGCTGACCTCCCCTGCCATATAATCACGCTGTGTAGAGTTGATCACCGGGTTTTTATTAGAATTCTCCTGGTTCACTTCCTCATTCACATGCTCGATCAACGCAAGAATTCCATTATCTGTTGTATTCGACTTACGAGCAAGTTCTCTCTTATAACGGTAACGCACATACTTCTGTGCTACTTCGTACCCACGCATTCCCATAATGCTGGTCTCCACCATATCCTGGATATCCTCCACATGTACTGCGTGACGCATCTCACCAACCTGCTGTGCAATATCGTCTGCGATGGCACGAATCTGATACTCGTTCATCTTGTAAATATTGTCAACCTCAGCATTCGCTTTATTAATCGCATTCTCGATCTTGGTAAGATCAAAATTCACCTCTTCTCCATTACGTTTGATGACCTTTGTCTTAACCTGAATATCCATGATACACTGCTCCTCCCCTTTGAATCCTTTATGTTATATCTTATGTAACGAAATACTGTTTTACGTCAATAAACACAATATCTTGTGTTGTCTTAAAGAATCTTACCACAAAATGTATAGAAAAGAAAGTCCTTATTTGGAGTTTTTAAAATTAATTTTTGCATGATTTCCTGCAAATCTACGCAGACCGCGTATTTACTGGGGAAACTGAATTTCCATCCCCCGAAATGCTCAAAATGTGGTATTCTTAATATAATTATAGGACATACTATTTTTTATGAATATTCAGGAGGGTTTTCAAAAATGATTGAACAATTACTTTCTCAGCCGGGATTTATCTATGAGATTAATGGGAAGTATTATTTTCTTGGCAAATGGATCTGCAAGGAATGCACAGAGGTTGATGCATGCGATTGTGTGATGATGTATAATATGTGCCGCAACTCAAACGAAAAAAACGAAACAGCCATGTATTTTCAGAAAATGCGTGCCTACAGCGATTTTGCACTGGAAATTCCATATAATCCGACTCAGATACGCTCTGATATGGAAGCTCTTCTTGACTCTCTGTCAGAATCTGCTCTCAGCAGGCTTCAGGCACAATATGACGCTTTCGCAGAGGATCTGGAGCGTTATGCATAAAGCCGAATCTAATTTCAAATGTAGCACAAGCCCTGTCTCACCAATCTATGGTCTGGCAGGGTTTGTGATGCTTGCAAGTGAGCTCTGGAAGCAGTGGACGCTGACCTATGCAATCAACGACGGACACTATATCTGGTGGTATCTGCCATTTCAGCTATGTAGTATTCCCATGTATGTATGTCTGACACTCGGCGTACTCTTCCTTTTAAACTGTCATACAGACTCATCTGCATGTCGAACTACCTACTGCCATATAAGTTCCAGACTTCAAAGCTTTCTCATGGATTTCGGACTGTTAGGAGGTATCTTCGCCTTCTTTGACACCAGCGGCATGCACTATGGATATCTCCCGCTGACGATCCATTCCTATGCATGGCATATCCTGCTAATCACCCTTGGCTTCATCAGCGGACTGGATCACCACACCGACCATACAAAAAAAGGCTTACAGTTCAGCGTATGCCTATATCTCGGCTGCTGTCTGATCGCAACAGTACTGAATCTTACGCTGTATCCTCTCGGTACCATTAATATGTTCTATATCAGTCCCCGCTATACTATGCAACAGAAAGTATTCTGCGAGATTGCAAAAGCACTGGGGAACGGCTGGGGCATCGGAAGTTATATTGCGATGTCGGTTGTTGGAGCAGGAGTATTGCATAAGGGTTGGAATTTGTTATACCGCAGACATAGCCCGGTACTATTATAAATATAACTTTGACAAATAATAGCCATTATTTTCTTGACAACTGTATAGATTCTGTGGTATAAATATCTAGTCGGTTGTGACCGACAACAGGTAAATATAGGGGATTGGTCAAATGGTATGACAGGAGTCTCCAAAACTCTTAGCGGGAGTTCGATTCTCTCATCCCCTGTTACTAAAAGAGCTAGAAATGCCTAGAAAATAAGGGTTTCTAGCTCTTTTATTTTATTCCAAAAATCAAAAGGTATCAACGATGGGGATTCCCCATACCCTCTCATGGCCAGACATTTCTATCGTCTGTTGGTTTCCACCTACCGGTGCTCACAGCACTTGTTTTAATATCATACGGTTGTCTGATTGTAAAACTAAGTGGATGCTAAACTGAATTCATCTCTTGCGCAAACTGTGTATTGTATGCTATAAAATGGATTATTATTGCTGCGATTACTGAAAAGTGATATACTTCATTCATAAATTCCATGTTTGAAATTTTAAAGATAGGAGGATATTGAAATGAAAAAATTTGCTTTAGGGATAATTTTATCTACTATTGGATTTATATATTCATTTGCCTGCTTTGTATATACTATTTTAAATCCATGTATTGTAAATGGTCAAAGTGGTTTAATCGTATCTTTTAGGGCAAATGATGTACTACTTCCCTTTTTAATTTCTATACTTATTCTTATTATAGGAGTACTGATTTGTGGATATGAAGCATATAGAAAAAAATAAAAGGTTGGGACTGCTTTTCCCAACCTTTCAGACTGTAGATAAAGCTGGTGTTGGGATCTATTCCCAGCACCATTTCTCATTATATAACCAATATTTCGACTCATTCTTAAAAATATAAGAAATGCCGGACTCAATCTCTATTCTGAATATGCTGTGCATAGAGTAAACCTGATTCTAGTTGTACTTTTATTAAATTCTGAATCGGAATAACGGAATATGGAATTTGTTTTTCTAATTCCTCTAAATTACATTTTTCTCGCTCTGCAATAGTATTCCTTGCTTTTTTTAATATTTCCGTTTGACGCTCAGACAAAGATGGGTTAATGGCAATCTCCTCTTCGCATGCACGTCTGCAAAGAACCAACGAAAGATTAGAGTAGAATTTCATCGTATACATACTATCAAACACTTGACTTTTTGTGGCAAAAGTATCATACGAATCATTATTCTGTAATTGTTGAATATTTGTCTCAATCGACTTTATCATATCAATTCTTTCTTTGACAGCGAGATAAAATTGATTGTCCGAAGAAAACATATATTCAATCTCATTATAAATTGTCTGTATATAATTAAGATCTTTTAAACAGGATGTATAACCAGATATTAATGCATCTTTTCTCTTTAGGTTCGAAATAGTGGTATCAGAAACCATGACATTGCTAAAATAAGGCACTTCAGACACAAGCATACGAACTTCTGGATTATATTGCTTTGCATATTCATAGCTGCAAGCTCCTCCTGTCATATATGCTTCTGCATTGTGTTCTGGCAAATTCTTCTCCATATAGTCATAAATCAATTTAATTTATATGTCTAATCGATTATATCAATACTCCACAATATATAGATATAAGCTATAAGTTATCTACAATAAATTGATGTAAAATAAAATTAGAAGTAAAGCAGACGAAGTAATATGACCACAAAAGAACTCTATGAAAAAATTAAAAAACAAAAAAAAGAAATAAATTCAACTGAACGAATCCAACTGTATTTGCAGGGAAAGGATACTCCCACCGCGGAATATCCTTTTTTAGTACCTTCTACCACGTATTCTTCTGTTCGTCTGTCACCTGCATCGTATCCGCGTTTACCAGATAAAAATCCATCAATTCAGTCTCGTAATTACCGTCCGGATATACTTTTTCCAGCACCAATTCTTCGCAGGAATTACCATCTGCATCTGTCTTGGAACCATTATCGTACAGACAGTATCTCACATTTACCGTATTGCCGTCTTTTGTTTCCTGCATTTCACTGACAATAGCATAAACTTCTCCTTTCGCATTTGCTGTGTAACTGAATGCCATATTTTGAAGAGTATTCTGCTCTTGCAGATAATTATAGACTGCCAGCATTGCATTCTGAATCGTCAGACCATCATGCTGTCCTTCCATCTCGGAATCTTCTACCGTATCCTCGCTGTGACTATCTTCTGTCTCTGATGAATCCCCTGTATTCGTATCCGGCAATTCTTCATTATTCTCATCAGCATCCGTTGTATCTGAAGACAACCACAAGCTGTCCATACTCTGCATAACAAATAGATTATTGGCTCTGTACCTCCGCTCGCCACCGTAATCCTCCTGTACGGTTATATACGTATATTTGCTGTCATGATCTGTTACTGTCTCTATCCCATCCATTCCCAGTACTACACTCAGACTACTCATTCCAAGGATCAAAAGTGCAAATATCGCTGCAGCACCATAGATGATTATCAATGCCACTCTGCTTTTACCCGACTGCACAGCTAATTCCTGGCAATTGTGTATGTATAAACTCACAATCCCCCAGATTATAAGAACTGCTAGACCGATTCCAACAACAACGATTGATATTTCCGCGAAAGTATATCTCACTTCATATCCCATATCACGGTTAATGCCATACCACAGACCATAGAAAAATGTACTATACGCAAGAATCACAGTAATGATACCAATCCGCACCGGATGCTCTTTTTTATCTGGCACCGCCTTCTTAAGTGCCTCTGCTATCTGCACTGTATCTCTCTGCTCTATCCACATAGCAAGCACAGCTTCTGACGGATATACACCTTTTACATCTGGGATGCCGGCAAAACGAGTCAGATTCTCCTGTACACTATCCACATCTTCTATCGCCTGTGCTGTTATAATCCTCAGATAATAATAGAGTTTCAACTGCACCGGATTGCATTTATCCCTACGAATATCTACGAGTTCTTCTCCTGCGCGCTCGTACTTACCAAGAAGCACACTCATTCTCGCCATAACAAAAAGCATCTGATTCGCCACAACAGGATAACGCCGATACTGCTTTTCATATAAATACTTCGCATACTCATGCCGTTCCTCCGGTGCTAACTGATAGGACTTCTTTCTGTTCTGTGCCAGCATCGCGATTCGTAGACCATAAGCCAATTCCAAAATTGCAATCAGCTGGCAAATAAATGCACCAAATCCCCAGATATCCGTTGTATGTTCCACATAGGTCACAAAAACAATGCCAAACATTGCCGGAACTACTATTAACCATTTTGCTTTATCTGATCTCCCCATAAAAAATCCTCCTGAATTGATACCATTTTAGCACCAACTCAGGAGAATTCAAGTACTTTATCTTACACTTCCATATGGCAGTTCCATTCTTCCCATTTCTTCGGTTCCCAGTCCTTCGGCACATCATAATCATCCAGTGCGCCATTCATCTTGCGGTAGCCGATCCGCATCTTGCTGATGCGCCATACACCGTCCTCACATTTGCGGAAATCATTACAGTACATGGAGAAGCCTTCTACCGTGTGATCTTTGTAGGAGTTGTTATCCTCATACAGGAAAATACCTCTCGCATGTGTCTCGTCGATCAGCCATATCAACGGATTGTGGCTCATATGCATCGTCATCATATTACGGTTCACATACTTCGAACGCATTGCCTGATCCTTCGGCTCTGTCGGACTCTCGGTAAAGCACCGGTATGTAAAATCTTCCGTAAAAAGGTCGCAGACGTACTCTTCTTTCTTCATGTCCATAGACCAATAATAGAAATACTGTGCATCCAATATACGCTGACGCTCACACAACTGCTCCGGTGTGTAGGTCTGCTGCCGCACATGCTTCATCACCTCAATGACGAGCTTCTGAATCTTTACATCCTGTTTCATAATCTTCATACTGCATTCCTCCTGCTATTATATTATTTTCCGATAATATCTCTTATCAGATAAATTTATCCAGTTCTGCTTCCACCTGTTTCCGTATCTTGACCTGTGGATGTTCAATCATTTTACCTCTTGTTACTACCATATCGATATTGCGCAGTGACCGCAGATCCTTCAGCGGATTCTTCTTTGTCACGATCAGGTCTGCACATTTGCCCGGCGCAATCGTTCCTGTAACATTTCCGATTCCTGCCATCTCTGCACTTCGTGCTGTCGCTGTATATAATGCAAATGCATTGGACACGCCGACATATTTGTGGAAATAATAAAGCTCCCGCCAGAAATCATACTGGGTAATCCACGGGCATCCCACATCATTACCAAGCACTACCGGGATATCATTTTCCAGTGCCGTCTTGGCACATGCAATGATACCTTCAAATACTACATGACCATTATACTGTTCCACCTCTGTCGCATTAGTAATCGAACGATCAAATAATGCATATGGAAGTGCCGGTGAAAGTGTTGTGCAAAGAAAAGCTCCCCGTTCCTTAAATGTCTGGATCATATCTTCTTTCAACGTTGCCCCGTGCTCAATCGAATCTACACCATTCTCCACTGCCACTTTTACGCCTTCCGGCGATTCCACATGAGCCGCCACAAGATACCCCAGCTTGTGTGCTTTATCACAGACTGCTTTTACCATATCCGGAGACATCTTAAGCTCTCCCGGCACGCCCTTTTCCTTCGCGTCCATCACGCCGCCCGTGATCATCAGCTTAATCAGGTCAACATGTTCCCGCTTGGACTGTTCCAGATGTGCCAGTGCTTCTTCTATATTATGTGCTGCGATTGCCACTGACCCTGCCATATGTCCGCCCGGCACCGAGATTCCCTGATTCGCCGCCAGAATACGCGGTCCAGGCTTCGTGCCTGCTGCGATCTCATCCCGGAGTCTGGTATCAAAATCTCCCAGACCGCCCATTGTACGAATCGTAGTTACTCCGCTCATCAGCTCTTCCCTGGCAAATCCACAGACCATCTTGTATGCGATTTTTCTGGTCAGTGAATTACTCATGATCCTGTTCACCAGCTTTTCATTATCTCGCTGTTTTTTCTGCGGCTTACCACTTCCCGCCAGATGAACGTGCATATTAATCAGTCCCGGCATAATATATCTGCCCTGCAGATCGATCTTCTTATATTCAGCCGACACCTGTTCCGGCGGCACAACATCTACAATGCGTTCGCCATCGATCAAAATGCTTAAGTTCTCCTGCACCTGCATGTCCTTCGTACCATCAAGAATCTTACCATTTATAAATGCATATTTCATACATGAACACCTGCCTGTTTTATCAATTAAATACAGTATACCATAGTTACATTTGCTTTCCAGACAGAATCTCAATATAATAGAACACAAATCACATTGTCAGGAGGTATACACATGAAGAAATTATTGGCAGACATGCATATGCATACATTGGTCAGCGGTCATGCTTATGGCACCATCCGCGAGATGGTAGCCGCAGCCGCGGAAAAAGAATTATCTCTGATTGGAATTACGGAACATGCACCGGGAATCCCGGGCACGGTAGATCCATTTTATTATCTGAACCTGGAAGTTATCCCTCGCACAATCCACGGTGTGGAAGTGCTGCACGGAAGCGAGATCAATGTCCTGAATGACGGTACCTTATCCCTTGGCCAGCGTTATATCGATCATCTGGATTACGCTATCGCAGGCATCCATATGCAGTGCTATGAAAATGCAGGACGCGACCAGAATACGACGAACCTAATTGAATGCATGAAGCACGACAAGGTGCGCTTTGTGTCACATCCGGACGATGACCGAACACCGTTAGATTATGACAGACTGGTTCAGGCTGCCCGTGATTATCATGTTGCATTGGAAGTGAATAACAGTTCCTTAATTAAGAAGGAAAAACGTGTGAATTGTTACGATAATTATAGAACGATGTTAGATCTCTGCCAGCAGTACCGGGTGCCGATCACCGTCAGCTCGGATGCACACGATCCAAGCGGTGTCGGTAATTTCACCCTGGCACTTGAACTGCTGGAAGAGATTGGATTTGATGAAGATCTGATCCTGACCAATGATATAGATAAACTCAAATCATTTATCAGGTAACGTAACGATATGATCAGCGTTTGTTATCTGCAATCCAGGCTGACATCTCCGCTGTCGGTCTGGATCACCAGATTTCCACCCTTTCCTTTCTGTGTATAAGACAGATCATAATCATCCTCGTCTTCTTTCACTTTACCACCGAGTGCATCATCCACATCGATATTTCCCATATCTGTATCTATCTGAATATTCCATGCCCCCATTACATCTTCTGTTCCAACAAAGTGGATATCTCCCATATCAGAATCTATCTTCAGATTATCAAAATCACAGTTTTTGAAGTAAATATCTCCGGAATTGCTCTGCACTGTACCATTCTCGATCTTGCATCCATTTAACATGATGTTACTCATGTCCGTCTTAATATCAGCCATCTTCCATTCCTGTTCTTCCGAAATGTAAAGCGTCACCACATTTTCATCCGTTGTAATCTGTCCTCCTCCCAAAAGTCCTGACAAGAATCCGATATCCACATGGTAATAAAACTTACCTGTATTATCATTTTCCCGAATCGTTAATTTGCCGTCCTTCACCTGATAACTCATCGGATCTTTCGTCTGGTTAGGTGCCTGATAAGAAATATAACAGGACCGGTCATCGGAAGGAACCACCTGCAGATTCATATCCGTCATGGAAATATCTACCGAATCGAAATCATCCAGTTTTGTCTTCTCAAGAAGAACCTCATTGTCTCCTTTTTTTGCAGCTCCATCCATCTTGTTCAGATCAGCTGCTTTCACATATTTACCACCGCCACTTGCGACACCGATTCCTGTCAAAACTGCACCACATACACA
>OGQI01002076.1_pt1 | contig 12545 bp, 10 predicted proteins | sample 1553171 | NCBI WGS metagenome assembly OGQI01 (sample SAMEA2579988, study PRJEB22360) | human gut metagenome | biome: human gut; feature: human-associated habitat; material: faeces | place: Denmark | collected 2008/2010
GTATCTGGTTAATATAAATACCTGTTGCTATAGTGGCACGGATAGAGACTGTTTTGTCCTCCTCTGCTGATGCAATCTCCACAGGCTCCTCATATATATCGTAAGTCCGCGGATAATAACGGAGAAGCTCTTCCGCAGTCGTGATCCCGATCTTCTGGAAAAGCTTCTCTGTTTTCTCACCCACGCCTTTTAATTCACGTAAAGGTGTCTTATCATTCATTTTTTGTGCTCTTTATTCTACAGAAATCAGATAGTAGTAAATTGGCTGTCCACCCTGGTTCAGCTCAACCTCGCACTCCGGATATTTCTCGGTAAGAGAATCAGAAAGTGCCTCTGCATCTTCCTCAGATACATCTTCACCATAGTAAACACTGATGATCTCAGATTCCTCGTCAACCATCTCTGCTACCATCTCCTCCGCTACCTGAAGTCGATCTCTGCCTACTGCAAGGATACCTGCATCACCGATTCCCATGATATCTCCCTCATGGATTTCCTTGTCATCAATACGTGTATCACGGACTGCATAAGTAATCTGTCCGGTCTTCACTCTGGAAATCGCATCGGTCATGGAAGCAAGGTTCTCCTCGCTGCCCTTCTCCGGAACAAAGCTGATCATTGCGGAAATTCCCTGTGGGATTGTCTTGGTTGGTACTACAATGATCTCCTTGTCCTCAGTCAGATCTCTTGCCTGGTTAGCTGCAAGGATAATATTCTTGTTATTCGGGAAAATATAAATTGTTTTTGCATTTACTTTCTCAATAGCATTGAGCATGTCTTCGGTACTCGGATTCATAGTCTGTCCACCTTCGATCAGATAATCCACACCAAGTCCGTTAAATACTTCGTTGACTCCTTCTCCGATGGAAACAGCAATAAATCCCATATCCTTCTTCGGACCTACAGCTGCTTTTGCTTTTCCTTCCGCTTCTTTTTCCTGTTCTTTTGCGAGTTTCTCTGCGTCTTTGATCAGTTTTTCCTGATGCTCTTCCCTCATGTTATCAATCTTCATTCTGGAAAGCTGACCGTATGTGAGCGCTTTTTGAATCGCAAGTCCCGGATCGTTCGTGTGTACATGAATTTTCACAATATCATCATCGGCAACACAAACGATCGAATCGCCGATCGATTCAAGATAAGCTTTAAACTCTGCTTCATTCTTATCTGTAAATTCTTTTTCTGTCATGATAATAAATTCTGTACAATAGCCAAACTTAATATCCGCTTCCGCCTGCTGGGAAGGTTTTACCATTTTTGTTCCGCCGCTTGCTTCGATTGCCGCATAATCTATTTCTTTTCCAAGAAATGCATCATACGCCCCATGAATCACTTCAAGCAATCCCTGTCCTCCGGAATCTACAACTCCCGCTTCCTTTAATACCGGGAGCATCTCCGGTGTCTGAGCCAAAACTTCTTCCGCATATTTGATCACTTCAGGAATGAAAACTTCCAAATCTTCCGTCGTCTCCGCAAGTTCTTCCGCTTTCCTTGAGATTCCTTTTGCAACAGTAAGGATCGTTCCTTCTTTCGGTTTCATAACCGCCTTATAAGCTGTTGCTGTTGCACGTTCACATGCCTTTGCCAAAATCACCGCATCGATCTCTTTATGTTCTCTGATCTCTTTTGTAAACCCTCTGAGCAGCTGTGATAAAATTACTCCCGAATTACCGCGAGCTCCTCTAAGAGATCCTGAAGAAATTGCCTTTGCGATTGTCAACATATCCGCATTTTCAAGAGATTGTACTTCTTTTGCCGCAGACATAATAGTAAGTGTCATATTTGTTCCCGTATCGCCGTCGGGAACCGGGAATACGTTCAGTTCATTTATAAATTCTTTTTTTGCTTCCAGATTGGCCGCACCTGCAAGAAACATCTTGCGGAACAGCTCTGTATTTATCGTTTTCACTGCCACGAAAATATCCTCCTTAATCAATCACTCTTACACCTTCAACAAAGATGTTGATCTTTTCTACCGCCATTCCGGTAAACTCCTCAACCTTATACTTTACATTGCTCATAAGATTGTCAGAAACAGAAAGGATATTCACGCCATATGCAACGATTACATGAAAATTCAATGTAATTTCATTATTATCAGAAATCGTCACTTGAATTCCATGTGTCAGACTATCTTTTTTCAGAAGACGCACAAGTCCGTCCTTCATATTTACAGCCGCCATTCCGACAATTCCGAAACACTCAACAGCAACGGAACCCGCATATTTGGCGATCACCTCCGGATTGACCGTGATAATGCCAAGATCTGTGCTCATACTTCCTTTCATAATATATACCTCCGGTTCTTTCACACAATTTTGCCATAAATAACATGTTTATTATACTATCACTTCTAACATTTTACAATATACATTCGTTTTTTTTAAAAAATACTTGCAATACTGAAATGTTTCTGATAGAATATCAGTGTTATGAGTCTATATGACGAGTTCAGATTGTTAGGAGGTGCAGTCATGGCTAAATGTGCTATTTGTGAAAAGGGTGCTCATTTTGGTAACAATGTAAGCCACTCTCATAGAAAAACACCGAAAATGTGGAAATCAAATGTAAAATCCGTCAGAGTCAAAACAGAAGGCGGTTCCAAAAAAATGTATGTTTGTACATCTTGTCTGAAGTCCGGACGCGTTGAGCGCGCTTAATCAGACACACATCATCGGAAACAATGACACGGAAAAAGCGGATCTGTAAATTCAGATCCGTTTTTTATGTCATTGTTTTTACGTTTCAAGAAAAAACATAATACCGCTTCTTTATTTTTCTTTTTAACAACAGCAAAAAAGCCGATATCCGACAAGCAGAAACAAAATAATCAAAATAACTCCCCAAATAACGTTTGGAAGCATCATCATTATAAACATTCCGATCGCCATCCAAAATAATGCAAAGCCACATATTTTTTTCATATATCGTATTCACTTTCGGGAAGCTTCTTATTCTACCCTATGCACATTCCTATAAATCCAGAACTATATTATATCATTCAAAATAATATACCGCTTACTTTTCTTTTCTATTTCGGCATCAAGAATATCGTTTACTTCCTTCTCTGTCATACGTTCATCTTTTCCCGTAAAACGATCGACAACATCAGGAACCATATCAAGAATTTTTGTGATTGTATCCTGGTTTTTCACATTTACGAGCTTTGTCTTCCCTCCCTGTATAACGATCACGGCGCTCGGAGACATTTTACCTCCGATTCCCCCCATTCCTTTTTCTTTTTTATCTGCCGAAGAAGAACCTGCACCGATTCCAAAAGAAACGTCTACAAGGGGAAGGATAATTGTATCATTAATATGAATCGCATCTCCGACAACTGTTTTTGAAGATACGACCGCATCCATACCTTTAAAAAGAGCCTCTACCGTTGATTTAAAATTGTTATTACTGTCTGCCATTTTTTTCATTCCTCCTGTTTGAACTTCCAAATATCATAACTTTAATTTTTTCAAATGCGTGACCGTTATTCTCACATTCTTATCCATAAGCATATGAAAAGCAAATAAAAACAAATAAAGAAGTCTTATCTTTCCTTCAATATGCAGATCCATCTCAAAGACTTTATGTTCAAAATCCGGTATAATCTCGGTCTGCCCCTCCAAGAAAGGATAAATAATACTTATTAACGCGAGAATATAGCCTGTAACTGACGGATCTTCAAATCCAAACTTCGCTTTTATTGCGGCTTTTCGGGGACGTAATTTTATTGCGAATTGTTTTGTTTCTTTAATAAGTTTTGAAAATGCATTTTTGTGAATCTCATTTTTCAAGAACTGTTCAAGAACTTCTTTTTTCTTTATTAATGTTTTTATATTATCACATAATTTCCGAAATGTGTATTTAATCTTCTCTCCAAATGACTTCGAAGAACTTTTTCTATTTTTCGGAATTTTTTTTACTTCATCCGCTTCCCTCTCAAAACCTGTATTTTTTTCATCTGTCTGTATTTCACGGATACTTTTTGTATCAATTGTATTTGATTCGGGAAGTACTTTTGTATCGCTGCCTTCCCCGCCCTTTGTATCATCTGGCTTTGAAAAATTTTTTTCCTTCTCTTGATCTTTCTCTCTTTCCGGATCTTTTCTTTTTGAACTATCGGTTTCGTTTCTTATATTTTTTTTGTCTTTATCGTTTCCTTGTATTTCGGCATTTCCAAACTTTTTCCAAGCCGCTCTTATATTCCACGTCAAATTCCCATTATCATAACAGATTTCTCCCGAAATAAACGGTTTTATCCAATAGAAACGCAGCTTTCCCAAAATACTTTTCCCGAATTCTTCTGCAGTTAAATCGAATCGATACCCCGCCGGAGCAAAAAGAACTGTTATAACTGCAACTAACATAAGTCCTGCTAAAACAAGTATCAAAAATCCAAGTATTTTTAAGATAAGGAGTATGATATGTAACATTTGCCTACCGCCCTTTTTTCTCGTATTCAGCCTGATCTGTTAAAAGAAACTGTCTTGCATTTGCACTTTTGGTTTCTTGATATACGTCTTGAACAATTTCTTCAACAAGGAAAAGCGCTTCATCATATCCATCTGCAATTCCGATCACAAAAAGCTTTGAATGTTCAAATATGGATTGTTTTAGCAAGACGCTTGAAAAAAATTCCAGTTGATTTTGTTCTCCCTGAGATAATGTAATAACATATACTTGCGGCTGAAGTTTATTTTCCTTCAGCCTTTTTACTATTTTTCCCTTTTTCTTCTGCCAGCATTCACTAACATATAGATTATGATAAAACTCTATCTGACTCATAAACTTCACCGATTATAATAAGAATCCAGAACAGCTCCTGCGATAGATACCGCTTTTCCTCCTGCACTTCCGTCGGAACCTTCTGTAATAACAGTGATCACAAGTTCCGGATTGTCAACATTTGTAAATCCCGTAAACCATGAATGCGTTTTTTCTCCGTCTGTCATACTATATTCAGCCGTTCCTGTTTTTCCCGCGACCGTATATGACCTTCCGCTTAATACCGAACCGGTTCCTTCACTTACAACAGCCGCCATGTACTCTTTTAACTGTGCCGCTTCTTCTGACGTCATGATCCGTTTATAACTTTTCGGAACATTCTTTTTCACTTCCGTACCGGTGTAATTGGTCACTTTATCTACATAATAGGGTTGCATCAATGTACCGCCGTTTGCAATCGTCTCCGTGATCAGCGCCATATGATACGGACTTACCATTGTTTTTCCCTGTCCCATTGCCGTCATCATAATTTCTGCGGAACCGGACTTCGCATCAAGCACGAAGGAACTTTTTGTATAATCCATAACGCTTGGAAGTTTCTTATTGAACAATAAGCTTTCCGCCGTTTCCCGATAGCCGTCCACGTCAAGGCTTAAGCCGATATTTGCAAATGATGCATTACATGAGTTTGCAAAAGAACTTCTCAAATCTTCGTATCCATGTACCGTTCCGTTAAAACAGCGAATTGTGACATTGTCTTCTGTAATGGATCCCTGACAGTCATAAGAATACGAGTTATAATCCGTATCCTGCCGCATATAAGCAAGAGCAGTCACAATTTTAAATACAGAACCCGGAGCATAAGACCCGTTCGTAGCCCGATTCAAAAGCGGACTGTTTTCCTCATCCGTATTTAGGATCTCCCAGTTTTCAGCAAGCGTATTCGGATCAAAATCAGGCTTTGAAACAAGAGTAAGTATTTTCCCTGTGTCTGCCTCCATCACAATAACCGCTCCTTTGTTCTCTCCGAGCGCATCATAGGCAGCCTGCTGAAGTTCTGCATCAAGTGTTGTAACAACTGTGTCTCCCTGATCTTTTTCTCCTTTAAATTCATTTTGAATCTTTTCCATAAAAAATGCATTTGAAGTAAGAAGATCAAAATTCTGCGCGGACTCAAGTCCTGTTTTTCCAAACTGTGAATCATTATATCCGATAACATGGGAGAACAGCGAGCCGTACGGATACGTTCTTGTCTCTGTTCCGTCTTCGTCCACTTCCGTTGTTGCAAGTACATTGCCATTTCTATCTGTAATATCTCCTCTGACAACGCTTTGTGCAAAAGAATCCTGCCTTTGATTATAAGGACTATTGACAAACGTCTTGGCTTTTACAGTTGTGAAATAAACGAGGTACCCCATCAATGCAATAAACAAGATCACAAAGAAATATGTAATTTTAGCGAAATCTTTATTTTGTGCGCGTTCCCGTTTTTTTCCGCGGCCTCTGTCTTGGGACTTCTTCGAATTTCGGTCCGCTTTTTGCCGTCTTTCGGGGCGCTGTTCTTCCCACGCCATTTTTTCTTTTCCTTTCTTTTCTTAGTTTTTCTTTTTCCCGTTCCTCTTCTTCATCTTCTCTTATAATATATAGTCCCTGAATGATTCCAAACATAATCATCGTACTTAACATCGAACTTCCGCCATAACTTACAAACGGCAAAGTCATTCCTGTAGACGGAATAAATTTTGTGACGCCTCCTATTTGCAGGAAAACCTGAAAAATATAACACGTTCCCAATCCAAGTGCGATTAACTTATAAAAATTATTTCTCAATTCCATTGCAATATTCAGAAACATCACATAACAGCTTACACAGATCAAAATCAGACAAAGTGCGTAAATCACTCCCATTTCTTCTGTAATAGCAGAAAAGATAAAATCTGTCTCCGAAACAGGTATCGTATCCGGCTGTCCTTTAAAAAGTCCTGTCCCAAACCAGCTTCCCGTACCGATCGCAAACAACGATTGTGCCACTTGATAACCGCTTCCGCTGTACGTCCCGATGGGATCCTGCCACGCCTCTACCCTGACCTGAATATGCGAAAACAAATGATAACCGACAACTGCCGCGGCTGCTCCGGCTCCAAGTCCCGCTATCGCATACAGCCATTGTCTTGTCGCGACAAAAAGCATAACAAGATAAACAACAAAGAAGATCAGTGCCGCTCCCAAATCCGTAGAGAGAACTAAGATCAATACATGTGCTGCCGCAATCGCAGTTGTCACAACGATATTTTTAAATTCTTTTGATTTATTCAGACTTGCTGCAACAAAAAATACAAAAATAATTTTTACGAACTCAGACGGCTGTATATTTATGCCTGCAATTTCGAATCCCAGCTTTGCCCCGCCGGAAATCTGTGCGAACAATGCAACTGCAAGAAGAGCTGCTCCTCCTACTGCCGCATAAATATATGTCCACTGATCAAGGAACTTCATTTTTCGGATCAAAACCGGAACAACAAGTCCAAAGGTAATTCCCAAAGCAACAAATACAAGCTGTCTTACCGCCGTGCCGTAAGGAGACGGATTATCTGCGGACAATCTCGTGATCATGATCATCCCGACAGTGATCAGCATACACATATTATTTACAACAAGCCTTGACACATTCGGATAAATCAAATTATACAAAAGAATGACCGCAAGAAGAATCACCGTCAATACTGCATATAAAAACAAGATCCGAATATCTTTTGTTGCCAAATACATTGTACCAAACGCTGCAAACTGCAAAAGAAACATCAATACATCCTGCCGGATAAGCACTCTTTTTTCTTCATCTTCATAATTTCTCGTAAAAATCGAGAAACAGGAAAACGTATAAGCAGCCATAAGTATGATAATTACATATTTAGATAATTGAATGATAATATTTACCACGTTATTTCTCCTGACGATAATCGAGCGCACTTACAGTACGCCGCGTTTGAAATGCTCCTGTGTATAATCAAACTGCGGTTTTTCTCCAAATGCATCGATTGCTTGTTCTAATACTTTCTTTACTTCTTCCTTTCGCTCTGCTCCGAATCGAATCCTCAGTCTTTTCGGTGAAAGCTTTTGAATCTTTACTTTTTGTGTGCCCAAATATAAAGGAGCGCTGTTATAAACGATATTATAACATTCATCACATCGGTTTTGAACGAGAAACTCTTCTCCTATCCTGTCTTTCATCTGCGTAAAGGAAGAGTTTTTTGTACATTTTCCTCTCGTCTTCATAATACATTGCGCCGAAATCATAACCGGGCGATAACCATATACTGTCAGTTCCGCAGTTTCAAGTCCAAGTATTTTAAGCTCACTCTCATTTAATTCTGCCGGCGCTGTAAACTCAGAGAAACCTGCTTTTTTCATAAACTCTTTTGAAAACCGATTAAACACATATAAATTATCATCCGAAATTACTTTTTTGTCAAATTGTAATTGACAAAGCAGCGTATACTGTTCCCAATTCCTAATAAGTACGCCGTCTAACTCTTTTTCCGAAAACCGACTGATACATTTTTCAATCCGTTCTGCGCTTCCTTTTCTGAATACATGCGGAAGAGCAAGATAAAATTCTATCTTTTTCTTTTTTAATTTTTCGATGTATCCCGGGATATCTTCCTGAAAAATATTGCTTTCGGCGTAGATACGTGCGATTTTTATATTCTCCGTTTCTCTTTTCTCCAAATAGGCGCAGACTGCCGAAAGCTGTTCTTTATTTTCCACGAGAACCGAATAAGAAAAGTTTTCTTTTCTTTTAAATTGATCATAAGTATTGTTCTTTTCTTCTATAACCTCAGCTGCAATTCTCTTTTCTTTTTTTTCATCTGTTGTTTTTCTGTAATATTTCCCCGATAGTGCCTCGCACAATCCGCTTACCGCTTCTCTGCGAAGATCATTAAGTGTTTTAATCGAGAGAAAAATCGCTTCATCCATCTTAATATCCAAAGTTTCAAAAACAAAGGGCGTATTCCCTAATTTTTCTATTTGAGAAACGATCCGTTCTCTTTCCATCGGGCGGTTCTGCGCCTGTTCGACAATTTCTTTTGAGTACGCAGTATATGTACTTTCATTACAGTACAATTTCAAACTTGCCGGCTTTCCCACTTCCAGCGTAAGTTTTCCGTCTATCTTCTGTCTGATTGAATCTCCGATATACTGCTTATGAATCGAAGTGATAAGACTTTCGTTTCTCACTCTGTTTATTGTCGATCCCTGTTTTATATAAACTTGTTTCTGCACTACCATTGAAAAAGCTTCCCCTTTTTTCTGATCTTTTCCAATAGTATAGCTTCCTGAAATATCCAACACATCCCCTGCATGCAGGTCTGTAAGAATTTTTCCTTTGATCAATCTTCCTTTTTGGCTTTCTACCTTTACTGCCGGAACGCCTGCGTGGTTTGGACGATCCGACGCTATCATATTCTGCCCGTTATGCTGTCGATAATAACCTGCCGAAAATCCTCCTCTGTTATACAGATCCATCAGTATACGTTTATCCTCGGAAGAAACTTTATATCCCTTTTTTCCGTTTTGCATATATAAATCTGTGTATTTCCGGTACATTGCAGTTACTGCCGCTACATACTCCGGCTTTTTCATACGACCTTCGATCTTGAACGAATCGATTCCCGCCTCCGCAAGTTCCGGGATCAGATCCAGCGTACAAATATCTTTCGGACTTAAATAATATTTTTTTTCACCTTCTACTGTATACGGCAGTCTGCAAGGCTGAGCACACTGACCTCTGTTCCCGCTGCGTCCGCCGATCATGCTGCTTAAAAGGCATTGACCGGAATAACAGTAACAAAGTGCACCATGTACAAAACATTCTATCTCCAACCCTGTTTTTTCTTTGATCATACGCACTTCTTCAAGAGATAATTCCCTTGCCGGAACAACACGGCTGATTCCCTGCCCTTCCATAAATGCCGCTCCGCGATACCCTGTGATCGTCATCTGCGTACTCGCATGAATATCCATCTTCGGAAAGTACTCTCTTACAAGTTCGAGAACTCCTATATCCTGAACGATCACCGCATCTAACCCCGCTTCATAAAGCGGACTCAGATATTCGGGTAACTCTGAAATTTCGTTGTTTTTCAGCAGTGTATTTACCGTAAGGTAAAGCTTTCTTCCGTATATATGAGCTTCTTTGATCGCTTCGATCAACTCTTCTTTTGTAAAATTATCCGCATATGCTCTTGCTCCAAATTTCGGACCTCCGGCGTACACAGCATCCGCTCCTGCGTTGATCGCAGCTTTAAAAGAAGCATAAGATCCGGCAGGCGCCAATATTTCAATCCGGCGTTTTTCCATGCTGACTCCTTTCCCTACATCCCCTTTAACATACAGGTGTTTTCCCTTTATATAAAACAACAACTATCTAAAAAGACACTATCCAAAAGAAACAGGCTGTCATATGACTGACAGCCTTATTTTTATCTTCTGCGATTTTTCATTTCTGTCTCGAGCTTCACAATCTGCATTTGAAGATCGTTGTTCTCTTCTTTTAATTTTGCCAACTCTTTTTCCGCATTCTCCAGTTTGATCTGCGCTGAAATAAGTTCATGCTTTAAATCATACATTTCCTTATCTTTTAGTTCAATGTCACTCTCCAGCGAATCACCCTGTTTTTTTGCTTTGAAGTAATCATCGGCAATGTTAAGAGCGAGAAGTACATTTCTTGTGTCAGCGCTCTGTTTTCTGTATCCTTCACTATTTGTACATTCTGTTATCTTATGATTCAAATAGGAAGACACTTTCTGCAGATACTCTTCGCCCTCAAATCCGCTCAAAGTATATACTTTTCCTCCGATCAATACTTCCGTAAAATGTTTTGCTGAACTCATAGCTTCCTCCTCGCGTTTCTTAAAATTCATTATAAACTATTTAGCGGTAAAAACCAACTACTTTTTTCGGAACTATCCGTTTCATAACTATTCCGAAATTATTCATCCGCAAAAGATTCTATCCCGAGATGCCGGTATGCCAGATCAGTTACTATGCGTCCTCTCGGAGTCCGCTGTATAAATCCGTTTTTCAAAAGATACGGCTCATACACATCTTCCAATGTTCCTGCATCTTCTGAAATCGCCGCCGCCAGTGTATCCAAACCAACCGGACCGCCTTGGAATTTTTCAATCATTGTCAGCAGAATCGTTCGATCGATATGATCCAGACCATACTTATCGACATCAAGAAGGTCAAGCGCATAATCTGCCACTTTTTTCGTGATTTTGCCATCGTATTTTACTTGAGCGAAATCTCTTACACGTTTCAACAGACGGTTTGCAAGGCGGGGAGTTCCTCTGGATCGGCGAGCAAGTTCTAAAGCCCCGTCCTCTTCGATCTCTACATTTAACACAGATGCCGAACGTAATATGATCGTTTTTAGTTCTTCCGGAGTATATAATTCCAAACGGTGCATAACACCGAAACGATCGCGTAAAGGAGCTGTTAACATTCCCGCTCTCGTTGTTGCGCCGACAAGTGTAAATTTAGGCAGGTTCAAACGGATCGAGCGGGCGGCCGACCCTTTTCCGATCATAATATCAATGGCAAAATCTTCCATAGCAGGATAAAGAACCTCTTCTACTTGTCGGTTTAACCTGTGAATCTCATCGACAAACAAAACGTCTCCTTCCTGAAGACCATTTAAGATTGCCGCCATTTCTCCCGGTTTTTCGATTGCAGGTCCTGACGTTACCTTCATGTGTACACCCATTTCATTCGCAATAATTCCGGCAAGCGTTGTTTTTCCAAGTCCCGGAGGCCCGTAAAAAAGCACATGATCAAGTGTTTCCCCGCGCGCTTTAGCAGCTTCTATATAGATGCCAAGTGTTTCTTTTGCCTTTTCCTGACCGATATATTCGCCGAGAGATTGCGGACGCAATTCTCCTTCAATCTTAATGTCTTCCTCTAAGTTTTCTGTCGTTATGATTCGTTTTCCCATTGCCGTCCATTATTTCCTTTCCGCCTTATCCACATCCTCTCATCAGAAAAGATACTGCAGCGCTTCTTTCAATATATCTTCTACAGTCTGACATTGTACAGAAGTTTTCTTTACCGCGCGAAGGCTTTCCGCACTCCCGTAACCAAGCGCAACAAGAGCCTGTACCGCCTCCGATTGCATTTCATTTGCCGATGTTTTCGCCATATCTGTCTGTATTGTTTCTTCCGGATGAGCAGCATGATCAAGCATTTTTTCAATATCTACTTTGTCTCGAAGTTCTACAATTAGTTTTTCGGCAGTCTTTTTCCCGATTCCAGGCGCTGACGAAATCATTTTTGCATCTCCCGACATGATTGCAAACCGCAGTTCATCCGGAGACATACATGACAAAATATTCAAACCGCCTTTCGGCCCGATCCCGCTTACTCCGATCACAAGCCGGAATATTTCCAAATCATCTTTTGTCAAAAATCCAAAAAGCTGCATGGCATCTTCCCGCACATTCAGATAAGTGTAAAGTTTCACTTCATTTCCTACAGAAGGTAACATCGCCAGTGCCTGATGTGGCATAAACACACCATACCCTATGCCGCCCACATCAATAATTGCTTTTTGTTCCTCGATCGCAGCTAATTCACCTTTTACATATGAAATCATTTTTTTATTCCTTTAATCGTAAATTTTTAGTTCGTTTCAGTACTTCGGCAGATATCATTCCTATGAGCATTCCCGTCAAAAGCCCCGCAATCAAAAGTACAGGGAAGTAATATCCTACTTCGTATGTCTGAACCACAGCCATGGCAACCGCAAGCTGACCGACATTATGAAA
>OGQI01002080.1_pt1 | contig 12539 bp, 6 predicted proteins | sample 1553171 | NCBI WGS metagenome assembly OGQI01 (sample SAMEA2579988, study PRJEB22360) | human gut metagenome | biome: human gut; feature: human-associated habitat; material: faeces | place: Denmark | collected 2008/2010
TCTTAGCATTAATACAGCTTGTTTTGTCAGGGCTTCTTGTTTATCAGGTAGTTTCTGCCAATATTTTAAGCACAACTTATCTTGCTGTTTTAGTTATTGTATTGGTTGTTCTTTTTGCAATTGCCCTTTTAACACAGAAGGGTGGCCGTGCAGCCCGTACTTCAGGTAAAATATTGTCCGTTATAATTTCAATAATACTTGGCATACTTTTATTTTACATGGGACAATTTTTAGGATTCCTTAATAACTACAGCGACGGTAAAAAAGTTTCTGAGGAACCTTTCGTTGTTTTCGTATCAGCCAGTGATGAATTTGGTACATACAATCCGAAGGAAAACTACCGTTCAGATACAAATATTCTTGCTGTTGTAAATCCTAAAACTTCTACAGTACTTATGATTTCAACACCAAGAGATTACTACGTACCAATTATTGCAAAGAGCGTTGCTCCTGATTCATACGACAAACTTACTCACGCCGGAAAATACGGAACAGGTATTGCCTACGATCAGAATGGTTCTGAACTTACTTCAAGTGGTTGGAACTGGGCTCAGGAAGTAACATGGGGCGTTGGTAACACTGCAATTATGGATACATTAAAAACACTTTACAATATACCTGTTTCAAGCAAGAACTATCATTATGTACAGCTTAACTTTACAGGTTTTGCCAAACTTGTAGATGCTCTTGGTGGCATTACAGTAGATGTTGACAAGTCATTTAGCACAAAAACATACGCTTCATATGATGAAGACAACGGTGAACGTAAAACATACAAGTACAAAAAGGGTAAACAGGAAATGAATGGTAACGAAGCACTTACATTTGTTCGTGAAAGACATTCATTCGGCGATGGTGACTTACAGCGTAACCGTAATCAGGTTAAAGTATTAAAAGCATTATCATCAAAAGTACTTTCAACATCAATGATTACAAACACAGACTCAATCCTTAGTGCTGTTGGAGAAAGCTTTAAAACAGACATGAACATTGGCTCACTTGTAAAACTCCAGACACAGCTTATGGGCAAAAGTGAGTTTTCAAAAACAGGATGGCAAATCGTATCCTACAGTGTAACAGGACAGAGTGCATCACAGAAATTAACATGGAACGGTCTGTTCAAATCAGTAATGCTCCAGGATGAACAATCTGAAAGCAACGCAACTGAATTGATGAAACTTGCTTTAGATGGCACAGATTACACAACCCTTGAAAACAAGGTTAAAGAATATCAGGATTCAGATAATAAATAATTTATTTATGGATTGTTGCAAACACTACTAAAATCTCGCAAAAAGTTATACCGCAAACACGTTGATTTTATCATTTTGCTCCGTCGCTTATTGTATGTCGAAAAGTGAAACTCGCCTACGGCTCAAACAGTCACTTTTACGACATACTCTATGCTCGCAAAATTTCAAAAATCTGCCTATTGTTTGCTTGCATAACTTTTTGCGAGATTTTCAAAAATTGTTTGCAATCAATCCGAATCAATTATCTTGTGTCTTACTTAGTGATATAACAGGAATCAGCCAGTGAATCATTATTTAGCTGGGTAAGTATGTATCTTTGGGGAGTTCTTACAGAAAATGATGAATACAGAGATGCAGGAGTATTTGGATTTACAAATGAAATGGAAGCAGTGGAACAGTATTGGTTCGATTACGACAAAGACAACTGGATTAAAGAATGGCCATACAATGTAGTAGGTCAGGTCTACGGTGGAATTAACTTCTATGGAACATTCTTTGGTGGACAGCCATTATATGTTTATGGTATTCAGTGGCTTCCGATTTCAGAATATTTAACATATTACGGAATGAATCAGAGCAGATGTGCTGAAATATATCAGGGATTGTTAGATGATACAACAATAGCAATGGCTAAGGCAGTACAGGCAGCTAAGAACGAAGGAAAGAGTCAGGAAGAAATTGACAAGATGCTTAAAGAGTATCCACAGGCAGATACAGGTTGGCAACATATTATATGGCCATTCCTTTCACAGACTAATCCAAGTCTTGCAATGGAGAAATTCCTTGCAAACGATACAAAGGTTCAGAAAACAGATACAGCTAACACATATTGGTTTATTAACAGTATGAAACAGTTAGGCGTAAAAACAACTGACATTGTTGCAACAGGAGATTGCTCAGCAGCAGTATATTACAACAAGGATACAAGCAAATACACAGCAACAGTTTGGAATCCTACTAACGACACAAAGGTTGTAACATTTAAAACTAACGGTAACAAGATTGGCACAGCAACAATTGGTGCAAAGGCACTTGTAAACTTTGAAGTATATAAGAATAAGAGCTTTAACATAGTACAGGCTTCAACTCCTGAAATATCTGTTCCATCAGGAAAATATGATGATACACAGTATGTAACAATTTCATCAGAAACACCTGGAGTTACTATTTACTATACAACAGACGGAACAATGCCAACAACATCATCAAAGGTTTATGATGGAGTATTTGCAGTATCAAGTACAGCAACAGTTAAAGCTATCGCAGTAAAAGATGAATATATTACATCTGCAATGGCTTCAAGCACAATCACTGTGAATGGCACAGATGTTTCACTTAAAGACAATATTGCATTAGGCAAGAACGTTAAGGTTTCATCATCAGAAAATCCAAGTGTAGACGGAAGTAAGATAGTCGATAACGACGGAACAACAAGATGGTCTTCAGAATTTACAGATAATCAGTATTGTCAGATTGATTTAGGAAAGAATTACACAATTAATAAGGTTACATTTAACTGGGAAGCTTCATATGCTAAGGAATACAAGATTCAGGTTTCAAAAGATGGAAACAACTGGACAACAGTATATGAAAACAACAATGGCAAAGGTGGAGAAGAAAGCATTGTATTTGATGCAACTGAATGTAGATATGTAAAGATGCAAGGTGTAAAGAGAGCATTAGCATACGGATATTCATTGTGGGAAATGGGTGTGTATGAAGCTGCAAAAGTTGAAACACCAATATTTAGCATTCCATCAGGAACATACAGTAAGGCTTTGAATGTAAACATTAGCAGTAATACTAAGGGTGTGGAAATCAGATATACAACAGACGGTTCAACACCTAACGAAAAGTCAAACTTATACGTTCCAAGTATTAAGATAAGCAAGAATACAACATTAAAAGCGATTGCTTACAGAAAAGGAATGATTGATTCACCTGTGGCAACAGCAGAATACAAGATTGACGGTTCATCAACAGAACCTGAGCAGCCAACAACACCTGACACATCAGAAACAAAGATTATTTCTACAGGTTGCAAAACAGTAACATCAGGTTCAGAAAATGATGTATTTGGTGGCAAAAACGCAGTAGACGGAGATAAGGGAACACGTTGGTCATCTAATTTTGCAGACGATGCATGGATTTATTTAGACCTTGGAAAAAAATACTCAGTTAATAAAGTTGTTTTAACTTGGGAAGGTGCTTACGGAAAAGCATATAAGATACAGACATCAACAGATGGAAAAACATGGAAGACAGTTAAAAACGTGACTAATGGAAAAGGTGGAGAAGAAACGGTAGCATTTAATTCTACAGATGCAAGATATGTAAGAATGCAGGGTGTAGAAAGAGCATTACCATATGGATATTCATTATGGGAAATGGAAGTTTACGGTAAAGTTTCAGGTTCAGTATCAGATGATTCAAATAATGAAGATTCATCAGTTCCATCAGGTACAAACGTTGCAAAATCAGCTAAGGCTACATCATCAGGAAATGAAACTGATGCAATGGCAGCAAAATATGCAGTAGATGGGGACAACGGAACACGTTGGTCATCAAACTTTGTGGATGATGCATGGCTTTTAGTAGACTTAGGCAAGGCTTACACAATCAACAAGGTAGTACTTAACTGGGAAGGTGCTTACGGAAAGGCATACAAGATTCAGACATCAACAGATGGCAAAAACTGGACAACAGTTAAGAATGTAACAGATGGAAAAGGTGGGGAAGAAACTATAACATTTGACGCTACAAAGGCAAGATATGTAAGAATGCAGGGCGTGGAAAGAGCACTTCCATATGGATATTCATTGTGGGAAATGAGTGTTTATACTAAATAAGTCTGACGTAATATTTTGAAAAAATAAAAAACCAAGTGTTTAAACAAGAAAAGAGGCACAGTTTACGGTAATTAGTAGGCTGTGTCTTTTTCTTCTTATAAACTAATTTGTACTAATTATTAAATTGCAAAAATTATTTTTAATATCAAAGAAAAATTTCCTAAATGCTTACTTTTATTGATTAATTAGCAATCAGATGTTATACTGTAAAAGTTAATATTGGGAAAAATATGCCTGTTGATTTGGGCTGTTTTAGATACAATCATATAGAAGAAATAACGAGAAAACATTAAATTTGAATTATTAGAGAAAGGGTAGACTAATATGAAAACAGCAGTAATGACTGATAGTAATAGTGGAATTACACCGGAAGAAGGAAAGAAAATTGGAATATATTCTCTTCCAATGCCGGTTATTATAGAGGGAGATGTTTTTTACGAAGGAAAGAACATTACACAGGAAGAATATTATGGCGCAATGACTTCAGGAAAGAATGTTACAACATCACAGCCATCACCCGGGGATGTAATGGATATGTGGGATGGCATTTTGAAGGAAGGCTATGAACAGGTTGTTTACATTCCAATGTCAAGCGCATTAAGTGCTTCATGTCACGCGGCAATTCAGCTTTCAGAAGAATATGACGGAAAGGTTCAGGTTGTTGATGACCACAGAATCTCAGTAACAATGAGAGAGTCAGTTCTTGAAGCAAAATGGATGGCTAATCAGGGAATGACAGCAGAAGAAATAAAAAAGAAACTTGAAGAAAATGCTTACAATTCAAGTATTTACATTGCTGTTGATACTTTAGAATACCTTAAAAAAGGAGGACGTGTTACAGCAGCAGGAGCAGCCATAGGAGCAGTTCTTAACATTAAGCCTGTACTTACAATTCAGGGTGAAAAGCTTGATGCATTCACTAAAGTTAGAGGAATGAAGAAAGCTGAACTTAAGATGTTAGAAGCTATTGAAGAAGACCTTAATACAAGATTTGCTGATGTAGATAGAAAACAGTTAAGACTTGGAGCAGCAGGAACATTCCAGAAACAGGAAGACGCAGACCAGTGGTACAAGATGGTAAAAGATACATTTGAAAACGAAATCGACGATATATATTATGATTCATTGTCATTTAGTATAGGATGTCACGTTGGACCTAATGCAATTGGTATTGGAATAAGTGTTGTTACAAGAGATGAAAAGTAAATATTAAAAAAGAAGAATCCCTCGGAAAGTGTCAGCTTTCGGAGGGGTAATTTTTTTTAGAGGATTAAATACAAACATAATCCCCTTAGTTAGTTGAAATAAACTCCTAAAAATAGTATCATTAAGAGTAAGACTATTTTGTAAATTATAGAAGGCAGGTACGATTATGTATGCAGTTTTTGGATTAGGGAATCCTGATAAGGAATATGATAAAACAAGACACAATATTGGTTTTGATGTTATAGATGAGTTGGCAAGTCAGATGGGTGTTGAGGTGAAGACTAAGAGACACAAGGCTTTATGCGGTATTGGAAATATTGGTGGCGAGAAAGTGATTTTGGTGAAGCCACAGACTTATATGAATCTTAGCGGTGAGTCAGTGAGAGCAGTTATGGATTTCTATAAGCTTGATCCGGAGAATGACATTATTGTTATTTCTGACGATATTAATTTGGCTACGGGAAGAATTAGAATTAGAGCCCAGGGCAGCGCAGGCGGTCATAATGGTTTGAAGAGTATTATTAGTCACGCGGGAACTCAGAAGTTTAAGAGAGTGCGTGTGGGAGTAGGTGCAAATGAAGGAAATCTTGTAAATCATGTGCTTGGTAAGTTTAGCAAGGGCGAAAGAGTTTTGGCTGAGCAGGGTATAAAAGATGCAGCCTCAGCAGTTGAAGTTATGATTTTGGAAGATATAAACACAGCAATGAACAAATTTAATTAGAAGATATAAATATAGCAATGAATAAATTCAACTAGAATCTATCAAAATAGTGAAGTCCGGGAGTAGTAAATGAAAAGTTTTGATTATCCACTATTACAATTAAATGAGTTTGAGCAGGTTAAGGTCTGCTTGTCTGAACACAAATCCTGTCAGGTTACAGGGTGTGGGGAATCCCAGCTTGCTCATTTTATTAATGGATTGAGCAATGGCTACAAGCAGAAAGTCATTGTTACTTTTAGTGCAACAAAAGCAAGTCAGTTGTATCAGGATTTAAAGGGTTTTGCGGACGATGTTGTAATGTATCCTGCAAAGGATTTTATTTTCTTTAGTGCGGATGTACACGGAAATCTTATATTGCAACAACGACTTGAATTTATTCAAAAAATAGTTGAAGATAAGCCATTTACAGTAATTTTGACGCCGGATGCCTTTATGGACAAGATAATGCCAATTGAAAAAATCAAAAATAATTATCTTGAAATAGCAGAAGGCAGCATAATTCAGATGGATGCCTTAAAGAGCAAGCTTGTGCAGATGGGATACGAGCCGGTTGTTCAGATTGATGGACCGGGACAGTTTGCGGTGAGAGGAAGTATTGTTGATATTTACACGCTAACAGATGAGGTGCCTTATCGAATTGATTTTTGGGACGATGAGGTTGACATAATAAAGAGTTTTGAGGTGGAAAGCCAGCGTTCAATTGAGAATCTTGAATCGGTAAAAATTTATCCTGCCAGCGAATATTCACTGACTAAGAAAGAAATTCAGGCGGGAATGGCGAAGATTCGACAGGATTTAGACCAAAATGTTGAAAAATTCAGAAAAGATTTTAAGACGGAAGAGGCTAACAGACTTAGAGTTACAGTTGAAGAGTTTCTTACAAATATGGATATTAACCCAAGTCAGGTAGCAGTAGATAGTTATGTAAACTATTTTTATGATAATTTGGTAAGTCTGCTTGACTATTTTGAAAATCCAATATTTTTTATTGATGAGCCAAAGAGGGTAACGGAGCAACTTAACGTGGTTGATGCGGAGTTTGGAGATAGTATGGCTAACCGCCTTCAGAAAGGCTACGTGCTTCCGGGGCAGACAGATGTAATTTGGGATAAAAATCAGATAATTGCCAAGATTGATAGTGGCGAAAAAGTCCTATTTACAGCAATTGCCCAGAAGATTCAGGGATTTAGCGTGGATGATTTTGTGGAAGTGGGATCAAGAAACGTAAGTCCATACAATGGCAAGTTTGAGATTCTTGTTCAGGATTTAAAAAAATATAAAGAGCAAAAATATGCGGTTCTTCTTGTAACCGGTTCAAAAACAAGAGGCCAGCGTTTGGCGGAGGATCTTAGAGAGTTTGAGATTAGCGCATTTTTCGAAGAAGACGGGGAACGTCAGGTTATGCCTGGTGAAGTTATGATTATAAAAGGTCAGCTTCGCAGTGGTTTTATGTATCCTATGATTAAGTTTGTGGCTATTTCAGACACGGATATTTTTGGCGAAAAGAAGAAAAGAAAACGTAGAAAGCATGGCTATTCAGGTACTAATATTTCAAGTTTTACCGACCTTAGCATTGGTGATTATGTTGTCCACGAAAACCACGGACTTGGTGTTTATCGTGGAATAGAAAAAATAGAAGTAGACCATATTGTAAAGGACTACATTAAGATTGAATATGCCAAGGGCAGCAACCTTTATGTGTTAGCAACCCAGCTTGATATGATTCAAAAATATGCTGACAGCACGGCGAAACCGCCTAAACTTAACACATTAGGTGGCCAGGAATGGAAAAAAACAAAGACCAGGGTTAAGAAGGCTGTTGCGGATATTGCGAAGGAGCTTGTTCAGCTTTATGCAATAAGGGAGAACAGCAACGGATATCAGTTTTCTCCTGACACGGAATGGCAGAAGGAATTCGAGGAAATGTTTCCATTTGAGGAGACAGATGATCAGCTTAATGCCATATCTGAAGTAAAAAAAGACATGGAAAGCACGAAAATTATGGACAGACTGATTTGCGGAGACGTAGGTTTTGGCAAGACAGAAGTGGCAATTCGTGCGGCTTTTAAGGCAGTGCAGGATGACAAGCAGGTGGCTTATCTTGTTCCAACAACGGTTTTGGCCCAGCAGCACTACAAAACTTTTAAGCAGAGATTTAAGGATTTCCCTGTCAGAGTGGAAATGCTTTCAAGATTTAGAACAAAATCAAATATTGATAAAACAATAAAAGATTTGAATAAAGGTTATGTTGACGTTGTTATCGGAACTCATCGTATGCTTTCAAAAGATGTTAAATTTAAGGATTTGGGACTTTTGATTATTGATGAAGAGCAGAGATTTGGCGTAAAACATAAGGAACAGATTAAAGAATTGAAAAATAATGTTGACGTAATGACTCTTACAGCAACTCCGATTCCAAGAACTCTTCATATGAGCCTTATTGGAATAAGAGATATGTGCGTAATGGAAGAACCACCTCAGGAACGTATGCCAATACAGACTTTTGTTATGGAATACAATGAGGAAATTGCAAGGGATGCCATAAACAGGGAACTTGCAAGAGGCGGTCAGGTTTATTACGTGTACAACAGGGTTCAGGACATAGCTGAAATGGCAGGAAAAGTTCAGGCACTTGTGCCTGATGCCAGTGTTGCCTTCGCACACGGACAGATGAGTGAGCGACAGCTTGAAGAAATAATGTATGATTTTGTTAACGGGGACATTGATGTTCTTGTAACAACTACAATAATAGAAACAGGTCTTGACATACCAAATGCCAACACCATTATAATACACGATGCAGAAAAAATGGGCTTGTCCCAGCTTTATCAGCTTCGTGGCCGTGTAGGCCGTTCAAACCGTACATCGTACGCTTTTTTGATGTATAGCAGAAACAAGATGCTTACGGAAGTTGCGGAAAAGCGACTTGGGGCAATAAGGGATTTTACGGAACTTGGCAGTGGTGTAAAAATTGCAATGCGAGACCTTGAAATCCGTGGTACCGGAAATCTTCTTGGGGCTGCACAAAGCGGTCATATGGAGGATGTTGGTTACGACCTTTATTGCAAAATGCTTAACGATGCCATTAATACTTTAAAGGGCAACAAGCCAATGGATGATTTTGAAACAAAGGTAGACCTGACAGTGGATGCTTTTGTTCCACCTTCATATATTAAAAATGAAGCTCTTAAAATGGATATTTACAAGCGAATTGCAGGAATAGAGACAATGGAAGAATACGAGGATATGCAGGATGAACTTCTTGACCGTTTTGGTGACATACCGAATCAGGTTGAAAACCTTCTCCAGATTGTTTTGCTTAAAAATGCAGCACATCAGGCATATGTTACTGAAATTTCAGGTCATAAAAACAGAATCAAGCTTACAATGTGGAAAGACGCTGAGGTGGATGTGGAAAGAATACCAATTCTTGTCCGCGAGTACAAAGGCAGACTTAAGTTTATGCCTAAAGACGAACCGTATTTTATTTTTGAGCCAAAACCGGGCACAGGCACAGTAATAGAAAATGCAAGAAAACTGGTAGAATCACTGTCTACATTGAAGGATGAAGAATAGAATAAGGTATGTGAGCTACGACTAAAGCAGTTGAAATATATTGTGGAAATATACAACTGTAGAGTCAGTCACATATGCTGTGATTAAAATAGTTGAAAAGATAAGGTAATGGGAATACATTGTATATAGTGGCAAGTCAGGGGAGGTGATTGTCTTTGAGAAAAAAATTAATATGTATTTTGGCAGGACTTACAGTTGCGGTGGGACTTACAGTTGCGGTGGGACTTGTAGGTTGTGGTCAGAAAAAAGCAGTGGAGGAAACCACGGTGGCTACAAGTGAAACAGGTTCCGAAAGTTCAACAGTTTTAAAGGGAACAGCTTCGAAAAGCTCAACTGGTTCTGACGGGGCAGACACTACTCTTACTATTACTGCAGGCGGTAGTCAGGTTATGCTTGACGAGGTAAGGTATTATGCGTATACAGCCCAGGCGACTTACGAAACTTATTATCTTACAAAGGGCAAGGAAATAGACTGGGACTCAAAAATGGATGGCGATGTGACTTGGGAGCAGGGTGTCAAAAGCCTTGTGCTTGACGATATTTGCAAGAGGGAATGGCTTAATGAAATTTCATCACAATATGATATTAAGCTTACAAAGAAAGAAAAGTCATCTGTTAAAACAAAGGCTTTAGAGTATTTTAAGAACACCAATGTTAAGCTTGCAAAGAAAATAAATATTAGTGAAGGCCGTTTGATTAAGGTTTTTGAAAAGGTAGAAATTGCTAATAAAACTGAGAAAAAGATGGAAAAAGATGGAAGTTCCACGAAGGAAATGTATATAAAATGGAAAAAGGGAAATAATGTTACGGCAGAATCACAATGGAATAACATTAATTTCAAGGAAGCGATATTTACATTGGAGGATGTTAAATGAGAAAGACAGGAAGATGCATATTAAGCGCAGTTATTGCAGTGCTTCTTATGATTGGAGCAATTGATTATGCATTTGTAATAGGAAAGGCGAAGCCGGTAGGCGATTTAAAGACAAGCCAGAGTGAAGTTATTGTTAAAGATTTTATCCACGATAACTATGAGATTAGCGAAAGAAATCCGTGGACTGATTATGGACTTCATCCAATCGAATACACGGAATCAGCAGGAAAGAGCGGTTTTGACCAGGCTATAAGTGCCAAGGCAGCTATTCTTGTGAATGTTAATTCAAAAGAGATTTATTATGAAAAAAACAGCGATGCCAAGATGTATCCGGCAAGCACAACTAAGCTTATGACAGCTTTGACTGTTTTGCAGAATATGAAAACTACTGATATAGTAACAATCGGCAGTGAAATTAATATGATTGCAGCAGATTCAAGTAAGGCAGGTTTTAGTCAGGGACAGGTTGTAACAGTTCAGGAGTTGCTTGAAGGCTTGCTTATTTCATCAGGAAATGACGCAGCCTATGTTTTGGCAAAAGCAGCAGGCGAAGCAATTCTTAAAGACAATATTGCTAACGAAGGAAAAACATTTACAGCAGCACAGTGTGTTGAGCGTTTTGTTTATGAGATGAATAAGAATGTCCGTGACATGGAACTTGAAAATACACATTTTATGTCACCGGATGGCTATGATGCGGCAGACCAGTACACATCAGCTAGCGACTTGTCTAAGATTGCAATTGAAGCATACAACAACGAAACAATTCGTAAGATTTGCGGAATACAGTCTGAAAAGTCCGGCACATTAAACAAGACTTGGGTATCAACAAATGCCCTACTGGACAAGTCAGGACAGTTCTACTACCAGTACTGTGTTGGCATGAAAACAGGAAGTACAGGCCTTGCAGGCAAGTGCCTTGTGTCAGTGGCAAAGAATGGCGACACGGAATGCATAAGCGTAGTCTTAAATGACAGCACAGATGAACAGCGCTGGACAGACGCAAAGAAATTGTTGCAGTTTGGCGTGGAGTAAAGCTTAATATAGAAAAATAGATTGATTCACCCCCGTAGGAAATTGGCAGGAGCCAATTCCTACGGGGATTTTTGTAGTGGTGGAAGGAAAAAAGTGTCAGGTCTGTTACAAGTTCCCAGAGAAGCTTATGAATACAATAGTAGGTTTACATAACATAGAAGAAATAATCAATATGAATCAGAATACCACAAAGTTTTGGAAATATTAGATTTGTTGTGGTGTGAGTCTATGAATAAACAGAGCAAAAAGGTGTCCGTACCTCAAAAAGAGGAAGAATTGAAATGTCGGGGTACATTTCTCATAAACACAAACTATATGTTGTATAAAAAGGGCGATGATTTGGACGTGTGTACCCCAAAATAAGCAATATTTAAAATATCGGGGTACATTCATACTTTTCATATACAGTATGTTACGCGATAAAAAGAGAAAATCGAGAAAACGTACCCCGAAAATCAAAGAAATTCATATATTGGGGTATTTAAACCATAATCATATACAATACGTTGCACCGCGAGAAGGGAAATTATTGATTTCGTACCCCGAAAATCAAAAAAATTCATATGCCGGGGTATTTAGACCATAATCATATACAATACGTTGCACCATGAGAGGGGGAATTATTGATTTCGTACCCCGAAAAATAACAAAAATTCTATAGCGGGGTACATCGCCAAAATAAATTCAAAAATCTAGAAATTGCAGAAAAAATTCTTGCCAACACAAACTATGCGTGATTCCAAATTCCACTAATAAGTAGAAATTTGCCACAAAAGAAAAACGCTCGCTAGGAAACCTAGCGAGCACCTTTGGTATATGGGGCTTCTACAAAAAAATGGGGGGATAAGTCGAAGCCCTCTATGTCACATTATATTACCTTTTGTTGTATTCTGCAACCTTTTTATTAATTTTTTCTATAGGATTTAATAAATCACTTATAGAAGCGTCATGATTTAGTCTGTCAATGAATGTTGCAGTGAACTTTGTAATGTCTACATTGATGTACCATTCTCTCTTAAGAAGCT
>OGQI01002088.1_pt1 | contig 12504 bp, 10 predicted proteins | sample 1553171 | NCBI WGS metagenome assembly OGQI01 (sample SAMEA2579988, study PRJEB22360) | human gut metagenome | biome: human gut; feature: human-associated habitat; material: faeces | place: Denmark | collected 2008/2010
CGCAGCCGTAATCGCAGCAGAGCGTGGACACCACGTAACTGTATGGGAGAAGAATTGTCAGGTCGGCGGACAGCTTGCACTGGCTGTTGTTACTCCTGGTAAGCAGGAAATGTGTAAATGGTTATCACACCTTACATACCGTGCTAACAAAGCAGGTGTTACATTTGAATTCAACAAAGAAGCTACTGTAGATGATATTAAGGAATTTGCTCCTGATGCAGTTATCGTAGCTACCGGCGCAAGACCGTTTGTTCCACCATTCATCAAAGGTCTGACCGATTACCCTGTAACTACTACTCATGATATCCTGAGCCGTAAGGTGACCGTACCGAAGGGAACTGTATGTATCCTCGGTGGTGGAGAAGTTGCCTGCGAGACAGCTGAAATGCTGATGACAGACGCTCGTCCGGCTTCATTTGTAAAAACAGGAAGCATCGGTGATGTAGAAGTAACTCTGGTAGAAATGATGCCACAGCTTATGACAAATGTATGTCTGCCGAACCGTAATGTACTGATGGACAGCCTTCACAGATCAGGCGTTAAGAGCTATGTTAACGCTAAGGTTCTGGAAGTTACTGACCACGATGTTAAGATCCAGTACACAACAGATGGAAGAGAAGAATGGCTGAGAGGTTTCGACCACATCGTAGTCGGAATGGGCTCCAGAAATTACGATCCATTGTCTGAAGAACTGAAGAAGTTCGTACCGGAAGTAAGAGTTGTCGGAGATGCTGTAAGAACAGGTCTTGCAAGTAAAGCTCTTCACGAAGGATATTTCGCCGGATACGAAATTTAATAAAACATATTTCCCTCATACTTTTATTAAGATTGCAGATGCTTTTTTAGTGTCTGCAATCTTTTTTTACCTCTTTTTCGACATGTTGTAAATTTTCATTTTTTGTCCCGTCAAAGATTTGACATTCTCCGTTGACTTCGATTTTATTATGTGATAGTCTTAAATCAAATGTTTGTATTTTTATACAATTTTCGGGGGAGTGAGCCATATTGAAAAACAGAATCCGACCTTTATGTGAGACACCGCGCGACGGCATATTCTGCGGCCCTGACAAATATCTCACATTACAGGAGCACACCATAACCAGCGAGATGTTTCCGGTGATGGAATACGACAGTTACTTTATATTGGTAAAGGAAGGACATGGTAATTTTGTGATCAACGGAGAAGAATTTTTCGTCGAACCTGGTTGCGTATCCTGGATCCAGTGCTCTCAGGTACTCACTGTCTGTCCTGATTTTGGCAATAATCTCGTACTCTGGATCTGTCCTTACGACTACCAACTTCTGAGCTATTACTCATTTAGCAATATTGCTCCAACCAGAGAACTTGAGATTGTCAATAATCTCCCGGTAATCGGTCCTGATGGCGATGAGGTAAAAGAGATTGTCCACTTGTTCCATCAATACCGGAAGCTTTCTAAAAGACATTCTCACGGTTCTGCAATTATTCGAAGTTCCTATCTTCGCAGAATTGAACTTTTATATAACCGGTTTGCCAAAAGTATGAAGTCCCATTACAAATTCAGCAACCTGCCGCTGAGCCGCAAGGTCAGTCTGTATATTGCAGTGCACAGCACAACTGCACTGACCTGTGCAGATGTAGTGAAGGCAGTCGCGCCATCTATCGGCGAATCAGCCCTGAATCATGCACTCCTTGTTGCAACAGGTCTGAATTTTAATCAATATCTGAACCGGCTGCGGATTGCACATGCGATGTCGTATTTTCTCTATGACAGTCTTCCGTTTGACTACATATCCTCGATATCAGGATTTAACATGGAGATTACATTCTTCCGCCGTTTCAAATCTCTGATCGGTGTGACACCGCAGACTTATATGAAAAAGACGCTCAGCGACGGAAAGCATCGCCCTGTATACCGCACCACTATTATGAACGAAACTCTGATCTCCGCGATCAGCTATCTGTACGAGAACATGACAGATCCTATCGACGCCGAGACACTTACCAAAGAACTGTACACTTCAGAGAATATTCTGCGTGTCCAGTTTAAGAACCGTCTGAATTCCAGTTACAAGCAGGTACTGTCCCAGTTCCGCGTGCGTTATGCTGAAGCGCTGCTCACTACGACTTCACTGCCAACAGTAGATATTGCTATCGAATCAGGCTTCGGTTCAGACCGCACCATGGCGCGGGTATTTTATAATATCAACGGCATATCTCCGGGAGAATTCCGCAAAGCCAGAAAGCTCCCTCAAAAAGCCGGTAAATAGCCAGCATCTGCGTCTGACCTATAAGATTACACTCAAACTATACACAGGAAGGCGATAAACTATGCAGAAAGATATACCACAGTCTGTTGACCCTGATGAGCCAAAGACTCCCGGGCGCGCCATTTTTTCCGGCGCCCATGACTACTTTGTAAATAATGTCCTGCCCGATACGATCCAGGCACATGTGAGTCATTATCAGACTCCTACCTCTTATGCCAACAACCGGGATCAGACATTTATTCTTGTCCGCTCCGGCAAGGGAAAAGCATTAATCAACGGTCTGGAATATAACTTGAGACCCAATACACTGATCAATCTCGGTCCATTTCACCGTTACCGTTTTCTACCATCCAAAGGAACTCCCTTGGAAATTGCAGAAGCACGTATGAACAGTTCCACCTATGTATATATGATCGCTAATCCTTACCTGAAATGTGAACAGTTGACTGTTCCGTCTCAGCCTCCGGTCGTATATCTTAAAGGTCTGTCGGCCGAAATTGCCAATGAATCTATGGACGGACTGCTCCACGAAGCCATGAATGATTCAGCAGACCGTATCCAGCTTTGCTTCTGTTATATGATGAATTTTCTCGGAATCATCACAGATCAGATGCCAAAAACATATTTTGCATCAAGTACGATACACAATAAAGAAAAAAAGTAATTTCTTTAACAAAGTTAATTATTTGAGAAAGGTTTTCGTTATTTGTCAATTATAACTAAGCCTTTCTCTTTTATTCCCGATATTTTAACCATTTTCTACAGATAGATTTATCTTTTTTCACTTTGTCACTCATTTTGATTGTAAATGTTAATTTTTTGTCGGTTTGTTCTGAATGAAATTTACACTCTGATACCGTTTAAAGCCTGATTTTGCTGTTAAAATATTATCAGTCATTGATATGACGTATCGGTAGTAAATTTTCGAAGGAACGGGAAACTTTCGGAAAACAACAAAAAACCAAAGAGAATATCAAGAAAAAGAAAGGGGATTCATTCAAATGTTTGAAAAAGAATTCGAAGGAAAAGTTGTATTAGTAACAGGCGGAAGCACAGGTATCGGTTATGCAACCGTTAAATCATTCCTCGCAACCGGAGCTAAAGTATACTTCTTAGGAAAACCAGGTGAGGATTTAACAAAACAGACAGAAGAGCTGAAAGCTATCAATCCTGATTACGACTTTGCATCAAACACAATCGACCTTTGCGATTACAAAGCAGCTCAGGCACTCTATGCTGAGATTGAAGAAAAATGGGGTCGTCTGGATGTTCTGGTTAACAACGCTGGTGTAGACAGCAGTTTACCGATCCACAAGATGAAACAGTCTCAGTGGGATTACGTCATGAACGTTAACCTTAAGGGAATGTTCAACCTTACAAAATACGCTATCAAGTACCTTAAGAAAACAAAAGGATGTATCGTTAACACAGCATCCGTTGCCGGTATCTACGGTGCAGGATGTGGATGCCCTTACCCAGCTTCTAAGGGTGGTGTTATTGCTTTCACTAAGTCTATGGCCTGGGAGCAGGCATACGCCGGAATCCGCTGCAACGCAGTAGCTCCTGGTGTTATCGATACCAACCTGCTTGCAACAGTTCCTCCATTCGCTAAGAAGAACCTTGCAAAGCAGATTCCTCTTGGATATATTGGAGCACCACAGGAAATTGCAAATGCGATCCTGTTCCTGTCTTCAAGCGCAGCACAGTATATCACAGGTGTTACACTGCAGGTAGACGGTGGATATGTTCCACACAACACAGTAGGCTAAGCTGAATTAAGCCAAATTTGAATTTAAGCAGATACACAAAGGAGACGTCATTGTGAGTACCAAGCACTTTAATATATTTAATACTGGCGAAAGCAGTTTTTTTACACCGGGAGTACAATTAGCTAATATAGCAAGAGTCAAACCGGATGCTCCGGCCATCGTATATATTAATCCAGAGAACAAAGAGTCTGTCATGACCTGGCATTCTCTCGAAGTGCTCTCCAATCGTATCGCGTGGTATCTGCTGGAACAGGGAATCAAGCCGGGCAAGAGCGTCATTGTCGCTCTGCCCAACATTCCCACCCACATTGCTCTTGCTTTTGGAATCTGGAAGGCAGGTGGATGCTATGTACCGGTTTCTCCGCGAGTACCTCGCAAAAATATGATAGAAATATGCGAATGTGTATCTCCATCACTGGTTATCACCAATCGCTGGAAACCAGAAGGATGCTTAAGTCTCAGTTCTTCCGAACTCAAGACGATCAGCGAAGATTACCCGGAGCATATGCCTCCGGACATTATGGCGGTTCCAAATCTTGCTAACTGCTCAGGTGGTACTTCTGGCAAGACAAAAGTTATTGAGCAGGATATGGCAGCCGGTGAAAGCGATGAAGGTCTCAAAACCTGGTTTGCAATCTCCGGTATGCGTTTTGAAATGCGCCAGTTACTTGCCGGTCCATTATTTCATGGTGCACCGCATTCTGTAGCATTTAACGGATTATATTGTGGCAATACATTATATATTCCTTCCTGCTTTGACGCAAAAGCAATTGTAGCATTGATCAAAAAATATAAAATCGAATATGTACAGATGGTTCCTACTCTCATGCAGAGAATTATCCGTCTTCCGGATTTCAATCCGGAGGATCTGCAGAGCCTCGAAGTATTCTGTCACACCGGTGGCGTCTGTTCCGCAGACTTAAAACGGAAGTGGTTTGACATCCTTCCCCCGGAAAAGATCTATGAGATTTACTCTATGACAGAATGTGTCGGTATGACATCTATCCGGGGCGATGAGTGGCTGGCTCACGAGGGTAGTGTAGGTCGAATGCCATGCGGAGAAATTGCGATCCGCGACAGCGAAGGTCACGATCTTCCAATCGGTGAAACCGGGGAGATTTTCATGTCCTGGGGACCGAACAAACCAAAAGTTATATATAAGAATATAACCCCTCTGGAAAGTGATGAAAACGGCTTTCGCAGTGTGGGCGATATCGGATACGTAGATAATGAAGGGTATCTTTATTTCAAAGACAGACGCAGTGATATGATCGTCACTGGTGGCGAGAATGTCTTCGCTGCTGAGATTGAAGCTGTCCTGAAGAAACATAAAAACGTAAATGACGCTGTTGTCGTCGGACTTCCTGACAAAGAATGGGGACATCGCATTCATGCCTTTGTCGAAACAACAGAGCTCGTCAGTGATAAAACGCTGATCAAATTTGCACTGAATTATCTGCCTCCATATAAAATACCAAAATCATTTGAACACATTGACCACATTCCACGGAATGAGAGTGGTAAGGTCGTCCGCAGTCAAATGGTCGAGGACTATTTGAAACGGCATGCGGACACGTGTTCTTCTTCAAGTACGAAAGGGGAAAAACATGGAGAATAAAAAATTCAAAGGCTGGGGAGTCTTAGCTGCAGCCTTTATTATGTCATTTATACCTACCGGAATCATGAGCAACTGTTTCTCACTGTATATGGCTCCGGTATGTGAAAACCTTGGATTCAGCACAACCAGCTGGTCAATGGTTAACCTGATCGCATCCTTTGCAAGTGCCATCGGTGCTATGGTCATCGCAGGTATGTATCAGAAGAAAAATATGAAAATCACTATGGTTATCGTTACAGCCGGTACATGTATCTGTTGGTTTGTAGCAACACTCTGCACAGCCATCTGGCAGTTCTATCTGGTATTTGCGCTGTCTAACATCTTTATGGCCGGTCTTACACAGCTTCCGATCTCTATGCTGGTTACAGCATGGTTTGAAGACAAGCGTGCTACTATGATGTCTATCGCTTACGCAGGCGGCGGACTCGGCGGAGCTGTATGGGCTCCTGTAATTTCCCGCTTCATCTCTGCAAGCGGTACAGGCTGGAAGACAGCTATGCTGTTCTCCGCTGGTGTTGTTGCTGTAGTTATGATTCTTACCGCTCTCTTCCTGGTAAAACGTTCACCGGCAGAGTACGGAACAGAGCCATATCGTACAGGTGACAGCAAAGAAAAGGAAAAAGAAGCTACACAGAATTCCAACTCATGGATTGGTGTATCTAAAAAGACTGCTACCAAATCTGGTGCATGGCGCTGCATTATCGGTGTTGTAATGTTCACTGGTATCCTTTCAGCCGGTGTAACTACACATGTACCTAACTTTGTAACTTCAGTTGCTCAGGACGGCGGATCACTTCAGGGAACAATCCTCTCTGTATACTCTATCGTATCTATCATCGGTATGGTAGCAGGTGGTGCACTGATGGATAAGATCGGTATCCGCAAGACAGTTCTTGGCGCAGCTGTTCTGGTAATCATCGGACTTGCAAGCTTATATGCATATTCTGTAACCGGTACTACAGCAATCGCATTTGGATATTCTATCTTCTTCGCAATTGCAATGTTCCTGCCTAAGGTACTTCCGTCAGTACTTATGTCTAAAGTATTCGGAACCAAAGACTACGGTGCTATCTATGCATTTGCTAACCTGTTCTTCCTGATCGGTGCTGCATTCGGTTCCGTACTGACATCTATTATTCAGGGAATCGTTGGATACGGCATCACATGGATCGTTTACATGTTTGTTGCTATCGCCCTGTTCCTGTGCGTATCTGGCGCAATCAAGGGCGGCGAGAAACTGCAGGCTAAGTATCCTCAGGGAGATAACTAAGAATTAATTATGCACTTAATGCAATTAATTTAAGAAAGGATGAATAACATGAAAGAGATTAACAACAAATTAACTCAGAAATTTGACGAATACCCAACATTTGGTGTTCTTCAGGGCGTAAAGGTATTCGTTACCGGTACTAATATCGCCGGACCTTTTGCCGGTTCTCTGATGGCTGAAATGGGTGCTAAAGTACTTCAGGCAGAGGCACCTTCTATTGCATGCCAGACAAGAGGTACTCTTGCATGGTCTCAGAATCATCGTAATGAGTATTCTATCACAATCAACATGGCTAAAAAATCAGGACAGAAAATCTTCCTGAAATGTATCGAATGGGCAGATATCTGGATTGAAGCCGGACGTCCGGGTTCCTATGCTAAACGTGGTCTGACAGACAAAGTTTGCTGGGAGCACAACAAGAAACTGTCTATCGTTCACGTATCTGGTTACGGACAGTTCGGACCATCGAAAGACAAACCGTCTTACGACGTATCCGGACAGGCAATGGGTGGATATATGTACATGAACGGTGTATCCCCTACATCAGGACCGTTGAAAGTTAATCCTTACCTTTCTGACTACATTACAGCTTACAATGCTTGTATTGCAGCTATGGCAGGATATATCGGAGCACAGAATACAGGCGAAGGAGATTCTTGTGACGTAGCTCAGTACGATACCATGTTCCGTCTGCTGGACAACTACCCGGCAAACTGGTTCAACAAAGGTTACCCGAAACAGGGCGAACCGGTTCCATATCGTACAGGTAACAAGAGTGATATGGCTTCATGCTTCTCATTCTACGACACCAAGGACGGCGGTGCTATGTTCGTAGCTATCGTTGGACAGGGACCTGTAAAACGTGGATACCCGATCATCGGAATGGGCAAACCTGGTATCACAAAAGGAATTCCGAAGAACTGTACCGGATTCCCTCTGTTTGACCCACGTGGAAAACAGGCAGATGAGCTGTGTGCAAAATTCTGTGCTGAGCGTACATGTGATGAACTGGAAGAAATCTTCAACAAAGCTGCTATCCCATGCCAGAGAGCATATGGACCGGCTGATATCGAGAACGATCCTCAGTACGAAGCACGTGAGAACATCGTTGAATGGGAAGATCAGTGCTTCGGTAAGATGAAAGGTATCGGACTTACCAACATCTTCAAGAAACATCCTTCACAGATCGTTGCTGCTGCACCTTGCTTCGGTGAGCACAACCGCGAAGTACTCGAAAGCTTCGGATATACAAAAGAAGAGATTGATGCTATGTATGATAAGGGAGATCTGGTAACATGGACACCTGCAGATACAGCAAGAATCAAAAACTTCGTAGAGTGGAACTTCTTCTGGGATCCGGAAAATCAGGCAAAACGTATTGGTCTGGAATATCCACCGAAAAAAGACAAATAAGAAATTAATTCATTCCTTATATGAACCGACTGCAGATTGCTCTGCAGTCGGTTTTATTTATTGAGAAAATCAAGAACTTATCCGTCCGGCGCACAAAAAAAGCCTCAGGTACTTCCTGAAGCTTTTTTCAAAAGGCGCCAACCAGATTTGAACTGGTGATAGAGGTGTTGCAGACCTTTGCCTTACCACTTGGCTATGGCGCCATACGATATATGAGTGTCTTTTCCGAGACACTCATATATTATACCATTCTTTTTCTATTTCGTCAACATTTCTTCGACCTGTTCTTGCTCCGGCATAGACCGGATTGCACCTTTTTTAGTGGTTACGATTGCTGCAGCAGCATTCGCAAAATCAAGGATCTCGATCAGATCCTTCTCGATCAGATTGTCAATGCCTCTTTCCAGCACACCATTCAATGCACTTCCACAGAATGTATCTCCGGCACCAGTTGTTTCCACGGTATCCACCCGGTATCCTATCTTTTCTACACGCATCCCCTTATAATATGCACGGCTTCCATCTTTACCCATTGTAAGGAAAATAAGCGGGATATGATACTTCTCCTGCAGATACCGGATTCCTTCATCATAATCTTCTTTTCCAGACACAAACTGAATCTCATTATCGGAGATCTTCAATATATCACAATATCGGAACCCATATTCCATCATCTTCTTTGCTTCGTCCAGAGACTTCCACAGCGGTGGTCTGAGATTCGGATCCAGTGAAATCAGGCAGCCAGCCTCTTTTGCCACTTCTAATGCTTTTTTTGTCGCGCTCCTGACCGGCTCATCTGTCATCGATAATGTTCCAAAATGAAAAATCTTTGCTTGACGGATCACATCATAATCGACTTCTTCTTCCCGGAGCATCATATCCGCTCCCGGCTTTCTGTAGAAAGAAAAATCGCGATCTCCATCCGGGAAAGTATGTACAAATGCAAGCGTGGTCGGAATCTCCTGATCCATCCGAAGTCCTGTCGTATCTACTCCCACCTCTTCTATTGTTTCTTTCAGTAATCTGCCAAACTGATCTTCTCCGACTTTACCAAGAAATGCTGTCTTTCTGCCAAGCTTTCCAAGCATGGCAAGCACATTACACGGCGCCCCTCCCGGGCATGCCTCAAAACAGTTATTTCCCTGTTCACTCTGTCCATTCATTGCAAAATCTATCAACAGCTCACCCATGGCCGCTACATCATATTTCTTTTCCATCGTCTCTTCCTTTCATACAGTATTTTCACATAGTTCTATATTCTTACATACCACCTGTATACATCTTCTGATCAATATCCCAGATTATCATTCACCAGAATCACCTTGATTCGTTTCGGTGCCTTGGAATAACGGGTTACCAGAAACTGGCTGCAAATTGTATCCGGTGATTTGCAGTCTGCGCAGGAACCTGTCTTCTTACACGGTGTCTGAATATCAAATCGCTGTGCGTTAACTGGTGCCGCCAGGTTACGCGCTCTCGCCCATGCATCGTCCAAATCCTTAACTACTTTATTCATCCCAACAATCATCAGCACATGTTCTGGCCCCCAGGTAATCGCTGCCACACGATTGCCTTTGCCATCGATATTGACCAGTATTCCATCTTCTGTAATAGCGTTTGTACTGCTGAGAAAATAATCGCACCCAAGACACTGAAGTTCTACGCTTCTTTTCTCTTCCGGCGTACTACATGCATCTCTGTTATACACCGTATAATCGCCGGAACAGACTGCATCCTTCAGCCCGATATCTGCTATCGATACAGATCCTCCCCAGCCAACGCCGCTGCCAGCCGGGATCAGCGCAAGTGCAATCTTAAGCGCTTCTTCCTTCGTCTCCGCATAGTGACCTTCCATATTTCTGGATTCCAGTCCCCTGATGACCTTCTCAGCAAGTTTTCTGTTTCTCTCCGATATCATTTTATTCATAATATCCTCCTATTCTCGCATTTTCATAAGATACAATGCCACCATAATCCTCGTACGATTCTCGTTGCTCATTATATCGTATCCCAGAATTTCTTTCACTTTATTCATTTTATAATTCATCGTATTCTTATGGCAGTACATTGCCTGTGCCGTATGCACAATGCTGCATTCATTTTCAAAAAATGCTTTTAATATATCCAGATAATCTGTGTTTTCTTTTTCATCATAGTCTATCAGCTCACCCAGCACCTCTCTGATAAATGCCTCTCCGGTGTCTTCATGTCTCAGATCTGACAGTACTTTATATACGCCCAGTTCATCGTATACCAGCAGATTTGTCGCAATCGCTGTCTTTGTCAGCTGATATGCCACCATCGCATGTTCGTAGCTGTCTTCCAGATCCTGCAGGCGCATTACCACATCGCCAATTCCCACATAGACCTGCATATCCTGCTTACAGATCTTCTGGAATATACGCCGAACCTGCTTTACTGTCTTATCTGCCACCATGATTAAAAGCCTGTCCTCATCTGTCACGACAACGCCTCGGAAATCCGAATACTGAAGCTGCTTTGCCAGTTCCTGAAGGCGCTTATTCTCTTCCCCCTCCCGGTAAGCATGACAGCTCAGGATTGCCATAATATAATGCATATTACGGTAAAATCCATTATGCTCAAAATGATGCAGATATGCCGCCTCATGCTCAGGATAATAGATTGCATTCTTAAGTGCCTCATTCAAATTCGTATCCCGCTGTTCATTCTCCAGAAGAATAGATGCAAATATGCGCATTACATCAAGATACGGTGTCTTCCATCCACTTGAAAATAATGGAAACTTTTTCCTATTACAATAGTCCACAATCCTCTGCGGATAGCAACCGCCTTCATGAAGTGACAACACCAGTCCACCTGTCCCGGCCTCAATCAATCTCTGCACAAAATCCATCAGCCATTCCTCAGACGTATACTGAATCCCCGCACTGAATATCAGTTCATCGCCATGCAGCAATTCGATAAACTCCGGATTTTCTACAATGTGCGTCCATCCAATCACCTTATGGAAACAGCTCTTTGTAACCAGGTGCATATCATACATCGGCTCAACTTCCCGATACAGTTCTTCCAATGCAACCGCCATATCTTACCCTTTCTGTCAATAAATTCAATTTTACCGCCATAAAATCATACACTTTTTATCCTATCGCTTCTATTTTATCAAAATTGTGCTTAAGGCACAATTAAAATGATATTTTCTGTAGCAAAAGGATATATACCATTACCATATAACATGATATATTGTTCATGAACACAAATGCATGATATTCATGCATCCCCCGAATCGTGTTCACATTCAATCTCCAGATTGCTAAAAGACTGCGTAACCACGCAGCCTTTTTTAGTTCAACAGACAGTTATTTAGTTAGTAGCTACAAAATTTATTTTGTTGTGCTTGCACATAAGAATATGCAGTTCTATGCCATTACGGCTCTGAATAGAGCTGCCGCCCGTCTATGAGTAAAATATACGCAGTTTTGCTGCGTCTGACATCGTTAGATGGCAGATTTTACAAATAGTCCGGGCGGGGCTGAATATCTTCCCAGCAGGCAGTAGCTCCGCTGCCGCCCGTCTATCCTATCTTTTCCATAATCTTATCAAGTATCACGCCTGCCACTTCTTCTTTTGACATGAGTTCCTGCTCTTCTGCGCCATTCTCAGTTATCAGCGTTACCACATTCGTATCTCCTGCAAATCCGGCTCCTGCCACCTTCAGATTATTGGCCACGATCATATCTGCATTTTTCTTCTTTAACTTCTGGGATGCATTTTCCAACAAATCCTGCGTTTCCATAGCAAAACCACACAAAAACTGTCCATCCCTCTTGTGCGCCCCGAGATACCCAAGTATATCCTGTGTCCGTTCCAATCCGATAGACATCTGATCATCCGACTTCTTGATCTTTTCCGCGCTGACAGTTGCAGGTCTGTAATCCGCTACCGCCGCTGCCTTGATAATAATATCTGCCCACTCGCTTCTCTCTGTAACTGCCTGAAACATATCTTCTGCACTGGTCACGCTAACCCGCTCTGCAAAAAGCGGTGCCGCAAGAGCCGTATGTCCACTGACCAGCACGACCTCCGCACCTCTGAATGCACTGATCTTTGCAAGACTATATCCCATCTTACCGGATGAATGATTGGTGATATAGCGTACCGGATCCAATGCTTCCTGTGTTGCGCCAGCTGTTACCAGCACA
>OGQI01002094.1_pt1 | contig 12478 bp, 12 predicted proteins | sample 1553171 | NCBI WGS metagenome assembly OGQI01 (sample SAMEA2579988, study PRJEB22360) | human gut metagenome | biome: human gut; feature: human-associated habitat; material: faeces | place: Denmark | collected 2008/2010
GCGGGAAACGGTATCGCGTCCTTCGGACGTACACGCACGGGAACGGAGAATTTACAGAGTTGACGCTGGTTAATCTTCCGGAAGCGGAAGGGGGCGGCAACAATGGCGAAGTTTAACGTTGTCGGGCTGGACGACGTACAAGAAGCAATGCTTCGGCAAGACGCGATCGTTGAAGAAGCCGTGCCGGAAATGCTCAAAGCGGGTGGCGCAGTAATGCAGAAGGCACAGCAAGAAGAGATCAAGACAAGGTTCAACAGCAGACGAAGCACGGGGGCGCTTCTTGCGTCCATCAAAGTATCCGCCGTGAAAGAGATTGACGGCGGAAAACGGGTTGAAATCTATCCGAACGGAAAGGACAAGCACGGAGTACGCAACGCGGAAAAAGGCTTCGTCCTTAATTACGGGCGTTCAAATATGCCCGCGCGCCCGTGGTTCACGGCGGCGAATGAAAAGGCGGCGAACGACGTTGTTTCGGAAATGCGCCGCGTATGGGAGGAAAAGCAAAATGAAGAACGTTGACAGCTTGTTAAAAGCGGAGCTTGAAAAGCTGGGCGTTCCCGTCGAACGCCTTAAATACGGCGGGAAGGCGGCTTGTTTTATCGTCTATCAGCTTGTCGTGGGGCGCGACACGTTCTTTTCAGACGATGAAGAGGGCGCGCAGGAATTCACGTATCAAGTACACGTCTATTCAAAAACGGATTACATCGACATTCTTCAACGCTTGAAAACAGCATTGAAGGCGGCGGGGTTCTACGCGATCACGATAGACGCGGAAACATACGAACAGGACACGGGATATTACCACGTTCCCGTTGAAATCAAGTATATGGAGGTATGACACATGGCAACAATCGGTTTGCGCGATCTTTACCGCGCACCCATCACGATCGGCACGTCCGGCGCGGAGGAATACGGAACGCCCGTGCGTATGGCGAAAGCTATTTCGGCGGAGCTTTCCGTTGAAGTCGCCGAAGCGATCCTTTACGCCGACGACGGCGCGGACGAAGTTGTAAAAGAATTCGTATCCGGAGAAATCACGCTGAACGTGAACGATCTTCTTCCGGCTGATCTTGCCGCCCTGCTTGGACAGAAGCAGGACACGGACAAGGTTGTTTACGGTTCTGACAGCGACGAAGCGCCCTATACCGCAATCGGCTTCCGCGCGAAGAAGGCGGGCGGAACGTACAAGTACATTTGGCTTTACAAGGTCAAATTCGCGATCCCCGATGAAAACTACACCACGAAGGGCGACAGTATCGAATTTACTACGCCGGAGATCGTCGGACAGTTTATCAAGCGTTCCGACGGATTGTGGAAGGCTGAACACGTCGCAGAGCCTACGAACAGCGTGGCGACGGCTTGGTTCACTTCCGTTCGTGAGCCTAACAACGCGGGCAGTTAATCGAATATCGAAAGGAGGAACGGCGGGAAGTCTGAAAAGGCTTCCCGCCTTATTCTGTTATGAGTGCAATTAAAGACGGACGCTTCCCGATCGTACTGGACAAGGAAAGACACCTTCTTTTCAGTTTGAACGCGATCGACGAAATGCAGGATAAATTCGGCGGCTTTGATCGCCTTGATACCGTGCTTTCCGGCAAGGACAGCATTAAAAATCTTCGCTGGCTTCTGACCGTGCTTTTGAATGAGGGCGCGGCGGACGACGAAGAACCGCTTACCGAAAAACAGGTGGGCAAGCTCATTCATACGGGCAATTTTGCCGAAGTGAAAACGGCTATCTTCAAGGCGTTTTCTATGGGCAACAACGGAACACCCGAACCGCCCGAACAGGACGGCGAGGACGACGAAGAGGACATCGAAAAAAACGCAACAGCGGGCAAGGAATAATCGACCTTGCCCGCCTTCTTTATATCGGCGTAACGCTTCTTCGCTGGAGCGAAGCCGAAGTATGGCGCATGACACCGTATAAAATTTTGACGCTTTTCAAAATTCATCGTGAATTCAATCCGGATCGTTTCAAGCCCGTTCCGAAAGAAGTTGATATTGACGACGTGCTGGGAGGGATATAAATGGCGAAAGAAGAGCAGATCAAAACATCAATCGACCTTACAGGCGAAAAAGAGTATCGCGCCGCTTGCACTAACATAAATTCTTCCCTTCGCGAAATCGGATCGGAAATGAAGCTGACGACGGCGGAATTCGCCGACAACGCAGACAGCGTGGAAGCGCTGACCGCAAAACAGAAGCTATTACAAAAGCAGTTCGACGAACAGGCGAAGAAAGCAGAAGCGGCGGAAAAGGCATTGAAGAAAATGCGCGATAACGGTATCGAACCGACAAATCCCGCATATCAGAAAATGCAAACAAATCTGAACAACACCAAAGCCGACATGGTGAAAATTCAAAAGGAAATCGACGACACTTCTAAAAAGCTGAAAAGCTCAAAGGTGGATTGGGAGAGCGTCGGCGAAACCGTCGGCAAAGCAGGAAAGGCGATCGGCGCAGCTTGCGCGGCTATGGGTGCGGCGATTGCGGCGGCGGGTGCGGCATTCTTCGGGCTTGCCGAAGAAACACGCGAAGCCCGCGAAAACATGGGTAAACTTGAAACCAGCTTCACGACGGCGGGACATTCGGCAGAGGACGCGAAAAACACCTATACGGAGTTGTACGGCGTTCTTGGAGACGACGGACAGGCAACAGAAGCCGCCGCCCACCTTGCGAAGCTGACTACGAACGAAAAAGAGCTTTCGGACTGGACAAACATTTGCACGGGCGTTTACGCGACATTCGGCGACAGCTTGCCGATTGAAGGCTTGACCGAAGCCGCGAACGAAACGGCAAAGACGGGATCAATCACGGGCAATCTTGCCGACGCGCTGAATTGGGCGGGCGTTTCCGAAGATGATTTTCAAGCCAGCCTTGACGCTTGCACATCGGAGCAGGAGCGGCAAGCCCTTATAACGTCCACGTTGAACGGGCTTTATTCAGAAGCGGCGGACAAGTACAGAGAGGTAAACGGCGACATTATCGACGCGCAGAAGGCAACAGCAAATCTGAACAGCGCTATGGCGGCGCTGGGCGCGATTGCTGAACCGATCATTACAAAGCTGAAACAGCTTGCGGCGGAGCTTTTGCAGGAAATAACGCCGTTCGTCGAGCTTATCGGAAAAGGCTTGACGGGTGCGCTTTCCGGTGCAGAGAGCGCGGCGGAGGACTTCACAGACGGCTTGCTGGGTATGGTTACGTTCGCGATCGAAAAGCTAACGGAAATGTTACCGAACTTCCTTGAATTCGCGGTGAAGATGATCGCGAATATCGCTACGGGCATAGCTCAATCGTTGCCGACGCTTGTTCCTTCGCTGGTTCAGCTTGTAACGGACATCGTGCAAGTTCTGATCGACAATATCCCGTTGCTGATCGACGCGGCTTTACAGCTTGTAACAGGGCTGGCGGAAGGCATTATAAACGCGATCCCCGTTCTTGTTGCGGCGCTTCCGCAGTTGATAACCAGCTTGATCGACGGTTTGCTTTCCGCAATCCCGCAGATCATTCAAGCGGGTATCGACCTTCTGACGGCGTTAATTACCGCCCTTCCGGAGATCATCACAACGATTGTTGAAGCGATCCCGCAGATCATTGAAGGCATTATAACGGCGCTTACGGAGAACATACCGCTTATCATTCAAGCGGGCATTGATCTTCTTGTCGCGCTCATACAGGCTTTGCCGCAGATTATAACGACGATCGTTCAAGCGATCCCGCAAATCATAAGCGGCATTGTAAACGCGCTGATCGGCAACATCGACCAAATCATTATGGCGGGCGTTCAGCTTTTCGTGGCGCTCATTCAGAATTTGCCGACGATCATAGTTGAAATCGTGAAGGCAGTTCCGCAGATTGTTTCCGGCATTGTGCAAGCGTTCGCGTCGCTGGGCGGCGAAATGATAAACGCGGGCGCAAACCTTCTTCACGGCTTGTGGGAAGGTATCAGCGGGGCGGCTTCGTGGTTGTGGGAAAAGGTATCCGGCTGGGCTTCGTCCCTTGTTTCGGGTATTAAGGACTTCTTCGGCATTCATTCCCCGTCAACGGTATTCGCTGAAATCGGCGGCAACATGGCGGACGGCGTGGGCGTAGGCTTCACCGACAACATGGGTGGCGTTGAAGGCGATATGACCGCCGCAATGGGCGGAGCGGGCGCGCTGACGGCGGCGGAAGCAGTAAACGCCGTGAACAACGGCATTATTGCGAACATTGAAGGCTTGTCCGGAGCGGTGAACGCGATCGTCGAGCGGGTTATTACAGGACTGACGGCGCAAGCTCAACGTTTCAATCAAGCCGGACAGGACTTCGACAAGAACATAGCTTCCGGCATGGTGGCGGGTATCGTGCAGATCACGCAGAAAGTACCGCAGATCGCGCAAAGCATTATTACCGCATTCACGGCACAACATCAAAAGTTCGTAACCGAAGGAACGAACATCGACAAGAGCATAGCGCAAGGAATGATCGCGGGTATCCCGCAGATCACGGGCAAGGTTGCACAAATTATTCAGCCCGTTATTACCGCGCTTCGCTCTTACGTATCGGAGTTCACGGCGGCGGGCGAAGAGATGGTGCGCGGCATTTGGCAGGGCTTTCAAAATATGTCCGGCTGGCTTGAAAGCCGTGTCCGCTCTATGATGAGGGATATTGTGGCGGCGGTTGAAGAGGAAATGGACATCAATTCCCCATCGAAGGTTTTTGCCCGTATCGGTTCGTACATGGCGCAGGGCTTGGGCGAAGGCTTCGCCCGCGAAATGCGCGACGTTGAAAGTTCGATCCGGCGCGAAACGTCGAACGCCGTTCCGGAATTCCGTTCCGGAGAGGGACGCGACACGCGCGGCGGCGGTACGCCTTCCGTTGAAGTCGTGCAAAACATCTATGCGAACGAAACGAGCTACGCCGAACAGCAAAGACAGGCGGCGCGGCAGTTCCGGCAGATTGCGCGGGAGGTTATGGCATGAGGACACAAGAAAAATTGATCTACACGAACGAGCGCGGGGAAAGCATAGAGTTTTCCCCCGCTTCTTCGTATCACGTAAACTTCAAGGACGTTACCGGACTTTCCGACGTGCGGAACGCTATTTACAGCACCAACAGCATGGGGCAGGACGGCGACACATACTTGGGCTATCGGATCGAAAGCCGCGATATTGACATCGTGGGATACATCAAGGAGCGGGACAAGCAAGCGGCGCAGAACCTACGCCGGAAGCTGAACCGCATATTAAATCCGCAGTACGAAGCAACGTTGACGTATGTTTTCGGCGACTTCCGGCGGGTGATCGGGTGCAAGATCGACGACGCGCCGATCTTCAAGCGAAAGCCGATCTTCGAGCAATTCACGGTTAGTTTGTCTTGCCTTAATCCGTTTTGGAGAGAGGAAACGGAAACACGCGAGGACATAGCAACGTGGATCGGCGGCTTTGAATTCCCCGTTCCGGACGGGCTGGAGCTTTACGACGGCTGGGAAATCGGCTATCGCCAGCCATCGCTGATTGTGAACGTCTACAATTCCGGCGACGTGAAAAGCGGTATCCGGATCGAGTTCCGCGCGATCGGCGCGGTTACAAATCCCGTATTGCTGAACGTCGATACACGGGAGTTTATCAAGCTGAATATTTCGCTTGTAGCGGGCGACGTTTTAACCGTTTCCACGGGCTACGGTGAAAAAGCCGTGAAGCTGAACCGTGGCGGCACGATTACAGACGCGTTCCGCTATCTCGACGTTGATAGTTCGTATTTGCAGATCGCCGTGGGCGACAATCTCTTCCGTTATTCAGCGGACGCGAACGCCGAAAATCTCGAAGTTTCGATCTATCACAATAACTTGTATTTGGGGGTGTAGCGCGGTGGAATTATACGTTTATAGCCGCGATATGACACTTCAAGGGATCGTCGAAAAGATTTCGTCCTTGATATGGACGCGGCGTTATTGGAGTTGCGGCGAATTCAAGTTGCTTGTTCCCTTCACGGAGGAACACGCCCGCTTGCTGGTGAAGGAAAATATCATCATCAAGCGTGGCGGCAACGAAGCGGCGGAAATCCGCTATATTCACATCACGAAGAATTCACAGGGCATGGAGGAAATAGAGGTTCAAGGCAAGTTCCTTCTTTCGTGGATCGGCAAGCGCATTTTGACAACGCAGATCATCACGAAGGACACGACACAGAACATTCTATACGCCATTGTGAAGCAGACTTGCACGAACGCAGGAGCGGCGCGCAATATCCCGAATTTCAGCATATCCACGACCGACGCAGACACTGGAAGTGGGCAGATCGACTATACTTCGGAGCAGTACGCGAACGCCCAGCTTGCGGCGGAAACGGCGGCGAAGGCGGCGAAGCTGGGTATTCGGGTTCTGACAAATGCCCGCACGGGCAAGCATACCTTTTCCGTTTACGAAGGGCGCGATCTTACGGCGGGCAATACCGCAGGGAACGCGCCTTGTATCTTTTCGCAGGAGTTCGACAACATCGTGGAACAGGAATACACGAACAGCGTTGAAAACCTTAAAACAACGGCTTACGTAGGCGGAGAGGAAAAAGAAGGCGTAACGCGGAAGGTTGCCGAAGTCGGCGGCAGTTCGACGGGGCTTTCCCGCGACGAAGTTTTCATCAATGCAACGGACATCGTGCAGGAATACGAAAACGAGAGCGGGCAGACCGTAACGCTTACAACGGCGCAGTATTTAGCGCTTCTTTCCGCGCGCGGCGTTGAAGAGCTGGAGCAATACGCGGAAACGCTTGCTTTCGGATCGAAGATCAACACGAACGCGAATTTGAAGTACGGCACGGATTACGATTTAGGCGATCGGGTAACGTGTATCAATAAGCGCTGGAACGTCCGCATTGACGTTCGCATAACGGAGATCGCGGAAACCTACGAAACCAGCGGCGAAGAAATAGATATTACCTTCGGCGAGAGCTTGCCCGCGCTTCTGACACAAATTCGGCAGATTACGAAATAAAGGAGGGCTTCACAGCATGGAAAAATCAAGTTTCTTCAACAGCGTTTCGCACGATCGCACGTACAAGGCGGAGGATTGGGCGGAATACTTTGCTTCGTTCATCGGGAACGGCGTTTTCCCCGTCCCTTCGACGGGGCTTCAAGTCGTTGCAAACGACGGAATGAAGCTGAACGTTAAAACGGGCAAAGCGTGGATCAACGGTTACTTCTACTTCAACACGGGCGATCTTGCCGTCGAGCTTGACACGGCGGACGGACAGTTGAACCGTATAGATCGCGTTGTCGTGCGCTGGGATTTGACAAACCGCGTTATGTCGGTGAAGGTCAAATCTTCTTCGTTCAGCGCTTCCCCTACCGCGCCCGCATTGCAGAGGGACGCGGACGTTTACGAGCTTGCGCTGGCGGACATCTACGTGGGCGCGGGCGTAACAGCAATCACGCAAAGCAAGATCACGGATCAACGCTTGAACACGTCGCTTTGCGGCGTTGTTGCCGCCGTCGTTCAGCAGATCGACACGGCAGCTTTTAACGCACAGCTTCAAGCGTGGTTCGCTGAATATCAATCCCTTTCGGCGGCGGAGTACAACACGCTTGTTTCGTATATGAATTCGCTGAAATTGCAGGGTAACACGCAGTACGAAGCGTTCGAGCAACACATGGCGGACTTTGAAACACAGGCGGCGGCGGACTTCAACGCATGGTTTAACGGCTTGCAAAACGTCCTTGACGATAACGCGGCAACAAATCTTCTGAATATCACGAACGCGCTTGACGCGCGCGTGGATATGCTGGAAGCGGTGCTTTTCAATGACATTACGACAAATCCGTTCTTGATCCTCTTCGATGATCTCGACGGCGTAACGTCTACGGGCATTTGGAACGAGAGTTTGCAGAGGATAGAATGCTGACGCGGTACGCTTGCACGGCGGCGGAATTGTCGTGCGTGATCGGAAACATCTTCGCGGAGCTTTCCCCGCCATGCGCGGCTTGCGGCGCGGAGGTATTACAGATCACAGGAACAACGGTTACAGGGAACGCGGCAACGCTGACCGTTACCGAAGCGGGCTTCGATTTCGACGGGTGCGCCGACGATACCGTTATGATCGAGCGAATGCGGAAAGGACGGTGCATATATGCAAAGACCGGAGCGGGAGCGGAAAGAACCGACGGAATTCAACGTGATTGTGAAAGCGAAAGACCTTGTAAAGCACACCTTCACGATCACGAATTCGACGGAGCGCTACCCGAAGAAATACCGCTTCACGCTTGTAAACAGGATACAGGATAAAGCGGTGGACATTTACGAATGCGTCCTTGAAGCGAACGAATTAGACCTTCGGGACGCGCAGGAATACAGACAACGGCAGAAGCTACAAGCAAAGGCGCTGACCTATTGCAAGGAGCTTCTATTTTTCATAGAGCTTTCGCAGGAAATGGGCTTTATTTCTATGAGCAGTTGCGAATATTGGTCAAAACTTGCGCTTGAAGTGAAGTACATGACGACCGCGTGGAAGAAGCGGGACAAAACGAGAGCTTGAAAAACGTTCGGGGTACATCTTGATACGCCTAATTCGTCGAACGCCAACAACGTCCGCAACGTCAATTCGGACGGCTCTTTGAACAACAACAACGCGTACAACGGCAACAATGGCGTTCGCCCGCTTCGGTGGACTATGTGAACGAGTAGGCACAGCCGAAAGCAGAATACCACCATCAAAGGAAGGTGTATCCCGTCGCCGCTATCCACGGCGGGGACGAATACAGGATCGCCGATACCGGAGAATACCGCCTTCCGGCGGCTGGCAAAGGTTATAAACAGCGAGGATTTTTTATTATGACAGACTTTGAAAAGATACACAGTTTTGAAAGCCTATACAATGCCTACCGAAAGGCGCGGCAAGGCAAGAGGTGGAAAGGAGCGGCGGCAAAGTTTGAAGTTAATCTTCTTGAAGCGCTGAACCTATTAAGCGCGCAGATCAGAACGAAGCGCTATACCATGTCCCCGTATAACACGTTCGAGGTATACGAACCGAAGCGCCGCGTGGTTATGTCGAACAGCTACAAAGACAAGGTTGTTCAACATTCGCTTTGCGATAACGTGCTTGAACCGATTTTGACACGATCGTTCATTCGCGATAACTACGCGTCGCAGGTGGGGAAAGGTACGCATTACGGGTTAGACAGGCTTCAAGAGTTCATGCGGAGGTTTTACAGAAAGAACGGAATTGACAGCTGGATACTGAAAGGCGATATTTCAAAGTATTTCTATTCGATCCGGCACGACGTTTTGAAAACCTTAATCCGCGAGAAGATAACCGATCCGGACGTTTTGTGGCTTGTCGATCTTATCATCGACAGCACCGAAGGCAACGTCGGAATACCGATCGGCAATCAAACTTCACAGCTTTTCGCCCTTCTCTACCTTGACGGGCTGGATCACTTCGTAAAGGAAAAGCTGGGTATCAAATATTACGGGCGCTATATGGACGACTTCTTTTTGATCCATCACGACAAAGCATATTTGCAGGAGTGCCGGAAGCAGATTGAAGCGTTCGTACAGGCGCGCGGGCTTTCGCTGAATGCGAAAACGAATATCTTTCCCTTGAAACACGGCGTTGATTTCTTGGGCTTTCATACATACTTGACCGAAAGCGGCGCGGTGATCCGCAAGGTGCGCCGTCGGAGCAAGAACAATATGAAGCGGAAGTTGAAGAAATTAGCCGCCCTTCACGCGGCGGGACGGATCGACGCAAAGACCGTCGAACAATCCTATCAAAGCTGGAGAGGACACGCCGAAAAGGGAAACAGTTATCACTTGATCCGGCGGACGGATCATTATTACAACAGCTTAATGAAACCAAAGGAGGCGGCACAATGTCAAAAACATTAGGCAGTTTGTCGGTGGGCGCGAAGATTGAAGTTCCGGTTCTTTCGGCGTATCAATCGCGCTTCGGATCGAAGATCGTTTTCAAGATCGCCGACAAGAACCACAGCGGCTACCCGTCGAATTCTGTAACGCTGATTACGGAAAAAATCATTCAGTTAATGTGCTTCGACGCAAAGGAAGCAAGCAACAGCAACAGCGATCGGAAACAATACGGCAATAACCGCTATCAATATTCAAACATTCTGCAATGGCTGAACAGTAACGCGGCGGCGGGCGCATGGTACAGCGCAAAGCACAGCGCAGACGCGCCGCCCACAAACGCGAACGTATGGAACAATTACAACGAATACGACGCGTGGGCGGGCTTCCTTGCTATGCTTGATCCGAAGTTCGTTGCGGAGCTTCTGACAACAACGCAGACCGTCGCAAGAAACACCGTTACCGACGGCGGAAGCTATGAAACGGTAACGTCAAAAATGTTCCTTCCGTCCACCACAGAAGTGGGGCTTGCGAATGAAAACAATATCGCAGAAGGAACGCTTCTTGCGCTATTCAGCAACGACGCTTCCCGCGTCGCTTATCCTACGGCGCAATGCGTGAGCAATTCGGAGTACACGAACAGCAATTTCAGCACGTCAAAGGGCTGGTATTGGTGGCTTCGAACGCCTATTTCGTCGGGCGCCAGCGGCGTGCGCGGCGTCCATTTGGTCGGCTCTTTGGGCAGCTACAACGCGTGCAACGGCTACATTGGCGTTCGCCCGCTTTGTAATCTTAAATCTTCTATCTTGGTATCTGACAGCCCGAACAGCGACGGAAATTATACGGTAATCTACAATTCCGCGCCTTCCGCGCCGCCCAGCATTACCGCGCCAGCGACGTGTTACAGCGGGCAGAACATCAACATTTCTTGCGCGGCGGCGACCGATCCGGACGGCGACGCGATGACCTATTGTTTCGAGCGCTCATACAACAGCGGCGCGTGGACACAGGTTCAAGCGTCCGCAAGCAGGACGTTCACGGAAGCGGTATCGACCGCGTGGAACACGTTAAAATACCGCGTCCGCGCAAAGGACAGCTACGGCAATTATTCCGCGTACACCACAAGCGGAGATATTGCCGTAATCCATAACCAGCCGCCCGTGATTTCCGGCAGTAACGCCGATCTTGGCACGAAGCGCGGGGATTTCACCTATCAATACAGCGTAACCGATCCGGACGGCGACACGGTGAACGTTGTTGAAAAGATCGACGGAAAGACAATCGCGACGAAGAACGCGATCACGCTGGGCGCGACGCAGACGCTTTCCGTTTCCGGAAATACCTTCACGGCGCTTACGAACGCACAGCACACGATCACAATTACGGCGACCGACAGCGCAGGAAATAGCGCCGTCCGGACGCTGACGTTCACAAAGTCGATTGCGGGCTTCGTTATCATGCTTTCCGCGCCGCTGGAAGCCGACAGCCAGCCGACACGCGCGAATATCAAGGTAACGCGCGACATTCCGGCGGGCGGCACGTTCAAGGTTGAAGTTACGAATAATCCGTTTGACGCTTCCCACGTTTGGGAGGATTGCACGAACGCGGTTGTTCAAGGCGTTGCACACGTTTTCACAAATAAGATCAACACGGCGGCACAGTACGGAATGAATATCCGCGTAACCGTCCAGCGCGGCGACGCGCTGACCGCTTGCTGGGTATCGGGGATCGGGGGGAATTTTGAATGAGCGTAATTCACAAGAAGAGCAACGGCGGAGCTTCCACCGAAATTGAAAAAGAGGTTCGGGAAGTCAAAGCGGCGGGAGAGCAAACCGCCGCTTTGCTTGCCCTATCCTTCAAAGCGCAGATCGTGCAGGATCGCGCCGCCGGAACGAACGTCATTTCCGACGCGGCGATCCTGCAATCGGCGGAAGTGATCGAATACGACGAATACGCCAACAATCACGCTTACAACACCGTCGGCGAAATCATCAAGCACAACGGGCGGTATTACGAGATCAAAGCGGCGCACACGTCGAACGCGGCGGCTTATCCCGTTGAAACCACCTTCGCGTACTATCGCTTGATCGAGCTTTCCGCGACCGGAACGCTTGACGATCCGATCCCGTATCCGGAAACGGCGGGGATCGTCGTTAATGTCGTTTCCGGCTTGTATTACAGCTACAAAGGCGCGGTATACCTTGCAAAAGCAGATATGCCGAATTGCGTTTATCCGCCGGACACGGCGGGCTTGTGGCAATGGGAAAAAGTAACCTAACGGGAAGGAGGATCAACGATGGACACTTTCACAACGGTTCTTTCCGTCTTTTCTACCGTATGCGCTATCGTGTTCGGCTATATCGCTTTTGTTCGTAACAGGGACAAGGACAAGGAAAGCAATGTGAAGCACGACGCGACCGTTTTAACCGAGATCGGATACATCAAGGCGAACACGGACGAAATCAAGGCGGAGCAGAAGGAACAGCGAAAGACGAATACGGAGTTCGTAACGCGCTTGACCGACGTTGAAGCGTCGGCGAAACAGGCACACAAGCGGCTTGACCACATCGAAAAACGAATGGATCAAGCAGAGTAACACCAGCGGCGGCGGGGACTTCCCCGCCCCCTTCCTGCCGAAGAAC
>OGQI01002095.1_pt1 | contig 12475 bp, 13 predicted proteins | sample 1553171 | NCBI WGS metagenome assembly OGQI01 (sample SAMEA2579988, study PRJEB22360) | human gut metagenome | biome: human gut; feature: human-associated habitat; material: faeces | place: Denmark | collected 2008/2010
AAAAGTGTGAATGGGAATATACGCATGCAAAGACAAGAAGATTTGATGCCCAGCCGGTTTGCTGTAATGAATGTGGACCGGAGGTGTATCTGCTTGGCAGACCGGAACGGGGAGCAGATGCGATTCGTTACACAAGAAAGATGATTAGCGAAGGCGGCATTGTAGCGATAAAAGGCATCGGAGGATTTCATCTTTGCTGCGATGCTTCGAATGAAACAGCAGTTCGGAAACTTCGCCAGCTTAAACGTCGTCCGATGAAGCCTTTTGCAGTGATGGCAAAAAATCTGGAATCAGTAAAAAAAGAATGTGAAGTATCTGAAGAACAGGGGAAGATTCTTGATGGACATCAGAAGCCGATTCTTCTTTTGGTGAGGAAAGAGATAGAAACGAAGCAGCTGTGTTCATCTGTCGCACCGGGCAATCCAAAAGTAGGAGTGATGCTTCCATATGCGCCGGTGCAGTTACTTCTATTTCAATATCCGGATGGAATCAAGATGCCGGACTTTCTCGTAATGACCAGTGGAAATGTATCCGGTGCGCCAATCTGCAGATCGGATGAGGAAGCACTCGAAGAGCTTTCGGAATTTTGTGACTGCATTTTGTCTCACAATCGAAAAATTCGTGTGAGAGCAGATGATTCCGTGATGGATTTCTATAAAAACAGACCATATATGATTCGCAGATCAAGGGGATATGCGCCACTTCCGATCCAGACGTCAGGAAAATGGAAAGGACAGGTATTAGCTGTCGGTGGAGAATTGAAAAATACATTCTGTATCGGTGTGGACAGCCGGTTTTATCCGTCACCGTATGTGGGCGATCTGGAAGATCTGCGGACGGTAAAAGCCTTGCAGGAGACGATTCATCGGTTTCAGACGTTATTGGAGGTAGAGCCGCAGGTGGTGGTTTGTGATCTGCATCCGAAATATAATTCCATGGTTGTGGCAGAGAGTCTTAGCTATCCAGTGATTCAGGTGCAACATCATTATGCGCATGTTTTATCCTGTATGACGGAAAATGACTGTCAGGAGCCGGTCATCGGAGTATCATTTGACGGAACCGGATACGGAACAGACGGAACCATCTGGGGCGGCGAGATTCTGCTGGCAGATTATCAGGATTTTACGAGATTTGGCAGTATAACACCGTTTTTACAGATTGGCGGAGATGCGTCTGCAAAAGAAGGATGGCGTATCGCCGTGTCGATGATCTACGGATATACAAAAAACCGGGAAAAAGCATGGGATATCATTGAAAAACTGGGACTTTGCAGCGAGCAGGAAAGTAAAGTGCAGTTTACTATGGCAGATCGGAAGATCAATGCGGTAATGTCAACCAGTGCAGGACGGCTGTTTGATGCGGTCAGCGCGATTCTCGGAATCCGGCGGCAGTCAAGCTTTGAGGGAGAAGCGTCTACAGCATTGCAGTTCGCGGCAGAGGAGTTTGAGCAGAAAGGCAAACTAAACGGAAATGAGATATGGGATAATGTTCAGCCTGTGATATCAGAATTAGAAGAACGATGTTTGTTGAATACAGAAGCACTGGTGAAGCAGATCGTAGAGGCAAAATTGCAAGGCACTGACAGCGGAGAACTGGCTTATCTGTTTCACCAGACACTGGCGGAACAGATTGTGGTAGCCTGTATAGAAGCGCGTAAGAGCTCTGGCAGGAATAAAACAGCATTGAGTGGCGGCGTATTCCAGAACCGATTACTGCTTCATTTGACAGAAGAACGATTGGGGCAGGAAGGATTTGAAGTGCTGCGTCATCACATGATCCCTCCGAATGACGGGGGAATTGCAATCGGACAGGCGGCTTATGGAATGAACCGATTACAAATAGCGGAAAAAGAGATATAGCATTTGATATAGATTAAGCGTTTTTAGGAGGAAAGATAAATGTGTGTAGGCTTATCAGCGAAGGTAGTAAAGATCAGTAATGGCACAGCGGTCATTGATGCCGGCGGTGCCAAAAGAGAGGTTTCGTCTCAGTTGCTGGAAGATCTGGAACCGGGAGATTACGTTATGGTTCACGCCGGTGTGGCAATTGCTAAGATTACGGATGATGATGACAGTGAGACAGATCAGCTTATGGAGGAATTTCTGTAATGGGGGATACAAACAGCGAAAATAAAAAGAAAACCGCCAGAGAGATCATTGAAAATTATAATGGACCGAAGGTGCGGATCATGGAAGTATGTGGCACCCATACCCATGAGATATTCCGTCTGGGAATCCGTAAATTGCTGCCAGAGCAGGTGGAATTGATCTCGGGACCTGGATGTCCGGTCTGTGTAACACCGGTCAGTTTTATTGATGAGGCGATCTATCTGGCTCTGGAAAAAGGTGTGACCATCTGTACGTTTGGAGATCTGGTGCGCGTGCCGGGGACAAAAATGAGCCTTGCGGGAGCAAGGGAACAGGGCGCAAAAATCCGCATCGTATATTCTCCGGCAGATGCTGAAAAATATGCAAAGGAGCATTCAGACGAGAAGGTGACATTTTTGTCGGTTGGATTTGAGACAACGACACCGGCGGGGTGTCTGTCTGTGAAAGCGGCAAAAGAAGATGGACTGGATAATTATTCTTTATTAGTTGCGAATAAAACCATGCCACAGGCTTATGAGGCATTAAAGGGCAGCGCAGATGTGTTTTTATATCCGGGACATGTCAATGCCATCACAGGAACACGTTTATGCGAAGCACTGACAGAGGAAGGCGTCAGCGGTGTTGTGGCAGGATTTACCGCAAGGGAACTGATGACAGCACTGGCAGTTGCACTGGTGAAATTCCAGGAAGGGAAGCCGTTTTTTGTAAATTGTTATCCGCGTGTGGTAACACAGGATGGAAGCAAAGAAGCGCAGGAACTGGTAGATGAGATGATGGAAGCGTGCGATTCTGAATGGCGCGGTCTGGGTATGATTCCTGCGTCCGGTCTGCAGTTGAGACCAGAGTGGAAGAACTTTGATGCCCGTATCAAATATCAGATGCCGAAGATGGAAGGAAAGCCGAATCCGGCCTGCCGCTGCGGGGATGTATTGCAGGGTAAATGTAAACCGTCCGATTGCAAAGTATTCGGAAAAGGCTGTACACCGCAGCATCCGATCGGAGCCTGCATGGTATCCGGTGAGGGAGCCTGTTCTGCATATTATCAGTATTCATAAGAAAGAAGGAAAACAGCATGGAAAATAAAACAGTAACGATAGCACATGGTGCCGGGGGAAAGCAGACTTCCGAATTGATTGATCAGGTGTTTAAGGCACATTTTGCAAACGCAGATCTGACAGCTGATGATGCGGCAGTATTGACTCCGCCGGCCGGAAGAATGGCAGTGTCCACAGATGGATTTATCGTGTCACCTGCATTTTTCCCTGGAGGAAATATCGGAAAATTGTCAATCTGCGGAACTGTAAATGACCTTGCCTGCATGGGTGCAAAACCGCTGTATCTGACCTGCGCATTCGTCATTGAAGAAGGATTCCCGATGGAAAAGTTGGAAGAGATTGCATCGGCTATGGAGAAAACGGCAAAAGAGGCTGGTGCACATATTGTATCCGGAGATACCAAGGTTGCCGGAAAAGGACAGGTGGACGGTGTATTTATTACTACCACGGGAATCGGCGAGATTCAGGACGGCGTAACGGTTGGCGGAGAGCTTGCAAAACCGGGCGATGCAATCATTGTGACAGGTGATATCGGACGTCACGGATGCACTATTTTATTAGAAAGAGAAGATTTTGGAATCGAAGCGGACGTGACCAGTGACTGTGCACCGCTGTGGGGAACCGTAAAAGCGGTGATGGATACCACACACAATCTGCATGTGATCCGTGATGCAACAAGAGGCGGTGTCGGAACAGTTCTGTATGAGATTGCAGGGCAGAGCAACGTGGGAATCCGTCTGAATGCTGCAGCAGTTCCGGTACAACCAGAGGTAAAGGGAGTCTGTGGTATGCTCGGATTGGAACCGTTATACCTTGCATGCGAGGGAAGACTTGTGATCATGGCTCCGAAGGAAGAGGCGGAAGATATTGTAGAAACATTACGCAAATGTCCGTATTCCGCAGAGGCAGCTATTATTGGAGAAGTCATTGCAGACGAACCGGGCAGAGTCGTAATGGAGACAGAGATTGGCACACAGGCACTGCTTCCACAGCCGGGCGGAGAACTGCTGCCAAGGATTTGTTAATGTATGAGTGGGGGCTGAATCAATATATATGAAAAAGGAGGCCAAACATGGATACCAGAGTGGCAGTTATTTCAATCATTGTAGAGAGGGAAGACGCCATTGAAGAATTGAACAATTTGCTTCATGAAGCGCGTCAGTACATTATCGGAAGAATGGGTATCCCATATCGCTTAAAGGGAATCAGTATTATCAGCATTGCTATTGATGCACCGCAGGATAAGATCAGTGCGCTTTCTGGAAAAATCGGACATTTGAAAGGAATATCTGCGAAGACGGCATATTCCAATGTTATAACTTCAGCAGAAGGGGGAACAGACGATTGATCAGGATAGCAGTATATGGAAAAGGCGGAATCGGTAAATCTACGACCGTTTCCAATGTGGCAGCAGCTTTGGCAGAGACGGGGCTTAAGGTGATGCAGATTGGCTGTGATCCGAAAGCAGATTCTACGATATTGCTCCGTCATGGGGAAGCAGTTCCGGCAGTGCTTGATCTGTATAACGAGAAAAAACAGGCATTGCAGTTGGAGGATATGATACGCATCGGATATAACGGTGTCATCTGCGTGGAGGCCGGCGGACCGACACCGGGGCTTGGCTGTGCCGGCCGCGGGATTATCACGGCACTGGAAAAGCTAAAAGAACTGGGTGCATATGATGTGTATAAGCCGGATGTGGTTATATATGACGTACTCGGTGATGTGGTCTGCGGTGGATTTTCCATGCCGATGCGGAATGGTTACGCTGATAAAGTATTTATCATTACGTCCGGAGAAAATATGGCAATTCACGCAGCTGCAAATATCGCAATGGCAGTGGATAATTTTAAAAACCGTGGATATGCGGAGCTTGGCGGATTCATTTTAAACCGCAGAGATGTTCCGAGAGAAGAGGAGAAAGTGGAAGAACTGGCAGAAGATTTCCGTACATCTGTCATTGGCACGTTGTCTCACAGTGAGCAGGTGCCACTTTCTGAGGAACAGAAAAAGCCATTAATGGAGTGCTATCCGGACAGTGCTATGGCAGAGGAGTACCGCACTCTTGCAAAACAGATGTATGCCATCTGCAGGGAGGATGTATAGATGTTGCGGCGAGCAGGGGGAAAAATAGATTCAAAAGAGGCTGTGTTAAAAATCAAAGACGCATCATATCCGGCGCCATTTGCTTCGGAACTGGAGTATAATTCTCCGGTGCATGGTAACTGGAACATTGTACATAGCGGAATGCAGGTACCGGAATCTATTCAGATCTATGTCTGTGCAGACAATTGTATGCGTGGTGTTGTGCTGACAGCGGCGGAGATGAATGCGGCAGATCGTTTTTCATTTGTTATTCTGGAAGAGCAGGACCTGCTGAACAGTAATCTGGAGGATATTACCGTTGAGGGTGTGACGGATGTGTTGAACAAACGTGGAGATCATCCAAAAGCGGTGCTGCTGTTTACGGTATGTCTGCATCATTTTGTGGGAAGCAATCTGGATTATATTTACAGTGAATTGGAGCATCGTTTCCCGGATATCTGCTTTATTCGATGTTATATGGATCCAATCATGCAAAAGCATGGGCTAACGCCGGATCAGAAGCTGCGGAAAGCCGTGTATGATCCATTGCCGGAGGGGGAGCCGGATGAAAAAACAGTATCCGTATTGGGCAGTGACTTTGCATTGAATGAGAGCAGTGATATCAAGCGTTTATTAAAACGATATGGTTATACTGTGCGGGAACTTCCAACGTGCGACACGTGGCAGGATTTATTGGATATGAGCAAAGGCAAGGTATTTCTTGACATTTATCCGGCTGGCAAATACGGGATGGAGACACAGGCGCGCAGGCTGAATCGGGAACATCTGTATCTGCCGGGAAGTTTCAATTATGAAGAGATCGAACAACAGTTAAAGCAGCTTACGGACGCATTGGGACTTCCAGAGCTGACAGAAGCGGAACTGACACGCGAGAAGGAATCCTGTGAGGCTGCGTTGACAGCAGCAAAGGATCTGATCGGAGACATGCCGGTCGTGCTGGATTATCTATATCATCCGAGACCCCTTGGACTGGCGAAACTGCTTCTGACACATGGATTTAACGTCAAAGCGGTGTATCTGGACGGTATCAGTCCGGAGGAAAAAGACGCATTTGACTGGCTGCAGGAGTGTGCACCGGAACTGGAACTGATTGCAACAATCCAGGTGAAAATGCGGGTGCTGCCAAGAGGCGGAGAAGAGGAAGTGCTTGCCATCGGACAGAAGGCAGCGTATTTTAGCAGAAGCTGTCATTTTGTTAATCTGGTGCAGGGAGAAGGTCTGTATGGATTTGACGGTATCCGCAGGACAGCAGAACTGATGATGGAGGCATACCGCGAAGAAAAAGATACAGAACAACTTGTAGTACAAAAGGGATGGGGGTGCGAGTGCTGCCTATGAGACAATCATATCGAATCATACCGATTTATACGGCAGATGTGTCCGGCGTATGTTCCGCACTGTACGAGCTGGGTGGAATGACCGTGATGCATGATCCATCCGGATGTAACTCTACTTATAATACGCATGACGAGATCCGCTGGTACGATCAGGACAGCCTGATCTTTATTTCAGGACTGACAGAAATCGATGCGATCCTGGGAAATGACCGGAAATTCATTGATGATATCGAGCATGCAGCCAGAGAACTGCATCCCAAATTCATCGCACTGGCAGGTTCGCCGATTCCGTTTATGAACGGTACGGATTTTCCAGCAATTGCAAGAGTCGTTGAGGTAGAAACCGGGATTCCGGCATTTCCTGTGCCGACGAATGGCATGCATGACTATGTGTATGGTGCGGGGATTGCACTGGAAGAAATTGCAAAGCGGTTTGTTGAAGTGCCCGATAGCAAGAAAAACGGTTCTTCCCGCAGTGTTAACCTGTTAGGCGTGACACCACTGGATTTTGGACCACAGGAAAATGTTGAATTATTAAAAGCTAATCTGGAGCAGTACGGATGGAAGGTTGTCTCAACGTGGGCAATGGGAGATGAACTTGAGACGCTGCAGCGATCTGCGGAAGCGGATGTGAACCTGGTGGTATCAGCCGTGGGACTGCGCACAGCGAAAGTGCTTCGGGAAAAATTCGGAATGCCATATGTAATCGGAACACCGAATCAATGGATGGCAGAAGAAATCTCAAATGCACTGGACAAGGCAGTTGTCAGACAGCCAGAGCAACCGGCGGTATATTTGCAGAACCGCATGCAGCAGGATGCAGACATTACACTGATCGGTGAACCTGTTACGATGGGATCTTTAGCAGCGGGTATCGAGAAAAAGTATGGATGTGCAGTTCGCGTCTTGTGTCCATTAAAAGAATGTGATGCATTACTTGGTGGAAAAGATAAAGTGTTGCTTGGAGAAGAAGCAATGGAAGAGGCATTGAAAGATGCAAAGATCATTGTGGCAGATCCGCTGTATCGCCCGATCTGTCCAAAGAACAGTAGCTTTTATGAACTTCCGCATGTGGCATTTTCCGGAAGGATATATATCAGATGAGAGATTAACGAATCCCTTACATCGATATGATGTAAGAGTCCTGATTTGTCTTTGAGATATCTATTCTATATATCGGATTTGTATTCGGAGATTGCGAAAGATGCAAATTTATATAGATTTATATAGAGAGAAAATTATAGAAATACCTACTCCGAGATTCATCATTTTTTATAATAGTGAAAAGAAACGACCAGAAAAAGAGGAAGGAATTTTAGCAGAATTCTTGAGTGAAAACAGAGCGGAGGCTATGAAAGTGAGCATTTATGTGACGTTACGGAAAGTACATATGATTTGTGATACTTAAAAATATCTTAACATTTCTACCACCAAATTCTATGGGGTTGTTCTTTTTGAGAAAATGCTATATAATACCTAAGTGTTAACCCCAAAACATTCAGGAAAGGATTATATTTATGAGAATGCATAAAAAACGAATCGCACGGTATGGAACAGCCCTTATCTGTGCATTCGGTGTCGCGCTGTCATCTATGTCGGTGCATGCAGAGGACATTGAGAGCCTTGAGAATAAGACCAGTAATCTGCAGGATCAACTGGACGGGATTAATCAGGATATGGTTGAGATCAGTGACAAGATCGCTGAGACAGAGGCACAGATTGAAGAGTCGAATAATGAAGTGTTCCGACTGGAAGCATCACTTCAGATTTCGCGTAACAATGAAGAGAAACAATATGATAATATGAAGTCCCGTATTAAGTACATGTATGAGAATGGTTCGGAGACTATGATCTCTATGCTGTTCAGTGCAGATAGCATGGCAGATTTTCTGAATAAGGCAGATTTTGTTCAGAATGTCACCGAGTATGACAGAGATATGCTGGAGAATCTGGTAGAAGTACGTGAAGGTATCGAGACACAGGAAGATGATCTGAAGAAGCAGCAGCAGGAACTGGCAGATCTGAAGGAACAGCTGAACAGCGAGCAGGCAGAACTGCAGGCGAAGGCTGATGCCACATCGACAGATCTTGCTACATTTAATGCACAGCTTCAGGCAGCACGTGATGCTAAGGCAAAGGAAGAGGAAGCAGCAGAAGCTTCGAAGAACACAACAGCTTCTTCGAATAAGAATAATAGTTCGTCAAGCAATACGAATTCCGGAAGTAATAGTTCATCTAATAGTAATTCCGGTAATAACAGTTCTAACAGTAATTCTGGAAGCAATTCCGGAACTAATCATGGTAACTATGTGATCCCATCAGGTGGCTTGACTCCGTCTAAAGGACGCATCTGGTTTAATGGACATTCTGAGACCTATTATTCACAGAAAGTACTTCCGGGAGGTGGACTGGCGATTCCTGGACGCCATATTGCGAGCGATGGTACGATTCGCGATAGGGATAATTACATTGTAGTTGCAAGTGATGATTATCCGAAAGGCACAGTTGTTCAGACTTCATTAGGAGCCGGCAAGGTGTATGATACCGGAAGTGGAAAAGGTAATATTGACCTGTATACTGATTGGTAAGATCAGACACAGCGCCCTGTTTTCGGACAGGGCGTATCTTTTATTGTAAAATCCTGTTATGATACTCTTATAATAAAGTAAGAGAATAACGTTGTATAAAGAGTTAAAGGATGTGAGTTAGATGAAAAGGAACAAATATGAGATTGATATGTGTAACGGCACAATCATGGACAAATTAATCTCATTTTCGGTACCGCTTATGGTGTCGGGGATTTTGCAGTTACTGTTTAATGCAGTAGATATTATCGTAGTAGGAAGGTTCAGCGGAAGTTGGGCGTTGGCGGCGGTTGGTTCTACAACGGCGCTGATCAATGTATTTACGAATCTGTTTATCGGTGTGTCGCTGGGAGCCAATGTACTTGCGGCCAGATTCTATGCTGCCGGAAGAGAGCAGGAGATGTCTGAGACAGTACATACAGCGATCACATTTGCGTTGATCAGCGGTGTCGTAATGGCTTTCGTGGGATTAATCTGTTCCAGATATGCACTGGAGATCATGGGGACGCCGGATGATGTCATTGAGCAGGCAACATTATATATGAAGATATATTTTATAGGGATGCCATTTTTTATGTTGTACAATTATGGTGCAGCGATACTGAGGGCGGTAGGAGATACAAAGCGTCCATTGATGTTTCTTATTATATCCGGAGTGATCAATGCCATACTGAACCTGATCCTGGTTATTGTATTTCATCTGGATGTGGCGGGAGTGGCGATTGCTACATCCATTTCCCAGATGATATCCTGTATTTTAATCCTGCGCTGTCTGTACAAGACGGAGAGTAGTTATCAGCTTAGATTTTCTAAATTGACGATCAAAGGTGTGTATTTGAAGCAGATCTTTCAGGTGGGCATTCCGGCCGGCATCCAGAGTATGGTCATCAATCTGTCCAATGCGCTGCTTCAGTCATCAGTAAATTCATTTGGCTCTGTAGCAATGGCAGGCTATACAGCTGCAAACAATATTCTTGGTTTCTTATATATGTCTGCCAATGCAGTGACACAGGCATGCATGAGTTTTACCAGTCAGAACTATGGTGCAGGGAAGCCGAAGCGGATGGATCGTGTATTGATTGACTGTATGATATTGTCTTGCGGGATATTGTTAGTATTAGGAACATGTGCATATATGTTTGGTCCGGAGATTCTGCAGATCTACACATCAGAGGCAGATGTAATAAAAAATGGCATGGCAATATTCTCATGTACCACGATTACGTATTTCCTGTGCGGAATCATGGATCTGTTTCCGGGAGCACTGCGTGGAATGGGATATTCAACAATACCGATGATATTGTCGGTGCTTGGTACAGTAGGAACCAGAATCGTGTGGATTTTCATGATCTTTCCATCACACAGAACATTGGATCTGCTGTTCATTTCTTATCCGGCATCCTGGTTTATCACAATTGTTATGCAGGTGATCTGTTATTGGTTTGTACGTAAGAAAGTGAAAATGAAATTTGCGGCAGCAGACTGAGAAAGGAGAGCAGCATGAATATATTTGAAATCATAGGACCGGTGATGGTTGGACCGTCCAGTTCACATACGGCTGGTGCAGTGCGTATTGGATTTGTGGCGCGCAATCTTCTGGGAGAAGAAGTAAAAGAAGCGGAGATACTGTTATATGGATCGTTTCTGGCTACCGGAAGAGGACATGGTACAGATCGTGCACTGGTAGGCGGTCTGATGGGGATGAAGCCAGATGATTACCGAATCCCGAATAGTATAGAGATTGCAAAAGAGAGGGGAATCAAACTGAACTTTGGCGAGGCAATCCTGAAAGAAGGACATCCAAATTCTGCGCTTCTTCGTCTGCAAGGAGAATCCGGTAAGACGCTGGAGATTATCGGAGAGTCTCTGGGGGGTGGGAGAATCAATATCGCGCAGATTGATGGTATCGAGACGAATTTCTCAGGAGAGAATCCGACACTGATCGTACACAATCTGGATCAGCCGGGGCATGTATCAGAAGTGACGGCGATGCTTGCACACAAGTCGGTCAATATTGCTACGATGCAGTTATACCGCTCTGGCAAAGGCGGACGGGCAGTCATGGTAGTGGAATGTGATCAGGAGATTCCGGAAGAAGGCATTCGATGGCTGGAGAGAGTAGAAGGCATCCTGAAAGTAACTTATCTGAAGAAAGCGGAGGACGAGTAAATGGCAGAATATCACAGTATCAGAGAATTGCTGGAGATATGTGAATGTGGAAATAAAAAAATCTGGGAAGCTGTAATGGAACAGGAAGCGGCTGAAAGCGGATTGACAGAAGAACAGGTATTTCAGAAGATGGAGCTCATGTATGAAGCAATGCGTCTTTCCGACGAGAATTATGATGCAGAATTGAGATCCGGCAGTGGTGCAGCCGGTGGGGACGGAGAGAAGATGCGTGCATATAATGCCAGCGGAAAGAATCTCTGCAGTCCCTATACCAGTCTGGCAATGGAAAAGGCACTTAAGATGGCAGAGTCCAATGCCTGTATGAAACGGATCGTGGCAGCACCGACAGCGGGATCCTGTGGAGTGATTCCTGCGGTAGTGCTTAGCTATGAGGACAGTGAGCATGCATCGAAAGAAGAGATCGTGCAGGCACTCTTTGTGACAGCGGGGATCGGGAAAGTAATCGCAGAGAATGCATCGATTGCGGGAGCGTCTGGCGGTTGCCAGGCGGAGATTGGTTCGGCAAGTGCCATGGCAGCAGGAGCACTGGTTTATCTGCAGGGCGGTGATAATGAGCAGATCGTACAGGCGGCGACATTTTCTCTGAAGAATATGCTGGGACTTGCCTGTGATCCGGTGGGTGGACTGGTAGAAGTCCCGTGCATTAAGCGGAATGTGGCAGGTGTGATGAATGCAGTAGCAGGAGCACAGCTTGCTATGGCTGGTATCCGCAGCGCGATTACACCGGATGATACGATTGACAGTATGCGGCGGATCGGTAATGATCTTCCGATTTGTCTGAAGGAGACCAGTACAGGTGGACTTGCGGTAACAGAGTCAGCGAAAAGAATTTTAGAAAAGATTAGTAAAAAGAGCTCATAGAGAAAATAAAAAGAAGGCAACTGATAACGCAAAAGTTATCAGTTGTCTTCTTTAATGTGCTTCTTCAGTGCTGCAAAACTCTCTGCGCTGATCGCATGCTCCATCTTACAGGCATCCTCGGCTGCAACCTTCGGGTCAACTCCGATAGAAGTCAGCCATCCGGTCAGAAAGGTATGTCTTTCATAAATCTTATCTGCAATTTCCTGTCCGGCTTCTGTAAGATTGATAAAACC
>OGQI01002097.1_pt1 | contig 12470 bp, 17 predicted proteins | sample 1553171 | NCBI WGS metagenome assembly OGQI01 (sample SAMEA2579988, study PRJEB22360) | human gut metagenome | biome: human gut; feature: human-associated habitat; material: faeces | place: Denmark | collected 2008/2010
CACCGCCGCCGCATATAGTTGCACGTTATAGCGTACATCAAGAGCCGCCCCCAGTGAGTAGAAAGTTGCATGAATTAAGTTGAATTTTAGGGAAAGAAAAGCGCCCTAGAAAGAGCGCTATAAGATTAGATCAATCAACATAGATTTGAGTGCGTAACTCTCGAACTTGATACAACCGTACACAAACGGGTCGTGCAGTATTACACCGTAGTCGCGTTGAAACGCTACTATGTCACTTTTTATACTGCTATCATAATGCGGGCATTTGCAAGGAGCATAAGTAACATAATATTCGTGAGAGTTTTTGCGTATATAAATGTATGCGTTATCAATAGAACAAAGTGGTTGATAGCCAGCAATATTAACATAACCGACGTGGGAAAAATCATCATAAGCGAACTCATTATTAAGTGCCATATCATAGAATCGCGTACCTTTAGTTAGCTTGTATAGAGCGGTTTTGCTTTTCTCTTCTATGAAATCTGCGCTGGGAGGCATAATGTGTACAGCCAAACCCCTGTCTTTATAATACTTGTGGTGCTTGTTAGCTTTCAGCATCTTTTCTACGTCTGAAACAATTCCCAGCCCGCTGAATATTTCGTTGTCTATACGGTTAGCGTTAGATAATAACCACATACGTAGTGCGGGTAGTCCCGCAAGTTCTCTGTTACGGTTGATTGTCTCATAAGCGTTAGCAAATGCACTGAACTCGTCACGCATAGATCGTACATGGCTCTCCGGTATAAACTCGTCATAGATGCAGTCAGAACAGTCTTGCATATCTACGCCACGTACCGTACCTATTGTACTTAACGCTATTCCGTATCCGATTGGGGCACCACTCGGGGTGTCTGTTCCGTCGTCTGCTTTTACTCGGTTATAAATGCCGTGTATCTTTTTTTTGATCGGTACAAGTCCGATGTTACGGTTGTACGCTTTATTAATCGGCTTAAAAGGGTTTGCCCCCTCTCCTGTTTTACCGTCCGACAGGCTTTCCAGTTCGTCCTGTGTACGTCTCATAAGTATAAATTTCTCACCGCCGTTGTCGTTAAACTCTTTGATTCCAATAGCACCACATAATGCACTATAGGTTTTACCAGTACCACGCGCCCCTGTGAATATCTGAAAAGGGAATGCATCGTCTTTGTAGTCCCATATATTAAGATATAGTTTATTCATTTTTTATACCGCCTATCCCTATATTTCCTAGCGCGTCTTGTAAATCTTTTATGGCTCGTATTGCATATGCTCCTACTTCCAATGCCGTAATAATCGTGTGACTATCGAACGTAAACTTATCTATATTCTTTAAGTTATCAGCCAAATTTAATAATATTTTCTCATATTCGCCCATATTTCAATGTACGGGCGGCGTAACTGCCGCCCACTCCTTTCTAATAAAATGGCAACTCTTCTAGTTCCGTATCGGGAACATGCATTCAGCCGTTTAGCTTGTCTTCAATCGCCTTGAGAATATCAGCTTGGTCTTTCTCAGACAGTTTAGCCCAGCAGATAGAGTAATACTTTCCATCTTTTCCCTTGTTCTGGGGGAAACTTAAGAAATCTCCGTTTTTACCCTCAACCACTCTCATGCCGTAAATGGTGATACCATTAATCTCTACATCGGCAAGTACGTCCGCGTTCTTTCCTATGGTAATGGCTCTTTTAACACAATAGCTGTCAATCTTGAGTTCTTTAATGTTGCTGTTGTTTGCGTTTGCGTTCTCGGGTTTTTTCATTTTTAATCTCCTATAATCTCGTAATTGTTTAGATTGATCAGTTCGGCATATTCATCTGTTATGCCTATAGTGTAGGTTCCATCAATCATTGCTACGTTGCTAGCTGTCACAAATGTACAGCCGTTTACTGTTTCTTGGTGTATGCCAACGTGGTCATTATAATATAACTCCATGCCGCCAGCATCACGAAATACAAAACCTATTCTAAAATTATCTATACTCTTCAATTCTCTGGCTCCCAGCTTTTTTGACACGCCAGATACCGTGCAATGCAGTCCTTTGTGGTCAACATAAGCATATTTTTTAGCCCCCAACGTCTTAAATTCTTTGATAGGGTATTTGTTTTCGTGTTCGTATACACCCATAAAATAATCTTTACCACCAGCCGACGCATAAGCGCCGCGCTCTCGCGCTAGGTTGGCGATCTCTCTATTTACTTTTTCTATCGCTTCAATATCCGCGCCGACTGCTTTTGATGAATCGGTGTCGCAGTATATTGTTGCTGTGCCAGTTAGGTCTAATAGTTGTTGCAAGTGCTTTCTTGCGTGTGCCGTACACCACACGCCCCACGCGTAATACAAAAAACTGTTTCGGCTCCGGTAGAATTTTTCCAGTGCTTGTGCCGTGTCCTGTGTGTTTACAATCCACTCGCCGTTTTCGTTTAGCGTGTTCTCTTCTTTTACTGGATCGGTGTACATCATCCCAAAAATACCGTTTAGACGATTTTTGGTCTTTGCGTAGAGATACGGCTTGTCCCCGACATCCTCGCCAGCTTCTTCTGCTTGCTCGATCTCATATTTAAGTCGGCATTTATCCTTGTATACCTCGCGTATGCAGTCGGTTAAGCAATCCGGTAGATAGTCATATTTAGCCGTACACATATCAGTTACTGCAAAACTATCCCACGTATACTGTTTTTTGATAATCTCCCAGTCAATATCTGTGACAGTCATTTGTATCCATTCGCAAGATAACACGCGACCATTATCTAGTTTTAAACTACCGCCGTGTTGAGAGCATTTACTGAGCGGTATGTACGGCATTGTTACAGATTCTTTTACTGCTGGGTTTTTTATGACTACCCGAAACAGACAAGCGTATTTATTGAGTAGTCCGTCAAGTTCTTCCAGCGTTTCCACGTCACCGTATGGGGTAAATTTGTTGATCGGAAACTTAAATGCACATAAGCAAAAAGGGTAACTGCTCTGTACATCGAAACTATCTGCATTGTGCCACACTCTACCACTCATGTACCTGTTGGCGTGAGTATTACCGCCACGTCCAGCTTCTTTGAGCAACGTATAGATATACGGGTTCATTTCCGTCTGCTTAAACAACTGTCTATAACGCCCGTCTTTTCGGCAGGCTTTTCTGCACATTCTGCGCACATATCCTGTAGAGGTCATGGGTATTGTTTCTAGGTTGTCATGCTCGTTGATTAATTTGCGTTCTATCAACTCATATAAGCTGATCGCATCACCTACACAATAACCTATCTCAATATCCGTCAGCCGTGTCTTTGGTGTACGTATCTTTTTATAATCAAGATCACCAGCCGCTTTAGCGTGTATTACTCCCATTTCATTTTTCACTGCCTTTTCTAACGACATATTAGTTAGCTTGTAACTACATCTAAACTGTATCCCTCGTCCTGTCTGTACGGTGATCGGCTGTCTTGCTTTACTTGCAAATACAGTAAAACCGCCAAAATAACATTCAAGGAAGTCCCGCATAAACTGGAACTCGTATCCGAGGTTATGAACATATATAACAAGCTGTTTGTTACTATTAAATTGCAACACTTCTTCCAGCCTGTCAAAAAATTCTAGCCATTCATCCCACGTTCGTCCTACGATCAAATAACCGCCTACATCCATTTGCCAATGATACATAAACGCCCACGGTGCTACAACCCAATCTGGTGCTTTACCTTTAAAGGTTGTTGTTGTTTCAATGTCGTAGACACCAAACGTTTGCAGATATTCCGCGCACTTGCGTTTGTTGTTGCACTTCATAGCCTTGGTATCAAGACTGTCATACGGAAAGTCTTTCACGCTGTACACGGTTACTGTATCGTTGCCACCGTCCAGCCTTAAAACTGTTACCAGCCTAGCCATTTGCAGAGTTGTCAAAAGGCGATATATCAAGATGTTTCCACAGATTTTTCTGCGTTACTTTCTCACCTTTTCGGAAAGCATCGAGGGCGTTGCTTAACTTCTCCATTACTTGGTCATTCGTCATACCTTGTTCTCTGGCTCTCTCGTAGTCCTCTATAAGTTGTTCGGAAGAGTACTGCAACTTGCGCAAACTCTGAAACGTCTCACTGCTTAAAAACTGATAAAACTCCTTGCTACTAGCAAAATGTATACCTTTTTTCTCAAACGTGGCAATTCTTTTCTGCTCAATTTCTCTCTGCCCCTTAACTGTATGGCTTGGACGAGTTAGAAAGTATTGCAGTCGCTGTATCTCTGCTTTTAATACAGTGCGGTTTTCGGTCAGCGTGAGTGATTCCGAAAAGTAACGCCGATTTCTTGCTTTTAAGTAGTCCAGAGCATCTACCGCCGCACCGTAACTGTTATAAACTTCCCCTGTGATCGGGGATGAATTTCTAGCCAGATCGCGTAGCGAGTAGTTTGCCCTCTTTGCCAGCTTGCGCCGTATTTCTTGCAACTGCGCTGTGCTGTACTGATTTCCATATACATCGGCAGTCAACGCCGAATCTCTCCTAGCCATTTAATCACCCTCTTCCAGCCAGTATTCTACAATTCCGTGAGTAGCATTGATCTCTTTGTTGTTCGCCCTGTGGACGATAACTCCCGTACCATAGTGACCGGAATACAACTCGCAGATTCCATAGCCAATACGCTTAGAAATGTAGCGCGAATCTGCGGCACTATGGCTGTACTTAAGTCCACACGATTCCAATATCTCCTTTGCCTTTGCATCGTTGTACTCTCTTCGTAAGTCGGGAAGTTTCCCCCATGGTCTTGACATATTCTCACCACCTTTCCGACCATAAGGATACTACTGCTCTACGTGGGCGATCTGCACAAATTCCTCAATATCTACTGCATACTTGTTTGCGTGCTGTTCTACGGATAAGATTACCGCCTTGGGATCAATCTTGCGTACTTCTTTAGCAATCTTATCATTAGATAATGGATCACAGGAATAAAGCAAAATATCTTTGGCTCTCATTTCGGGGTGCCCGTCTTCCACCTCTAATACTACTGTTGATACAATGGTTGTGTTGATAGTTTTTGTGATTTTCATTTTTCTACCTCTTTCTTCGCCTTTTGGCGAATGGCTAGAGAGCCATTGCATACTCTCAGCGCCGCTCGACGGTTGCTAGCCTATTTTTCTAAACCCATGTCAGATTCCACATCCGCACCCATAGCATAAGCAATTCCACGTGCTTCGCCCAAAATCTTGGCTCCTTGTTCTCTTAAGTAATCTATACTGCATTTGTCGGTTTTGAACATTTCCAAAAGTTCCCCGTGCTGTCGGTATAATTCGTCTAGTTTCATTTGTAATACTTCACGCATTAGCATCATCCTAAAATCTCCTTATTCAGATTATATAAATACTCAACATGGCAATACCATTCTTCCGTACTAAATGCCCTAGCGGCATACATCCCCCTTAACATACCTAGTGTATACATATATCCGGCTTCTTGTAAAGTGGTCTTAATTAATTCCTTGATTTCTTCAATACTCATTTTCTCACCTCTATATGACATATGATCTTTTCATCATTTGTTAATGGCTCTTTCCTCGTTATAAAATAGTTACCCGTATTTCCATATTCGTGCAGTTTGTACTCGTAACCGTTTCTGGTTCGTACTCTTCCCTCAATGACTACTCTCCTTATAAACTCAGGCTTCAAGCTGTGTGCATATTCATCAGTCTTTATAATAACCATATTAACCCCTCCTCTCTTCATGGCTCTTACATTCTACGTAGTCTTTTCTGAGCACCATTAGTCCGCTACGATTTTCTAAAGTATAAAGCTTATCTGATTTTACATAGCTATAGAATACTTTTTTAAATATTAAATCGTTTTTTTTATCAATCATATACATTGTAGCGGTTGTCCACTTATTATCTTTATCAAAACTAATTCTTATAACGTTTGCATCGTCTCTTTCTGCTAATGCTTTTAACTGTCTTTTCATTTCTACTCGTGTCATGTTCTGTGTCTCCTTTACTATGTAGCTTTACGTTGTGTACTTGTTCCTTACAAGTATTATAATATACTTTTTCCATGTAAATTGCAAGAACTTTCTGCTTGAATAATGCACAAATTTACATGTAAAAAAACTGCTTGCATTTGTGCACTATTACTACTATAATATGCTTATGGGGATTGCTCATAGTCCAGCCGCCGGAAGCGGTAGAGCGTGACTTGGACGGTCATATGTCCCTACAAAAAAGAGAGTAGACGGAAATCTACTCTCTTTTACTTTACCTTATTTGCTTTCCAGCGCTGTCACTCTCTGCTCGAGGTTTACTACTTTACCCTCTAACTCCTTAATCTTCGCAAGCATCCAGTCAAGGTTAGGCTGTGTACTGTTATTGTATGGGTAATTGTACCCGCCTAAACAACTACCGTTTGTATATGGCATACTCTCACCCCCTTTAATATACTTGTACCAAGTTGTCAGTCTCAAACTCCGCGGCGATCAGTGCATAAATATCAAAGTTCCGGCGTAACTCTAACTCGCCCTCTAGCATCTGCGCACTTGTGGTCACGCCGATGTTACCATGTATGCGGCTGGTATATGTTCTTGTTCCTGTCTCCTTGTCGGTGCCGTTGGTGCTACTTGTTCCGCTTGACTGTGTACGGCTGTTAGGTACGTAGTCTGTTCCGTTATATCCTTGTACGTCGGCTTCGTTGGTGCTTGCGTCCTCTCCGCTGTTTGACAGCGTGTGAGTAATATCCGGCGTTTCTGTGCTGTCCTCATGCCTATCATAGTTTTCAATAGGGTTGTACTCCGCTGTAAACCCTTGCCACAGCTTCGCAAAGTTGTCTTTACGGCGTGTAAACCATTCTGTGATAGCGGTCTTGACCTCTGGCGGTACTTGGTAGTATGGGAATAAATCGCCGCTCTGTCTGATGATCTGATTTACCATAATCGTTTTATCCATACCGTCTGGCAAGATCACTCCGTCAAATAACGTAGGATCATACTTATACATTCCGTACAGTGTCATCCGTGGCTGTATCATTACTATCCCCCCTCTCCGTCAATTCTACGGTGATTCCCAGACCGCTAATTGCGTTTATCTCTGCAATGCCCTCTTTGATGTTATCATAGATCACATTTATCATTGCTTTTGTCTCTTCGTCGTTCTGGTTTACCTCGTCAGTATTCAACCGCTCGCGCTTGTCATAATTGGCGTTAGCAATGCCGATCTTGGTTAAAAACTCGTTAATGATCGTGCGTTTACTCTGCAAAAGATCATTTACAATATAGGTTGTTTTAATATCCTTGTACAGAGTGTCGATCTGCTTGCCCTTTGTAACACTCTCGTTTGCAACTACAAGCGGCTCTCCCTGTGTACTCTGTGCATATAAGTCTTTTATCTCCTGTGCGTGCTTTTTGTTCCGCGCTTCGAAGTACTTTGTTACGTTGGCGTTCATGAGATTAACGTCTATGCACCGATCAATCTGAGCAAGCTTAACAGCATAGTGTCTTACAAGATCATCCAGTCCACCGTAGTCGTCAAATAGTTTAATGATACCACTGTTTACTCCGATTACTCCATACTTGGGGTTGGTTAGATAGCTGTTAGTAATGACAATCTCTTTCGGGTTCCAGTACATATTGATTTGCGATACACTATACGGTGCACATATCCAGCCGTATTCCCTTGTATACATTACCGCGATACTCCCCCAGCTAAACAGCCAGTACCGGAAAAAATTTAAGTCCCAGTCTTTCGGCAGTCCGAATTTAAAGCGGCTGAATATGAGTTGATAAAGGTAACGCTTTTCGTAAAGGGTTGCACTGGTATTCTGCCCCTCTACAGTACTGGGTTGTTGCACCCAGTACTGTGCCATGCTGTTCTGCTCGTAGGTTATAGGCATGTCCATTTATAATATCACTCCCTCTTTTAATAATGTAACGATCTCGTTTTGCTCGTCCTCTGTAGCGTTTGTGCCAGATAAATTAATATCCTTAACCCGTACATAGCCTGTTAACTGTGACAAATTGACACGCTTGTTTGTTGGGTATCCGTAAAACTCATTATATCCGTTAGCATCGGCAGATTCGACCCTCTTAATAATAAGATACGGCTTACGTATACCCATTGCTCCAGCATTACTACCAAGAGAACCCGACATTGCTACGCTTGCTCTTGCTCCACCACCTAAAGCGTTCGCCGCCGCTCCTATGGCTACTGGTGCAAGCGCACCGCCTGTTGCCACTGCGGCGGCTCCGTTCACTACTGCTCCCAGTAACGACGACACTGTACTTAAGTAGTTGCCGCTGGTGATCGGCATTTGTACTGCACAGTTACCCGTATAGGTATAGAGCACAGCATCCAGACCATATTTTTTAACGGCCAACTGCGCCAGACAACAACCCGTCAGCACATCAATCTTGTACTTAATTCCCAGTGTGCTATTAACTACATCATCGGCGTTTAACTCTACAATGCCGATAAATGGCAAGTAGCAATAGACCTGTGTAAATGGCGAGTAGTCCCGAGCATCCCCAAAATACTCATTGATCGCAACCGTACCGCAATCAATCTCTGTGTACTGCTCTGTAACGATCTTGCTTGATACGCCACTATTGATATAACCTACTTGTATGTCCCTGTTTGCCCCCGTTGTAGGGGTTGCATACATTACGTGCAGACCGATGATTGCTTGCATAGGGTCTTGCAATAGCTTTTTTAGCTGGTCAAGGTTAAGACCGTCCGAACCCCATAGCCAGCGGCTGAACTCTTTGACTTGTGCTAATGTAGGATTGTAAAGGTTGGCTAGTCCGGTAGCACTTCCCCCGCCGCCAGAGATCGCGGGGGGTGTAGGGGTAGGGGTTACACTGGGAACGGGGGTTATTGGTGGTGTAGGATACGACGGTTCATTTTTTGTCTGCTCTTTTGCCTGTTCGCCCAGCTGGTTTGCCGTCTCTGTGTAGTTATCGGGTAATGTACCCTCTCTTGCTTTATCTCCCGTGAATGGATTGCCGTTAATTAATGGATCTGCGTTGGGAATAGAAACAGGTAACCACTTAACTTTGGTTTTTCCGTCCCCCGCAACCGTTTCGATAGCATTGCTTATCCAATCGGGGAATACTACGGATAATGGTTGGTCTTTCGTGCCTTGCGTACCGTCAGGGGTAATCCCAGCTATACCCTCATTTGTTGCATTCCAGTAACTCCTAAAATAAATATCTCCTGTATATAAATCACTGTCAATCTGAGTACGTGATTCACCTAATTCGTAGGTAGTAGACGATCTACGCGAACTCTTTGCGTATACAGTAAAGCCGTTACGGTCGGTATCATAAGTAAAATCATAATTGTAATAATAATAGGCTTTCCTGTTTACTGTGCCCTGATAGTATACTTTTCCGTCGGAATCAAGTTTTTTTTCAAGTGTACCCGTAAATGGTAAAGTTGGTGCTGAGTTCGGATAGGGGTACGCGGCAACATCAAAAAGTAGTGATTTATATATTCTACCGCTATTTTTAGTAATTCTGGTTGTTAGCTGATAATGAAAAAAACCATTTGCGGCGTTGCTTATCATATCCCTAAATTGCGCTAATACAGTGGTTTGACTGTTCCAATCAATATTAAACTCACTAAAAACATCTTTAAAATCGTCTTCCGTAAATGGTGTCGTAGTAGGATATGATGTTATTTCAACATCTATTGTTTCACCGCTTGCGGGCGGCGTTTGATCTGGTGCGTAGGGTATTAAATAAGTGTCGTTTGCTCCATTGTCAAAAAAAGCGTTACGAATTGCTTCTACCATATCTTGTGCCATGTACACAATACCATCTTTTATTACTACTAAGGCATTTGTGTCGCGTGTCATTTGTGCGATCTCGGTAGGGTCAAGGTCTGTTCCAAATACCGCGTTTGAAACTTTTGTCCAAAACTCTGGAGCCGCTTCGAACGATGCTACACCGACACCAAACCCTATAGCGGCACCCGCCGCGGCAGTACCTACTGCGCTAGATACGCTCGTGGCTACTCCTGCGGTGGTTACTGTTGCTACCGTTCCTCCTGTGGGAATCTCTTCAAAAGTTGCATCACTTATAACATTTACTGTATCTATTAAACCCGTAGTAGTTGTAGTACCGATTCCGGTAGGTACTGTGTAAGATGTAGTCGTAGGGACACCGTAGATAATAGGTAATTCTGGTGCATCGGGAATCCTAGTCCACCAATCGCCTTTAGTATCTACCGGTGCAAACCCATAGTCACGGAATACGCTGGGAAAACCATTATCCCAATTTGGGTTCCTGATGTTGTATTTACGCTCTGCCTTGGTGATCTCGTTTAATATATCGTACCATCTATACTGTGCCATTACTCCATCCCCCCAGCTGTAATTAAGATAAACTCTCCGTTGTCATTAAAGCCATTTGCAAAATTAATAATACTTTGATCGGTTCTATTTGTATTGATCCAGCTACCATCATTAATGTAGTTAAAAGCCACTCCAAAGTTTTCTACCTTATCAACTATTGCGTAGTTCCCTCGTATCTCTGATGCATAAGTCATTAATACATCAATCCCTAAAGATAACTCAAATAAGTTAGCACGCAAGGCGTTTATATCGTTGATATAATAGTATCGTCCAAAGTCTGGAATATAACAGTAGTTATATCCGATTACTGCAATATCTTGTATTTGTAAAGACGGGGACATTACAGAGGATTGACCCCGCAATGTTCCCGTCAGTGTAATTCCGTCCGTTAATTCTTTCACCAGTTTCTTACGCGGTGATAACGTTTTAAATAACTTTATTTCCATTTTTTGTTACCTCTCTAAAAATAAAGCTTTTTCCGCGGCTCTGCGTCGCACCAGTCCTTTGAGGACTTTGCCCCCAGACTTGCGATACAAGGGCAATGTGACCGCTATCTGTGAGCGGTTACGCCGTCCGTTACGTAAGAGAGATCGTAAGTTAGTGGCTCCGCAGTTAAAGGTAAAAGACACAAGCGCGTCATACTCGTTCTGATTCCAATGGTAGATACTGTCATAGCGTTCTACTGCCTTTTCGCTGTTGCGTAAATCAGCGGCAAGATACGCGCTTGCTTCTTCCTCTGTGATTTTCATTCCGCGCTTAACTCCGCGCGTATGCCCGTAGCCGATAGTATACACCCCAGCTGGGCACTTGTACGCTGTCAAGCGTAACCCCTCAAATTGTTTTATTAAGTCAATGCCCCTCTGGGATGTTTTCATGTACTTATTCCTCTCTTCCTGCAATATCTGATAACTTGTCAACCAGCTTCTGCACTACAAGCGTATTGTTGTTAAGTGCTTCTTTCACCCCGTCCATTTCTTCCTTGTGCTGTTTCTGCATCTGGTTTGACTGACAGAAGAGAGCCACGCACGCCGCGATTGGAAACCCAACAGTGCTAATTATAGATACAACATCGTTCACACCCATGTTACACCCCCTATGGAATGGCCGGCGTATCAGCGGCACCACCAGCACCCATTACAAACAATACAGCGTTCTCGGTGAAGTCGTTGAACGAATTGAAACGCCAGTGCATGAAGTTGTTGTAATACCCACCAGCAGAGTTAAAAGGTGTCGTGCTGGTATAATCAAACTGCGGCATAACTCCGACTGCTTCTTCATCCGTCAGAAGCCCCAGCACATAAGGCAGAACGACGGTTGTTTCCGCTGTCTTGCTGTTACCCGTAGCAACATCCAGAATGTTTGGTGTAACTTTGATCTCCGTAGGGTTGGTCTGAGACTGCCAATAGTTGACGCCCTCAAAAGAGCCAATATCCAGATATTCAGGATTGAAAATGCTACTGTAAACCGTTGCCTGTGTCTTAATAAATACCGGCTCATACATAAACATTTTCTGTTTACCCTTGGGTGTATGGCGCAAAATCTTTGCCTGTCCGGTAATCTGTGCGTGATTGAGTTCCGACATATCCACAAGTCTGCTGGAATAAATCTTGATCGTGGATGCCGTGAACTTCATAAAATCTTCAAGGTGTGCCGCAGACAACAGCTCTTCACGGGTGTAAGTAGTGCCGTTCTCTGTGTTAAACTCCTTTGTAAGATCAACCTCGGTGAGACCCATGCTGGAAATACCCGCCATAAAGTTCAACAATGTTGCACGGCTTTTTGCTTCGTTCAAGAGTTCAATCTCATTGCTAAACTGCACCATGACCGCCATAATAAAGCGGTTAAATTCCGTCTCGTCACGAAACGCCAGTGCCAACTGATCGCGAAAAATGGTAATATGCTTCTGTAATTTCTGTGTGCCGTAGAAGTTAAGCTGTACCGCCTTGGGAGCCTTGATCTTGTACATATCCACACTATTACCGTCTGCCAACTGGGTGAGCGCTCCTTCTGTATTATAGTCGGTAGATGCTTCACTCTCTACATACAGAGTAATGATCTTTCTGATCTGTGCCCCCCAGCGCTCCGGTGATACTTCGAGACTTGCAAAACGTGACTTATAAGGCCGCACACTAAAGATCGTTCTAGCGAGTACTGTACTGATAGCGTTAAGTGTGTTCT
>OGQI01002103.1_pt1 | contig 12434 bp, 16 predicted proteins | sample 1553171 | NCBI WGS metagenome assembly OGQI01 (sample SAMEA2579988, study PRJEB22360) | human gut metagenome | biome: human gut; feature: human-associated habitat; material: faeces | place: Denmark | collected 2008/2010
CCCTCAAGCTGTATATGCCCCTGACCGCCGATCTCTACGAGCGGAACGAGTACGGCGATCTCGATGACAGCAGCACATTGCTGGAGGGCCGTGAGCTGCGCGGCTATCAGGATCAGATCACGGCGGCGCTGGTGAAAAACCGGATGCCGGAGGAAACCGAGCGAGGTCTCATGCATTGGTATGATGAAGCCGACAGCGTTGACCGCAAGGTACGCTCTGCCGTCTTCACCGTGGAGAAGCGTGACCGGCAGCTCTGGGGCGTGGCGGAATGCCGCGTCGCCGGGGAATTGTCGGACACCGAAATGGATACTTTGAAAGAGTTTATCACCGGACAGGCTTCGGACGGCTGGTGCGAGGGTTTCGAGCAGCGGGAGATCTCCGTGGATGACGGCGGTGAATTGTATGTCCACTTTTGGAATTCGGACGAGTGGAGCATCCAGACGGAGCAGGAGCTTTTCTCCCCCAAGCTCGCAGAGGGGTTGCCGGAGCTGTGCTTCTCCACCCTCCCCGGCACCGGGGAACTTATCTGCATCAAGCGCGGTGAAAGCGGTTACTACCCCAGCAACTGGTCCACGGACGATCCCGCGCATAACCGTGAGATAGCGGACTATAACAACGAGCGGCTTGGCGTTACCCCCGCGCAGGAAAAAGCCATGAAAACGGGTTCCATGTTCGGCTGGGGCGTCCCCGGCGCAGACCCCGCCTACTATGAACAGCAGCCGGAGATGGGAGGGATGACCCTTGGGTAAAAGAATACTGCGTGTGTATCTCGCTAAAAACGATGCACCGTATAGCGCAGCCTATGCCAAGCTGGATCTGCCCGCCTCCCCGTGGGAGCTGTGGGACGCCATGGAAAAGGTGCGGCTTCAGACAGACGATATCCTGTACATGGAGATCGAAGACTACTATGCCTTTGAGTATCTCGCTCCCCATTTGGACGGGTTAGAGATCAGTCTCAACGAGCTTAACGATCTCGCCGCACTTCTGTCGGAGCTGGACGAGGTGCAGGAGGTTGCCTTTGACGGTTTCCTGCGCATGGAGGTACAGAATAAAGTCGATACCAACGGCGGCGTCATCACGCTGCAGGATCTGCGGGATCTGGCGGTCAGCGCAAAAACCGACTGTTACCATGTAGTGGATGCCGCAGACGATGCTGCCCTCGGCCGGTTTTACGCAGAAAACGATTTTATCCCCGAACTGGATGGTATATCCGACAAGGTATTCGAGATGCTGGACTTCGCCGGCATTGGAAGAATGATGCGATGCAGTGAAAACGGTGTTTTTGTGGGCAGCCTGTATGTGCTGCGGGATGGAGAACTGACCACTGCGCCGCCCGTCCAAAAGACGCTGCCGTCGAAGCCAAGCTACTTGTTCCGCCTGGCCCTTGGTCTGCATCCTGACTCCAAAGATGTGCGCACGGTGACGCTGGACCTTCCTGCAACCGAAGCGGAATTGTCCGCAGTGCAGGAGCAGCTCGGCACCCTGAATTGGGAAAATACCGTTGTCCTCAACTATGACGGCATTCTTCCCAACGCTGCCTTTTTCACAGACCTCCCCTCTGAACTGGAGGCGTTCAATGAGTTCGCCAAAGCAGTGCAGGATATGCCTTTTCCTGAAAAGCAGCTTCCGAAGTTGAAGGCTCTGCTGGAACAGTTTGAGGTGCAGGACATTGAAACCGCCATGGGCTTGACAGAGTGCCTGGATGACTATGTCCTCACACCGGAGATCAGCTCGCCGCAGGAAACTGCCATCGATCAGCTTCACTTCATGACGGATGACCACTCGGTGGAATTGCTGCTTTCCCATGTAAACCTCTACGCCTACGGCTGCGACCTCATCAGGGAGGACAACGCAGTGCTCTCACCCTACGGTCTGCTGCACCGTACGGACTATCAGCCCATGCTGTCGCCGGTACAGAAAGCATCAGAAGCGAATATGACGATGAGATGAGCAAAGCAGCTTACAACCTCTCCAGGCATTTCCGCGCAGCATAGGCGATAAAGTCTTCCAGCGTGAGGACTTCACCATCATGTGGAATCTCACGCCATCTTTTCTGTACATTAGGATCAGGGCTACACATTGCCACCGCCATTGCAATCCGGATCTCTTTTCGTACCTCATCGACGGTGGTGTTGTGTCTACGGGCAACTTCTAACAGCGCGGTATCGGCGCTTATGTTCTTTCTCTTCATGGTATCACTCCTTGCTATATTGAACGGTTGTCGTTCTTATAGAACTACAATAGCACAGGGGGTTAGGGGAAAAGCGTCGAACGCAGTCGAAAAAAACAGAGGTCTGCAAAAAAGCAAACCTCTGCACCGGTGTTACCGCAATTCGTCGACCAAAGTGTCCAGCACATTCATCACCTTGCGCTGCCCTTCTGGGGACAGTGCTTTCAATCGCTCGGAGAGCTCTGTGGCGTGAAGCAGTGTTGCCGCATCCAAATTATCCTGAAGCAGCTCGTCCGTTCCAACCTTGAGTACATTGGCGATGGTAACCAACTTATCCAGCTTTGGTGCTTTGACTCCGCGCTCGACCACACTCACGTGGTCCACGCTGTAGTCCACGGCAGCAGCAAGATCCTCCTGCGTCATACCGGCACGCTCACGGGCAGCTTTGATTCGTTTTCCCAATGCGACCTGATCCATACAGCAATCTCCTTTTGAACGGAATCCGTTCTTAAAGTATATTGGAGATGTTATTCAATTCACAGGAGCAAGAAGAACGGTAACCGTTCTGTGCGGACGGAACAGAAATAATAAACAGCAAGGGGCCGTATTCCCGGATGGGGAAAGCGGCCCCTCCTTTTTTCTCATTTCGCTCCCTAATCCGGGATAACGGTCTCGGAAAGGAACAGAAATGCGAGAAGAAAAATTATTGAATTATCTGAAAGGAGCATGTACTGGGCGAAAATACAGAGCGAGCGGTGCTGAACTGGAAGCGGCTCTTGGGATTAGCGGAACAGATCTTCGTAAACTGGTAAACCGTATGAGACGCAAAGGTATTCCCATTGGGAGTGATCGATGCGGATATTTTTACGCTGCGACTGCCGGCGAAGTCTTCTCCACGATTCAGCAGCTTCAGAGCATGGAAAATGGACTTGCGGCAGCAAGACGCGGATTAGAGCGGTCACTGGATGCTTTTCCCTTGAGAGAAGGTGCATCTTGAACAGCTTTATCCCTTGGGTGGGCGGCAAAGGTAAGCTGCTGTGGATCATTAACAAGATGGCACCGGAGCGATATAGCCGCTTCATCGATGTGTTTGGGGGCAGCGGCACAGTGACCATGAACCGCCCTACTCGGCATGGGTGCATGGAGGTCTACAACGACTTCAACGGGAACCTTACCAACCTGTTTTGCTGTGTGAAAAGCCGCACGCTTGCGCTGCTTTCAGAATTGGGTTTCTTGCCGTTGAATACGCGGGATGACTTCAATGTTCTTTACAAGTTCTTCTCCAGAGGTGAGTTCACGGATGATTACCTGCAGGAGGAAATGAATCTGACAGAGGTCTACTTGAAGCCTCCCGATGCTGAAGCCATCCGCGCTCTTATGCTGGAACGCGCTCCGCGCGGAGATATCCGCCGTGCCGCAGATTACTTCAAACTAGTTCGCTACAGTTTCAGCGGCAGCGCCAAATCCTTCGGCGGCAAACCTTGTGATATCCGCCGCTTCTTTCACCTGATATGGGAATGCTCTCGCCGATTGGCAAATGTCATCGTGGAAAATAAGGACTTTGAGGATGTCATCCGCCAGTATGACCGGGAGGATGCCTGGATCTACTGCGACCCGCCCTACTTTGAGGCGGAGTGCTATGAGGTAGGCTTCCCAAAAGCGAATCACCAGCGGCTCCATGACACGCTTCTGAATTGCCGCGGGTATGTTATGGTGTCCTACAACTACTGCCCGTACATTTCAGAACTTTATAAAGAGTTCTTCATCTTTCGCACTGTCCGTCCCAACAGTATGTCGCAGACGGCAGGCAGCGAATATGAGGAAGCCATCATCACCAACTACGATCCCCGTAAAGCCTGCTGGCAGCTGACTTTAGACTGCTTGCTGGATGGCAGCAGCGATACCCGATACGAGCTGATGCACGAACCTACCCATGCCATCAAAACACCAATCAAAGAAAAATGAGGAGGAACCATACTATGAACTTTATTCTTACCAGAGACAAGGCCACCACCATCCCGCCTGTGGCAATGAAGCTGAGTGGCATCCCCGACAACGCAAAGCTGGAGCTGACCACGCTGGACGGAGCTGTGATCCTGACGAAATCCAAAATGACCACAATGGAATATGTCAAGTTGCTCACGGCGTTGACCGCCCATGTTGGTCAGATCCTCCTGTCCTTGCGGGACACCTGTGGCCACTGTGACGAGTGCGATGAAGACGGTTGAGTTTACAGTAATCTGTCAATCGAAGAACTTTGCCGACCTTCTGTCACCGTTCCCGATTGGGCCCGAGAGGAGGCGGACATCGCGCCCGACGCCAAGCTGGACTGCTATGTGGATGAGGACTCCGGCGTGATTACCGTCTGCGAGGCAGACAATGACTTCGACCTCTCCGATGTATCGCCCGTAATCCTGTACGCTCTGCGCAAGTCCGGCTGTTGTTTGTCCGCTCTGGAAGATGCTCTGATGGAGAATGATATTATCTACGATAAGTGATACCGTAGGCATTCAAAGAAGAAGCGAGGTGAGATATCCAAAATGAATGAAACCTATCCCTACCCGTATTCCGCTACTGAAGCCCGTAAGCGGAATGAGCTTTCCCTTTGGTGGGAGAGCCATAAGGCAAACATCGCCTGCCGAAATGCTATCGAGGACGCCATTCGCCAGAACTTTGATGGCATGAACCTTCAGACAGATTGTTTAAAGACCGTGCTGGACGAATATGGCTTCAAGCGCACCGCGTGGGTGCTTGCCAATACCTTGCATGAGCTCAAGTGGGACGGGCGTTTCAGCTATGCCAACAAGCATTGGGCAGAGAAGATATATATTCCCACAGATCTCATCCACAACAGCGATTTTGTTGTCCGAAGCCATCCGGCTGTGCTGGATGGCTTCGTCAGTTTCTACCGCAAGGCGGTGCAGGCTCTGAATCTCTTCGGCGCGGAGCACTGCGTCGGTGACCGCGCCGAGCAGGACTTCACCGGCAAGGTGCTGGTGCTGTCGCCGGATACGCTGAAGGAATCCTGCTGGAGTCAGGAAAACCAGCTCTGGTATGCCCATGACGGCTTTGGCTGTTCGCCTCACACCATTGGCCGCTCGGTGCGCTGCACCTGCCTGGGTGACGGTGAGATGACCCGCTGGAATCGACATGAGTTCATCGGTGTGCTGGATGAAAAGTATCTTCCCGACTGGGCGCGTGAGAAGCTCATGGAGCTGACTGCGCCACAGCAGGAGGCACCGGCCACAGGTGAGATGAAGCTGGAATGATCGGAGGTGAACCAAGTGCAGCGCATCTGCATTGATAACCACAACCGCATCTTCTATTACAGCAATCCTGCCGGATACATCGCAGAAAAGGAGGCGGTGGTGGATACCATGTTCCAAACGCAGGAACTGGAGAGTTTTCTGCAAAAGCAGGCTCTCACCATCCGCTGGGAGGACGGTGTCTATGACCGCCTCCTGCTGGGGCAGAGGGGCGGCCGCTTCGACCCGGAGGCTCCGCCCCTGAAAAGCTGCCGTGTGTGGCAGCTCACGCGGGACAGCCCCATCAATATGCGCTTCATCCCGTATGAAGCCCTGCTGGGGCGTTTCGGACAGCCTGACCGTAAGCACTACGAAACCGTCTATGACGGTCTGGTCGGGACCAATGACCCGGAGGAGATCTACACGCTCTTCCGCGACCCGGTTCCCGGCTACGACGGCAGACCCATCGGCATCTCGGATGTGCTGGAGCTGTACGACGCCGACGGCAGCGAGTTCTACTACTGCGACCGTGTCGGCTTCCGGCAGATCGAGTTTGCACCCCAGCAGGAAATGGATCTGTGTCCGTGAACTGAGCACCCGGCCGGGTGCTTTTTTCATATCAACATCAGAAATAGGAGGAAAGAAAAATGCCCAAGAACCAGACCAAAGCAAGCACCCCCGTTCCCGCGCAGGAAAGCCGGTCCCCCGTGTCCTTCGATGTCCGAGTCTATCCCGTGAAGGACAGCAAGTACACCCTCGCCAACGCCAATGTGGACATCAACGGCGTATTTGCCATTCGCGGCGTGAAGGTCATCCGCGGCGAGAAAGGGCCCTTTGTCGCCATGCCTCAGTACAAGGACAGCCGCGGCGACTATCACGACATCTGCTTCCCCTGCACGAAGGAGGCTCGCCAGCAGTTCAACGATGCGGTGCTGGATGCCTATGAGCAGTCGTTCCGACAGCCCCAGCAGACGAACCACGCTCCCGCTGCGGAACAGACCATGTAATCACCCACAACACAAAACATATAACTTGGAGGAAATTATCACATGAAGAAGTTTATCAAGAACACCGTCAATTCCATCCGCGCCAACGCCATCCGCCTTGCCGCGACCTATCGCTCTGGCGAGGGCTACATCGACACCGCCGTCAAGATCCTCATCGCCGTGGTGCTGGGTGCTCTGTTGCTGGCAGGCCTCTATGCTCTGTTCGGCGATGTGGTCATGCCCACGCTGAACAAGCGCATCACGGAGATGTTCAACTACGCTGGTTAATCGTGATGTCTGTCCTACAGGGGACACTGTTCCTCACCGGACTTATGAGCGCAGCATGGACGGATCTCCGGCACAGGCAGATCTATGACCTTTCCAGTATCATTATCGCAGGGGCGGGGCTGATTTCCTTCAGCCCCGCCCACCTTTTGGGTCTACTGCTGTCCGTTCCGTTCCTACTGGCAAGTAACAGAGGGTGTGGCGGCATGGGAGATGCGCTGCTTATCGCCGCTTCCGGCTTCCTGCTGGGTGTCCTGCGCGGCGGCGCTGGACTGGTGCTGGCGCTCCTGCTGTACTGCCTTTTTTATCTTGCGGTAGCCATTGAGCGGACACTGCGCGGAGCGGAGCGCCCACCGGAGAGTTATCCGCTTGCACCATTTCTCGCAGTTGGTTTTATCACCGCATATATCATCTAAAACGAAGGAGGACTTGCTCCATGAGTATTTTCAAAAACCGCACGGTCATCGGCGTCATCTGCATTCTGCTGGCACTGGTGATCTGCTTCGGCATCACGCCGCTGTTCAATCGGGGGATCAGTCAGAAGGCAGAGATCGTCCGCGTCACAAAGGACATTCACGCCGGTGAACTTATCACCAAGGATATGGTCACCACGGCCGAGGTCGGTTCCTACAATCTCCCATCCGGCCTTATGACCACAAAAAACAATGTAGTGGGCAAATACGCCAAGGCGGATCTTGCCGTTGGCGATTATATTCTCGCTGCCAAGCTCTCGGAAGCGCCCACCGCCGAAAATGCTTATCTCTATAATCTGGACGGCACGAAGCAGGCCATCTCCGTCACCATCAAGAGCTTCGCCACCGGACTCTCCGGTAAGCTCCAGAGCGGCGACATCGTATCGGTTATCGTGGCAGACTACCCAGAGGATGGTGAAACCTGCATCCCCGCTGAACTGCAGTACGTGGAGATCATCTCTGTCACCGCCAGCACCGGCTATGACGCCAATACCGGTGAAGCGAAGAGTGACGAGAAGGAACTGCCCTCTACTGTAACTTTCCTTGTCCTGCCGGAGCAGGCCAAAGTGCTGGCAGAGTTAGAGCAGGACGCCAAGCTCCATTTGTCTCTCGTCTATCGCGGTACGGTGGACGGCGCAAAGCAGTTTATCGAAACGCAGGACGAACTCATTGAGGAGCTGTACGCCGAGCCGGAGGAGTCTTCCTCAGAGAGCGAAAATGCTGATTCTGTTGCTGCTAAGCCCGATAACGAGGTGATGGAATGAATTTCAAGAAAGCCGGTATCTTTCGACGCAGCTCCGAGGGATCGGAACAGCCAGAAGTACAGAACGACAGCGGCGGCATGCTGGCGGTTTGGGGCAGTCCCGGCAGTGGCAAGACGGTGACGGCGGTGAAAATCGCAAAAATGCTTTCCGCCAAAAAGAAGAATGTTATTCTTCTTCTCTGCGACATGACTGCCCCTATGCTTCCCTGCATCTGTTCTCCAGATGAACTGGAATGTGAGAGATCCCTCGGCAATATCCTTGCTGCTGCCCACATTGGAGAAAATCTCATCAAGCATAACCTTGTCACCCTCAAGCGCAGCAACTATCTCACTGTGTTGGGATTACTCAAGGGTGAAAATGAGTACAGCATTCCGCCTTTTACCGAAAAGCAGGCAATAGAGCTGCTGGATGGGCTGCGACAGATCGCACCCTATGTCATTGTGGACTGTGGCAGCTATATTGCAAACGATATTCTCTCCGCTGTAGCGTTGATGGAGGCTGACAGTGTTTTGCGTCTTGCTAACTGCGATCTCAAAAGCATCAGCTACTTTTCCAGTCAACTTCCATTGTTGAAGGATGCCAAGTGGGATGCAGACAAACAGTATAAAGTGGCGGCAAATGTTAAGCCTTTTCAAGCGGCGGACCATATTGGCAAAGTGCTCGGCAGTGTGACCTTCAAATTGCCTTATTCGCAGGAATTGGAGGAGCAGTATCTCGCCGGCAATCTGTTTTCTGACCTTTCTCTCAAGGACAGTCGCGCCTTCCGCAAAGAGCTGGAAAAGATCATTGAGGAGGTGTTTTGACATGGCCCTTGGAACAAAGAGAAGTGCTTCGCTCTTTGCGGCAAACGCAGAAAAAAGAGATGCTTTAGAGTTCCATGACAGCTCAGAGTTAGATGTCGTTCCGGTTGTGGTGGACGACACGCCGCAGCGGACCTTGAACACTGATGCCAGCACGGTCGGACGGGCTCACAACCTGTTCTTTACACCGGAAACTGAAGGCAAAGACTTTAGCTCCGTGCTACAGGAAGTACAGGAATACATCTCTGGCTCCTATTCCTCCCTAATCTCTCAGGGTGGCGAAGATGCAAAAGAGCAGCTTCAGCGCTATATCACCAAGTACCTGCAGGATCAACGTATCGCCGTAGCAGGCATGACGCAGACGGAACTGGCGGACGCCATCTATTCTGAGATGGCGGAGTATGGCTTTTTGACCAGCTACATCTATGGAGACGGCATTGAGGAAATCAACATCAACTCGTGGCGGGATATCGAAGTGCAGTATTCGGATGGCAGAAATGAGAAATTGGAAGAGCATTTCGATTCGCCGGAACATGCGCTCGCCGTCATCCGTCGTATGCTCCACGCTTCCGGCATGGTACTGGACAACGCCAGTCCTCTGGTCACGGGACACCTGACCCGCAACACCCGTATTGCCGCTATGAAGTCCCCTGTGGTGGATGAGGATGTGGGCGTTGCCGCCTCCATCCGAATCGTCAACCGCCACAATCTCAGCCGTGAGGATCTGCTGCGCAGAGGCACAGCCACAGCAGAAATGCTGGACTGGCTTTCCGTATTTTTGCGCTATGGGATCTCCATCTGCGTGGCTGGCGCCACCTCCTCCGGCAAGACCACGGCGGCAGGCTGGCTGCTGACCACGATCCCCAACAGTAAGCGTATCTTCACCATCGAAAACGGCTCCCGCGAACTGGAGCTGGTGCGGGAGGAAAACGGTAAGGTGACCAACTCGGTGGTCCACACCCTGACCCGTGACAGCGAAAATGAGCGTCAGCGGATCGATCAGATTGCACTGGTGGATATCTGCCTGCGCTTCAACCCAGATATCCTGGTGGTGGGCGAGATGCGCGGCGCCGAGGCCAATGCCGCGCAGGAGGCCGCCCGCGTGGGCGTGGCGGTGCTGACCACCATCCACTCCAACTCCTGCGAGGCGACCTACCGCCGCATGGTGTCCCTGTGCAAACGAGCCGTGGATATGTCCGATGAAACGCTTCTCAGCTATGTGACGGAGGCATACCCCATCGTGGTCTTCTGCAAGCAGCTGGAGAACAAGCAGCGCCGCATGATGGAGATCATGGAATGTGAGATCCAGCCCAATGGGGATCGCCGCTACAACACGCTGTTCCGCTATGTTATCACGGAAAACCACATGGAAGACGGCAAATTCGTCATCGAAGGACATCACACGCAGGTGAATGAGATCTCCGTGAGTCTACGCAAACGCCTGCTGGAAAACGGTATGCCCAACGAGGAACTACAGGCACTTTTGAACCCCAAGAAGGAGGTGAACGCCACTTGACAGCCCTGCTGCTGACTGCGTGCGTTGGCATGATTGCCGGCGCATTTCTTATCTTTCGCATCTCGCCCATGAATTTCACGCTGGGTGTATTTCACCGGTTGACCGTCGGTCCTAGGAGCATCCGTGATGAAATCAACGAAGCCACCCAGCGCAAGAAACCGAACTTTATGCGTCGTGAGATATTAGAAGTGCAGACGATCCTGAAAGCCACCGGCAAGGAGGATCGATTTCCTATGCTGTGCGCGGCATCGCTGCTGTTCTTTGCAATGGGGGCAGGCATAGCTATCGTACTGAATAACTTTCTGCTCATTCCGGTTTTAGCAACGGGTATGATGTTTTTACCGTTCTGGTACATCAAGCTCACGGCCGGACATTACAAGAAAGACATCGCCGCCGAGCTGGAAACAGCACTTTCCATCATCACCACGGCCTACCTCCGCAGTGAGGATCTGCAGACCGCCGTGGAGGAGAACATCAATTATCTGAACCCGCCCGTGCACGGCGTGTTCCGCAGCTTCCTCACCCGCATCAAGCACATTGACCCGGATATGAATGCGGCGTTGGCGGAACTGAAGTCTGCTATTGATAATGAGGTGTGGCAAGAATGGTGTGAGGCTCTCGCTGCTTGTCAGTACGACCACAGCCTAAAAAGTACCCTCAACCCCATTGTGGGAAAGCTCTCAGATATGCGCATCATCAATGGGGAGCTGGAGAATCTCGTGTTCGCTCCCCGCAAGGAATTCATCTCCATGGCGGCGCTGGTGGCGCTGAATATCCCGCTGCTGTACTTTCTCAACAAAGACTGGTATGCGGCCTTGATGACCACCGTACCCGGTAAAGCGGTGCTGGCGGTCTGCGCCGCCGCTATCTTTCTCTCCTTTGCCAGAGTGGTCAAGCTGACCCAGCCCATTGAATATCGGAGGTGACGGACATGACGATTTTACTGTTCCTTTTCGGCGTGGCCGTTGCCGCGGGCTTATTCTTCATTCTGGCAGACATTCTGAAGCTGCCCCGCCTCTCCACGGAGAAGGCCCTCCTGTCCGCAGGGCGAACCGAGAAAAAGCGGATGAAGTCGCTGGACGCCCTCTTCCTTGACTGGGCCATCAAGCTCTCCAAGTTTATCCGAATGGACGAGTACAAGCGTCACCGCATGGAGCGCACGCTGAGTGCTGCCGGCATGGACATGACGCCGGAGGTCTACTTGGCCTATACCATTCTCAAGCCTGCCGCCGCACTGCTGGCGGTCATTCCGTGTCTGCTGATCTTCCCTCTGCTCTCGCCCATCGTGGTGCTGCTGTCGATATTGCTTTACTTCAAGGAGAGCCGCAAGGCGGAGGAAAAGGTCACCGAACGCCGCGAGAAGATCGAGGGAGAGCTGCCCCGCTTTGTTGCCACAGTGGAGCAGGAATTGGGCGCAAGCCGCGACGTGCTGACGATCCTTGAAAACTATAAGCGTCACGCCGGTCCCGATTTTGGCCGTGAGCTGGATGTGCTGACAGCGGATATGCGCTCGTCCTCTTACGAGGCTGCACTGGTTCGCTTCGAGGGACGGTTGGCGTCGCCCATGCTCTCGGACATCGTGCGTGGGCTCATCGGCGTCCTGCGCGGTGATGACGGGCGCATCTATTTTCAGATGCTGGCGCACGATATGAAACAGCTGGAGCTCCAACGACTCAAGGCGCAGGCAGCGAAGATCCCGCCCAAGATCCGTGTGTACTCCTTCGTCATGCTGGTCTGCTTTATGCTCATCTACATTGTGGTCATCCTCATGCAGATCCTCACCTCGATGGGAGGGCTGTTCGGATGAGAAACAAATGGAAGAAACGCTCCGGCGAGGGCTATATCGATACCTGCGTCCTCGTCCTCTGGCCATGCTGGTGATCGCATTGGCGGTGAAGGTACTTCCTGTGTATGTTGCCAAGCAGCAGCTTGACACCTTCGCCGCCGAGCTGGTGCGGGAAGCCGAGATCACCGGCAGAGTCGGCAACGAAACGACCTCCCGCGCACAGGTGCTGTCTGAGCGGTTGGAGATCGACCCGGACATCCGCTGGTCCCGCACCGGCCGCATCCAGCTCAATGAGGAGGTGACGGTGACGCTGACCCTGGATGTGGACATCGGCTTTGGCGGGCTTGGCAGCTTCCCCATTGAGCTGACGGCACAGGCCAGCGGCAGGTCGGGGGGGGACCCCTGGGAA
>OGQI01002113.1_pt1 | contig 12394 bp, 25 predicted proteins | sample 1553171 | NCBI WGS metagenome assembly OGQI01 (sample SAMEA2579988, study PRJEB22360) | human gut metagenome | biome: human gut; feature: human-associated habitat; material: faeces | place: Denmark | collected 2008/2010
TACAAATGCCCCCCGCCCCCCGCAGCCCCGGAACCCGCCGCAGCGGCCGCCCCCGTCGTTGTCAACGTCGAAGGTGCGGATGTCACGATCAACGTCGAAGGCAACCACAAATACATCTGCGGGGAGCTGACCTCGCTCAAGATCGGGACCGTGGAAAAATCGGCCCGGACTTCGGCGATCTTCTTCACGTCGGGAGCCGTGGCCACGGAGCTCACCTGGTCGGATGATCTTGTGAACATCATCGGCTACAAGACCCCGGCGCCAAACAAGGCCTACGAGATCAATATCGAGGAACTCCGCGCAATCATCGAGTAGCCATGGATCGCAGACGAAGTTTGTTGAAGATCGCCGCGCTGCGCAGCGAACGCGAGCAGCAGATGGGGGTGAATTGCACGAAAGGGTATCTCCAATCACAGGACGCCGGACTGCTATTCGACGGCCCGCGAACTCTTGAGTGTTTTTTCAAGTACATCCCCAGCGATAAAATGCAAGTGATAGCCGGGTTTGGCATTTCCATGATTGAAATTCAAATCCTGAAGACAAATCAGCTTCGCGTCTATTGCGGGGGTGGAAACGCGACAGTAGACATTATTCCAGGGAATAGCTATCTTGTTGATGTTGCCTACGACGGTACTACGGCGATATGCTATCTGAATGGGACAGAAGCCGCACGATTCCCGGTTACTGGATACAAGGCCATGGATTCATTCAGGACCGGCGGCAATACATATATCCCCCAAGGCTCGCTCGTATTTTGCCGCCACTACAACTACGCCCTTTCCGCGGAAGAAGTAGCCGCACACTACAACGACGGTGATCCCGCTGGATACATCTTGCCGAGGAACCTTAAGAATATCAAGGATGTGGGGTTCACTCCTAAAACGTTCGAATTTGATATGGATAGCCGATATTATCAGCGTATTTTAGAATCGAGCGAATTGGAGTCGGGGAGAAGATATCGGGTCGATTATGTTGTGGAAGAATGGGATATTGCCCCCGCTGTCATGGTTACTTGTGGTATAAGCTGTGGTGTGAAAGCCGTTGCTGGTAATCAATATTGGAATAATCTTTCTGAGGCTAAATTAGGTGAAAATCAATATGTTGTTGTAGACACAAAAAAAACAGGCATTCCGTTTATGTATGTTTACGGATCGGACCCTGCATACCCACATACTTCCCGCCGGTTGAAAGTAACGGTTCACTCTGTCAAGATGCTCGGCTGCGTCGCCGAGTATTTGCCGAAGAATCTTGTAGCGGATAATAACGGCATCGCCTCGTTCTGGCTCGACAGCGCCAAGCAGTTCCCGCTGAATGATGAATACCTGCCGCCGCTTTTGCAAAGCGACGGTGGGTATGACTTGACTGCGAACGGAACGCCGCAGATAATCATCAAATAAACCGAAAACAATGAACAACTACGCAAAACTGATCGACGGGCGTCTGAAGTACGCCCCTACAGCAATCCGAACCGACGAAGGGCTTGTTTGCAACCCGCGGCCGGACAAACTGATCCCGCTGGGATACAAAGAGGTGGTCTTCGACGAGCAGCCGGAACCGTCCGACCCTCCGAAGCATTACCGGGAGGTCTACACCGAAGAGGCGGACCGCATCCGGGTCGGCTGGGAAGAATACACGTCTGTACCGGAGCCGCAGCCCGATCCCGAACAACTTCGAGAGGCCGCCTACCGCGCCGAGGCGGACCAATACCTGATGGCCTACGAGGGCTATCTGGCCGAGGGCAAGATACTCGAAGCCGACGAGCAGAAGGCACTCTATCTTGCCAAGAAGGCCGAGATCAGAGAGCGATTCCCGGATAAGTAACTTGTCGGTCGAACTCTCGAAATACCACAAATATATGAAAAGACTTATCAATAAACTCGTCGGATGGCTCAACGCCATCGCTAAAGACAAATACCAACACTTCGCAGTCGGGGCGGTCATCGCCTCCGCGGCGTTGATCGTGGCCGTGCCGTTGGGCGTCTGGTGGCGGTGGCTGCCCTTGCTGGTGTCGATGGTCGCCGTAATGACGGCCGCCATTTTAAAGGAGCGCAAGATCGACCCAAAAGCCGACATGCAGGACATTCTATGGACGCTCGCAGGAGGTGCCGTAGGATGGGTGGTGTTCATCGTGTTTACCCTAACTGCGAGATAAGATGGACTGGACTACGATCATCATTTCCTTGGGCGGGGCGTTGTTGACTGGCGGCGGAGCCTTGTCTTTGCTTTACTATAAAGAAAATCGTCGGGCCAAGCAGATCGACAACGAAAAATCCGTCGTCGAGGAGTGGCGCGGGATCGCCGAAGAGCGAAAGGCCCGTTGCGACGAACTCAAGGAATCACTGGGCCGGAAGGATGCGAAGATCGACGCCCTGTACAAGGAGAATTCCGAGCTGCGCAAACGAAACGACAAACTATCCTCTGCGAATACTGCGCTGTCGATTCTCAAATGCAAAGTCCTGGGATGCGACAAGCGCCAGCCACCGTTCGGCAAGAATGAAAACTGTGAATCGTAAACAAAACATTTCCAAAAGTTCAAGATCATGAAAAAGACAACCAAAATCGCATTGATTGTGCTCGCCGCCGTAGTGGCCGGCATCGTACTGTTTAACCTGCTGCCCGACGGCATCCGCATCTGCTCGACGATCTCGGCCGGGGTGGGACTGGTGGCTGGTATCATCGTCAAATCGTGGTGGGACCGTAAAACGAAATAGCCATGACTCCGCGAGGATTAAGAAACAACAACCCGCTGAATATCGAAAAGACGAAAGGCGGAAACCCCTGGCGGGGCGAGATCGTACCGTCGAAGGACAGTCGTTTCGCGCAGTTCACGACAATGGCCTACGGGTATCGGGCTGCATTCAAACTGCTGAACAATTACCAGCGCAACTATGGGCTGGACACCATCCGGAAGATGATCGACCGCTGGGCGCCCAGTAACGAGAACCACACGGACGCCTACGTCCGCACCGTAGCCGAGAGATCGGGTGTACCCGCCGATAGCCGAATCACCACGACCAACCGGGATGTGATGGTTCCCGTAGTTGCGGCAATGTCGTTCGTGGAAAATGGCGTGGAAGCCAAAATGTCCGACGTACAGTCAGGATGGGATTTATTCATCAAGGGATGAAACCTCTGATTTCGTACCTGCTCGCCGCGCTTGTCGCCGGGGCGATGCTCTTCGGATGGGGATACCGCCGGGGAGCGGCCTCGGTGGAAATCATGTCGGAAGTGCGTATCGATACCGTGTTCTACGAGCAGCCGCAGCCGTACGGTTTTTCCGAACAGCTGGTGACGGTGAATGTCCCGCGGCTGCTGTTTGCTCCCGCGGATACGGTGGTGCGTGTTGTCGAGGCTGCGAGCGGCGCCGACAGCGTGCAGATGGAAGTCCCGGTGCGCACGCTCGAATACCGAGACTCTACCTACTATGCCCGGGTGGTCGGCCCCGTTATCGGGGATTTGGCGCCCCGGCTGGACTGGATCGATACCTACAACCGGACCATTACCCGAACCGTTACAAAACGTAACAGGTTTGCCGTGACGGCTGGGGTGGGTGTAGGATACACGCCGCAAGGTTTGCAGCCGACAGCCGGAGTGCAGGTCGGGATCGTACTGTGGAGTTGGTAAAGATATAAAGAAAAGTCGCCTATGTAATAATATAAGCCCATGCGATTGGGGAATGAGCATAAAAAGTCCCCAACGCTCCTCTCCATTATACCACTAATGTGTGCCATACGCACCGAGCATTGAGGACTATTCCTTAATTCGGGCGTATGGCTTTTTACATTAGTGGTATGTCAAATTTAAACTAAATATTTGATATGGAGATACGTAAAACCGAGATTTTTGCAAAAATACTTGATATTGTTGCAAATGAAACGGAATTGACATCCGAGCAAATCCTTTCGTGTTGTCGCACGGCCGAAACGGTTGATGCCCGTTACATGCTCGTTCATCTATTGCGGCGCGAAGGTATATACATCAGCGAGATCGCCCGCATGATGAATTTCTCCCGCCGGGGTATCGAAAAAATGCTTTCTCAGTTCGAGGACCGCCTCTCTCAAAGCGGACACATCTTCAAAGTGACCTTTGAACGCATTGCGAACAAAGTGCGCATAGCCTTCGAATCATCCCGTTGACCACCCTGCCGAGCCTGACCACCTTTGCATTGTAGCTATAATACAATGCTACCTCAATCGCTGAAGAGGTAAGAGGCGGACGAAATCATGTATATACATGGAAGCAGATTATTTAACGTCGGGCGATCTGGCTATGTGGGAGAGCAATCGCCATTGCTACAAGCACCGCGACGGCATGGCCGCCACGGGTATCGGTCTGGCTGCCGGTCTGGGCGGCGGCGCACTCCTTCTGGCTGCAGCCGGAATCTGGGGCATTAACCAGGCATCCAAAGCTCGCAGCGAGGGTGCAAGCAAGGCCATCGACATCCTCACCCAGACGCAGCTCCAGGAGCGCGTTTCGCGTGAGGGCTGGCAGAACAACCATGCACCTACGATCAGCCAGTACGTTGATGTACGGGCAGGCGCAGGCGCCGGGGCAGGCGCTAACGCGCTGTCGAACGCCGAAGCAATCGCGCTGGCTCAGGCGATCAATGGCAATTCGGGGCTCAACTCCGCCATTGGAGGGTGCAATTTCCTCCGCGTGGCGAGGTATTCCGCCCCGCAGCCTTGTGGTTGCGACACGTGCCAGGGTTAGCCCTTCCGGGGTGGGGCGGGAATCCGTCCCACCCTTAACCCTTAAAACCGCTACGATATGCTATTCGCTAAAAAAGAGTATCACAATATGGACACAATCCGCACAACATCCAAAGACGCCCTGAAAAGATCGCTTATGCAGATGTATCAAGGTGATGTGGCCACGATGGAGCGGATGTATGATTTCTACATGAAAGATATGGAGAAGGTCCCCGATTTCGACCCGGTACCGCCATCGATGCTCCAGCAGGCAAAAACAACCATCGGGGAGCTGTTCGGATGGGCCGATGCCAATCAAGACAAATTGGTCGGCGCCTACAATCTATTCAGAACTATCAGAAGCGGAGAGCCTATAAGCACCGTGAGTGCCGCTGCTCCCGTAGCCGATGTCCCACCACTACCGAAACTATAAGCCATGCAACCCTATAAGATCGAAATATACATATATGCTGAATCCGAGCAGGAAGCCCGGGAGGTGCAGCAGGCAGCCTATGATTTCGTGAACGAGAACTACCAGCGAGGAGGGCTCGTGACGGCATCCAAACTGAAAGACCTGCTGATAAAATACAAGAACAACTTTTTCGTGCAAAACTTTCTGAAACGATGAGCGAGAACACCAATCCCCAGGAACCGCGTCAGCCGCGGAACCTTTTTGAACAGATACTATTTGGAGTGCAGGTAACGAACGACAATATCGTGACGCTGCACGGCCGCGTAGACGCCTTCGAGGCGAAAATAAACGCGATATACGATGCACTATACCCTACCTCCGAGCCTAATGCCTCCGGCGCGGATGAAAAAATAGAGACAGTAGGAGGCAAAACTAAATAATTACCCATTTTATGAGCTGTAACAAAATTCAAGCGGCTGTTATTACACCCGTTCTGGCGGCCGGATCGGTGGCTTCGCCGTACTTTTATGAGGTGAACATCACCCAGCGGCTTTGCTATCCGACGTGCGCAGACAACACTCCGGTATTCAATCCGCAGTTCTCGTTGAAATCGCTGTCACAAGTTGGTACCGGACGCTATGTGGCTACCGTCCATGTCGAGGGCATCATCTCCTATGTTCCGTGTAACGGCGGATGCGGATGCACCAAGCAGCAACCTCTCTCGCAGGATTTCACGATTCCCATTCAGTCGGCATCGACACCCACCGTAACCATCGAGCAGGGAGCCGCGATGAACGCCGTGGCGGCATCAGCCTGCCAGCCGTGCAGCCGGACATTCGTATCGGAGACGCCGATCACCGTAACGGTGGCAACGGCCGCAACCCCAACAGCGTAGCGGTATGCTGTGGATAGCCCTGCTCACTATGGTATGCGCCACCATTGCGCAGCACCTCGGGCTGGCCGAGAAGATCGCGCAGATCGGCAGCCAGGTCATGGCATGCCCGAAATGCCTCTCATTCTGGGCTACGCTCTTTGTGCTGCTCGTTAACGGATGCAACATACTATGTGCGGTAGGGCTATCCCTATTTATGGCATACATTGCTAATTGGGTCGGATTCGCATATTATGGTGCGGAGAAATTATACGAAATATTATGGCAAAGAACAACAAGAAACCCGGATCAACGTCCTCAAAAGAAAAGGTCGAACCGGCAGTAATAATCCATACGCCAAATATCGTGGGAGTATATAAACCGCTGCCGCGGGTTCGGGCGTGCAAAAACTGTTAGATATGACATCAAGTGAAATGAAAGAACGATACGAGCGGCTACATGACAAGATGGCCGGCATGGACGATGAGCACGCAGAAAAGGTGTTCGCGGGAGCCCAGATGTGGGCATTCGGGAAAATCGCGGAAACGTCGCCGACCATCGCCGAAATGTGGCTTGGGAAAATGGAGGCGATATGCTGGTATAATTACCTGTCAGACGCCGAGGCAAAGATGATCGCCGCGAAGCTCGTAAACCAAGACGGAAACACCGGAGCAAAATGGAGCAAGGACGCATTCCTGCAAACCGTGGAAAAGCTGGACGGGGAGGTCGAAAAGGAGCCGTATTACAACGACAATGCCCTATGGGTTACGGCTGTAATGATATACAGCGATCACGCCAAGAGTATCGCCGAGGATATGGGACACGCTTCGCCGGCTGATATTCCGTCCGAAAAAATGGCGCGATCTTGCTACCGGAAAGCCGTGGAGAAACTCTGCGACAAGGATCGGAAGCACTTTATCCGAGAGTATTTCGAAGATGAACTGACGTAGAAAAACGTCCTCGCATTAATTGCGGGGACGCTACTTTATTATGAATGAAGAAATGACATACTGGCTGTCTCAGCTCGAAGTAAGCGAGTGTTCTGCGCCGCTGTTCGCCCTTGTGATCGCAAAGATCATGGAGGCTATATGAATCAAAACCGCGTCAGCAATGCGGCATTTTTCTCTCGTTCTTCTCGTTCAAAAGAAGCGAGATAATTTTCTGTCGTCTTCAAGTCCGTATGTCCGAGGCTTTCGGAAATATAGGCTATACTTGCCCCGGAACGCTTCAATACGGTGGCGAATGAATGGCGGGCCGTATATGTTGAAACAGGAGGCAACCCTAATGCTTTGGAAATAGACCTAAATTTACGATTTATGCAGCTTGTTAGGTCTTTTGCCTTTTGTCGCTGCTCCTCAATAGATTCTTTGCCCGTAAGAATAGGAAATATAAAACTATCAGGACTTTCTTTGTTGCCCCATCGTGATATAATATCCTGCATTTGAGGTACAATTATCGCCCGCACGGCTTTCCGGGACTTTGTGCGGTGCTCCGTCTTTTTCCGTACATAGCTTATTTCCCCGTCCTCAATATCACTATATCGCAACCTTACGAAGTCGGCGACATTGATTCCATTGCACAAATACATAAACAGCCAATAATCGCGGTATTTTGCCGTTGCTTCGTATCCATCATCATAACGGGCTATCAAGCCTATCTGCTCCAATGTAAGGGCCAGTTTACGCCCCTCTCCTTCCTGTATCTCGTAGCGCCCCCGACCGAATGGATATTGCGCCTCCTTTACAATACCAATAGCCCGGGCCTGGTTGAATATCGATCGCAGAGCGCGCATATATATCGCAATAGTTGTCTGTCCCTTACCCGAAGCACGCATAAACTCTTCGAATCGACGCAGCCATGAAATAGATACGTCGATATATTGAACCTCCCGCTTTGAAAAAGCATTCATCGACAGCAACAATGCACGCAGAATATCCGCCGTCCCTATGTGGGATGTCTCCCGCAATTCCTGCTCTTTGATTTGGATGGATGCATTTACCGAAGTAGCGCCGGCTCCTTTCAAACGAGCACCTAACAATTCAATCGTGAAACAACCTTTTGACGTTAAATCCTCGACAGCTTGTCGAACCAATTCAAAACTATTTTCTATATCTTTGCGAACGGATACAAGCGAATGAAGGCGCGTCGCATTGAGCCGCTGCCAATCATCGGGCATCATACTCTTACCGGTTGGGTAATAAGAGCGCACACGACGATACGATACCCGGATACGCACGGGATACTGGCCATTTGCCAACGCCCGGCGCGTGTCGAGAATAGTGGCCACCGTCACGCCATCCTTTGAATAGTAGTGATTGTTCATTGCACATTATTTGCACACATCTTATTTATTGCGTGCAAAGATATGCAAAGATATGAAAAATAAAATTGCTCGACAAGTGTTGTTGAAAACGATATGAAAAGCTATGAAAAGCCATGAAAACCAATAAAATATGCATGGCATGCAAGAGGTCACGAGTTCGAATCTCGTATTCTCCACAATTAAGAATCAAGGAGTTACAATAATTTGTAACTCCTAATTTTTTACCGATGCTCACACAATTTGCGCCTATCTGTAAAAATAGACACAAAAAAATCACGCCGTCAGCCAAGATTGACGACGGGATAATAATTCTACAAACTGTTCCCTCGACTTTCTTTCCGCATCGCACTTTCCGCTAACAATTTTCCCGCATTCGCCCGCGACACATCATGCTCGATCTGCTGGTCCACCCATTCCTTTAAGGAAGACTTCGGAAAATTCAGTTTGCCGTTAATCTTAACAGACGGTATTTCACCCGAAGCGGCCAACTTGTAAAGTTTACTTACCGTTGTTTTATAACCACGCCCATCAAGAAATGCGAGAGCCTGGTCCTTTGACAGGTACTCGTTCGTGTGGTAAGATTGAGCGGCGATCAAGCGCTTGAAGCAGTCCTCCGTAGCCTCAAATACCCACTTGCGAATTTCATTCTTTGTAATTGCTCCCATACCTATATTAAAATAAAGGCAGCTCTTGCTGCCATCCGTCAATGTGTTCCCGTAAAATCCGTTTGAAGGCCCGCCATAAATGCGGCAAAGACCTATGTTTCTTGAAATGATATTTAAAATCGTGCTCGTATTTGATCCCGAGTTTCCGATCCGTGTCTACAATAAGTTGCATCAACTTCCCCTTCGAATAGCTTATATAAACCTCGGAATCGTCCCGCTGGCCACCTCTGCGTTTTTTTTTATGCTCACCCATTGTTTCCCCGAATTAATCATTACCTTTACGTTGTCGGCGTTAGGGGCGATCTTTCGGGATTGCCTCTTTTTTATTTCCACAAAATCAGATCTTCATTTTCCGGCGATTCATATCTTTTACAGTTCAAAATTTCGATGCATCTTTGGTTTCCCGCCTCAACGTCCGTATCGCCCGATCTATGGCATCTCCGATAATCGTGGGGTTCGGCTGTTTCCCCCGGCCGCCCCGCCGCCATTTCTGAAAATGATGCAGGATGCGGACAGCCTGAACCTCGTCCGGCTTGTCGTCCTGAAAACTGCACATTTCCCCGCAATGCTGTATATTCCGGGTAATGATACATTGCCCGTAGCCGTCTATGCCTTCATTCTTCAGAAAAGCACACTCGCCGCACTTACAGTACTTTTTCATCTTTCTCCAGTTCTTTAATCAGAGCGTCGGCAATCATGACGGAGCTTTTCGCAATGATTCCCGGAATAGCCTTGTCGCCATCGAAACCATTGCCGGCTGCCAAACATCCGGATATTTCGCCTTGCATCGCCTGCCCGGCATACACCCGCCGCCAGTACTCGCGGTCAGTATTTAAGTTTTGCTTAATAGTTGGATCTACCATTTCGCGCTTATCATCGATATGGTTCCCATACTCTCCCCTCTCCAACTTCTCCAGATAGTCGTCGTCGCGCATCATTAAAGTCAGCCAAAGAGGCGCAGGATGGGGCATTGTGCCATCCTCGAAATAATCATAGACCACCTCGTGATCTTCAAAATCGACCGTGGCAACAACAGGCAATTCGCCTTTTTTATCGAAACACAGAATTTTTACCCGATGACCGTGCATTGTCATTACCGCCGCACCTCGCTTGGCGGCATCCAAATCGAAATTCTTCATGGTCTATTCAGTTTTGATTTAAGGAAATGATATGCCTTTTGGTATTTGCGAAGCCGAGCAATATCCTTATCGGTAAGCTCTGGTAAACGACTAATGTCCATATTGTCTGTAAGATCGGCAAGTTTAACATGAATTGCAATCGTGTTTCGTGCACAACGGTTGATGTAGTCCATGTATACCTCGCCTTTGCGTCTGGTAATGGCATCGATAGCCTCGACAATCTCAGAGCTGAATCCTTTCTCCCGTAATTGATTGAGCGTCCAATTTGTATCCTCCACGACATCGTGAAGATATGCCACAATGCCATAATTGTTTTGCCCAAAATTATGGGCCACGCGGCTCACATGGCAATAATAGGGCTGTCCGGCAAGGTCTTTTGCGCCTTCATGCGCAATAGCCGAAATGTCCCTAGCATCTTTCCATTGTTGTGTAATAGTTTTCATTGTTACTCATTTTACAATTTTCACATCCTCGTCCGCCCCGATAATCCCCCGGCGGCGCAGGCGCTTGATGAAGTTCTTCATGTTCAATGCCTGTTCGTAGTAGCAGTCCTTTTCGACCTTCACGTCCGATTTGACATGGCGGATAACCGTATCCGTATCAGGATCGTATTGGCGTGTTATCTCGGTTCGCACTTCGGCTTTCGAAGCCTCCCGCGTAGTCGCATTGAACTTGTAGAGGGTGTGTCCGGGGACCTTCGTCAAACGACCGATCAGTTTGTATTCGTTCTGTTTCTTCTCGACGGCTTCGATCTGCGCCTTGCAAATCTTCTCGTTCGTGAGGCCGCCATGTGGGGTTAGAATATCCATAGCCCTATTCGTGAATCTCGCGCCAGCCGATGACTTGCTCATCCGATATTTCCCATTCTTCGGAATCGGCGTACCACCACCCCTCGTCACCCCGGTCTGCTAACGCATAACCTCTTCCGAAGTTGAGTTTTACTAACACAACCTTTTCAATAGGCGGCAACTCCTCTTTCGGGTCATGCCAACGGATCAGCTCTTCACGCTCATCTTCAGCCCCCTGACAATACGCCGCAAAGGCCGCATCGGCTCGTTCTCCTTTCAAGTCATGCGCATCTCGTCGGTATTGATGCGCGTATTCTCGTGCTCTTTCCTCAATCGTTTCCATGTTTCAAGTTCTTTAAAGTGTTTAAAGATATTTACAGTTTTTTCGAGATTTTGCGAGAATCTCGCTATTTCAAAAACTCCGCTTCTTATCGCCGAAACACCTTCGAATAACGTTATCTCTGTCATCATCGGACAACATCCTCCATTTATACCTGTCGTAAATGATATTCCCGACATATTCTCCCGTATTCTTATAAACAGACACAACTACATCGTCGCTGCCAGCTAAAGGCTCTGTAATAAAGTAAGCCATATCGTATTATTTTTCACTCTTTTTGAAATATTCGATAATCTCTGCGACCGTGGCCTTGCGGCAAGTAAGAGAATAAGCAAGGTTTGTATTTCGATTTTTGTGCACACAATACGAACTCCCGGCTAACTCGGTAACAAAATACTGCTCGTTGTAATTCTCATCGTTCATCGCCGCCAGCGCCTTGAACAGCTCGATGTTTTCGCCACAGTCAATAAATGCTGGTGATTTGGGTGTCTTAGCCCAAATACCAACATAACCATCCAAATCAGGATCGTAAGGTTCCGTAACTATTACCCAGTCTTTATGATAATCGCTTGATGTGACGGCAGGAGATACATACCGGCCTATACTCGACAGCCACACAGCCAGTTCTTTCCGCTTCTCCGCATCCTCGACGCGGACAAAGCACGGGGTGGTGAATTTCATCCTATTCTTGTCGTTTTAGATTGTTTGTCCTGTTGATCTCCGCGGCAATAGCCTCGACGGTCTTGCCCCGGCCTCGGCCATTGCAACGCACTCGCTCTATCTTCTGAAACCGACGAATAACTCCAGTAGGTTGAAGGTATTCGTCAAGACCCGCATAGGCGACAACCTCATTGAGCCATTCCTTCACGTCGAACCCATCCGGCGGTCCTTGCCAAATACCGTCAATCAAAAAGTTTTTCATTTCTCGTTTGGTTTTTGGTGTTAAACCCGCGCCCCCGTAAAGGGCGCGGGAATGATTGAACTGTGAAACTATTTCTTGAAAGCGGAAACCGGACGCACGGCGTACGTGCTATACTTGTTGCCGCCGTCTACGTCGCCCATGCCGCCGTAGTAGAAGAACGCGTAGTAGGAATTGGACTCCGGGTCGGGGTCGGCTTCGCTCGTCCAGCCGATAGTCGTTACCGGGTCCCCCCCCGGCAACCTTATC
>OGQI01002119.1_pt1 | contig 12380 bp, 8 predicted proteins | sample 1553171 | NCBI WGS metagenome assembly OGQI01 (sample SAMEA2579988, study PRJEB22360) | human gut metagenome | biome: human gut; feature: human-associated habitat; material: faeces | place: Denmark | collected 2008/2010
AGACGCAGCGACTCAGCAGGAAGCCTACGGCGAATGGCAAAACCCCGACGCAGAATAATAAAGACGCGATATCCCCGACAAATCGTCGGGGATTTTTTATGCGATTAAAGCGGAAAATGTCGCAAAAACTTGACGGTTTTCTTTGAAAAAAACTCTTTTTTTTCGTAAACGCGGTTTTTTTCTTGCCAAAAAATTTTTGAAGTGTTATTATTTCATTATCTTTTTGAACACGAGGTGTTAATAATTTACTATGGACGACCCTTTAAGTAAAAAGCAAATCAATATTGTTGACACCGCTCTTTTTGCGTAAGTAATTCTTTCCTTGTACGATGAGCGCGGTGTCCCCGTGCTTTTATTTTGTATTGGAGGAAGGAGAATGCTTCAAATTTACTATACCGACGAAAATAATCAGCTTTTGTCGCTTGACGTCGAAAACGGCGTCGAAAACGTCGATCTCACCGGAAAATGGATTAACCTTTCAAACCCCACGGACAAAGAAATCGAACTCGTGAGCCGCGTTACCGCGCTTCCCGAGGACTATATCAAAGCCGCGTTGGACGAGGAAGAGCGCGCCCGTATCGAAGTCGAAGACGGGAATCTTCTGACGCTTTTCGATATCCCGGTTATGGAAGACGACGAGGGCAGCGACTACTATACTTATTCGACCTTGCCGTTTGCGTTCATTTCAAACCAAAAAACCGTCGTTACCGTTTGTCTGAAAGAAAATATCATCACGCAAAACTTCATTATGAACCGCGTGAAAAGTTTCGCGACGTATAAGCGCACAAGGTTTTTGTTGCAACTTATGTACGTTTCAAGTACGAAGTTTTTGCAATATCTGCGCCAGATCGACAAAACCAGCACCCGTATTCAGGCGGAACTTAACAAAAGCATGAAAAACAAGGAACTTATCCAACTTCTGGATATCGAGAAATCGCTTGTTTACTTTTCGACGTCCCTTCGCGGAAACAGTTTCGTCATCGACAAGATTCAGCGCACCGAAGGCGTGAAATTTTATGAGGAAGACCAGGACCTTTGGGAAGACGTCGGCATCGAAAACCGTCAGGCAATCGAAATGTGTAATATTTATCGGGACATTCTGACGGGGACAATGGACGCGTTTGCGTCGGTCATCAGCAACAACCTGAATATCGTCATGCGTACGCTTACCATTCTGACGCTGCTTGTCGCGATACCTTCCATGATTGCGGCGTTCTGGGGAATGAACACCGGCGTGCCGTGGGAAGGGAAACTGTACGGCTTCTGGATTGTCGTGGGGATTTCGATTGCGATTTGTCTGGTTTTGGGCTTATTTATGTTCAAGAATCGCGGCAGGAAGAGATAACACGGCGGTTAAAATTGACATAAAAGCATTTCTTTGGTATAATTTACCCTGAACTTTTGTTCAGGGTGATTTTTTATGCGCAAAAAAGTTTTATTAAGTTTACTGATTTTAATAATTGCGGCGTCGGTGCTTACGGCGTGCAATAAGGATAAGGACAAAAACCCCGCCGTAACTTACGGCGATATTTACGTGCAGCACAGCGGCATTGTGAGAAAAGCCGATTACGACCACGATCGTTCGTTTGCCTTGCCCGAAGGGCTTATGCCGTATTACGAGGAAAAAGGCACGGTCAATACGTACAAGGAGTACGTCGACGCCTACGACAAGGAAAACGGCGTGTTGAAGGTCAGGAAAGACATCCTCGGCGAGAACGGCAAAGTCGCTTCGTCCAGGTACGGTTTCGTCAGCCTTAAAACGAAAAACCTTATCGGAAGCGGCGCGGTGTATTCTGCGGACTTTTTTGTCGAAAACGGATTTATCGGCGCGTACAATGCCGACACGAATAAATATGAACTTTTCAGAAACGACGGCACGCGGCTGAACGTTCCGGTGAGTGCCGATTCCAAAAAAACGTCCGAAATGTTTATGACGTTGTCGGAGGACTATTACGCACTTTCGGACGGCAATAACTCCTGGCAGATTTACGCCGCAAACAACTCCGCGTCGCCCGTTGCAGGCGGCAAAAAGTTTTCAACCTATTATTTCGACGAGCAAGCGCAAAAGGCTTATGACGTGTCGTATATCGTTGCCGACAATTACATTATCGCAACCCGTATGATAAAAGCGACGTCGGTGTTTTCAAAGGACGCTGTCGTCGACGTTGTTGCATACGACCTTGCAAGCGGCAACGAGATCACAAGTATGTTCAAGGGCGTCGGCGCATATTCGTCGGGCGCAATCCGCGCGGCGTATTACCTCGGAGGCGGCAAATTTTATTGCTATGAACAAACGTCCAGCACCAAAGACGACGGATATCAGTACAAGGTGCTGACCAATCCCGAAGAGGAAGAAATCGACAAGCGATACACTTATTACAAAATTTCGGTGTGGACGTACGATATGAAATCGGGCGCGAAAACCCTTATCGTTCCCGACCGCATTTTCTCGACAATCGTCAATAAATATTACAAAAAGAGCGTTGGCCGCGATTTGTCGGAATATATTAACAACGGATACAGCTGGGTGTCGGTCGCAATCACCAGAGACGCCGACCGCGTTGCGACGCAGGATCAGCAATACGTCATCGACAGCAATCTGAATATTTACGTTTCGCTGTCGGATAAGTCGGGCAGCGCGACTCGTTACGACGAAGACTCCAACGATTATCGCTACGTCAAACTGACTTTTGTCGACGGCTACGGCTTTGACGAGGACTCCACTTCCGACCTTATTATCTATGACAAACAGGGCAACACCGTTTTAAGAAAAGAAGGCACTTACAGCAAGGTATTTTACAACAACGGTATCGTTACAGCGGTCAAGGAAGTTGCGGACGGAAGCAAGTACGTCGTCGCTTATAAACTTGACGGCACGGTCGTCTTTGACGAAACGAGAAAATACTCCGACATCGTCGGAAGCACTTATAACAACGACCGTCTGGCTTTCGTCGGAAAGTACGCAATGGTCAAAAAAGGTACGACGTACCTTCTTGTCGACAACACGGGACGCGACGTCGGAAATCCCACGGTCAGCGATATGTACACGACAAAAAGAGGCGCGTTCTTCTTCAACGGCGTGTACGTCACGCAGGATAAAAAAACCTTGAAATTCGGGCTTAAAAACTACGACGGCGACGTTATTTTCGAAAATCAGTTCAAAGAAGTGATCATCGACGCGAAAAGGTTCGGCGACGTGGCGTTTTACGCAAAGGACGAAAACGGAGTGTGGAACGTATACTTCGTATAATCAAGAAGGGCGCTTGACAAACGTTATCGTTTACGACGTTCCGGCAGATATTTTCGGAGCGGCGTTTATATTATTTATTCACGGATTATGAAAACGCAGGTTATGGGAGCGGAAGGCATCGACCTTGCCGCAAAACTTATAAGAGAAGGAGAAGTCGTCGCATTCCCCACCGAAACGGTTTACGGGCTGGGGGGAGATTGTTTCAACGACGACGCCGTAAAAAGGATTTACGCGGCAAAAGGACGTCCGTCCGATAATCCGCTGATCGTACATATTTCGACGCTCTCGGACGTTTACAGGGTGGCGAAAGACGTGCCCGACGCGTACTTCCGCCTTGCCGAAAAGTTTTTGCCCGGCCCCCTTACGGTAATTCTTCCCAAAGCGGACGATCTGCCTTTGTCGTGTACGGGCGGGTTGGATACCGTCGCAGTGAGATACCCCGCGCACAAGATGGCGCGCGACTTCATAAAAGCCACGGGAACGCTTATAGCCGCGCCTTCGGCAAACGTGTCGACGCACGTGTCGCCGACAACCGCAAAACACGTTTACGACGATCTGAACGGGCGTATTCCGCTTATCCTTGACGGCGGCGAATGCGAAGGGGGAATCGAAAGCACGATAATCACGTTGTGCCGCGAAATCCCCACGATTTTACGCCCCGGCATAATCACCGAGCGCGATATTTTAGGTGTTCTGAACGAGGTGGAATTGTTCAAGGGCAAGGTGGAAAAAGCCGAAGCCCCCGGCATGAAATACAAGCACTACGCACCACGATGCAGGGCGGTGCTCGCAAGCACGCCGGAGAAGGCGATTGAATTGTACGATAATGCAGTAAAAGACGGTTTATCGCCTGAAATCCTTGCGTTAACCGAACATATTGCAATTTACGGCAACAGAAAACTTATTGATCTCGGCGGCGACGAATATGCCGTTGCGCGCCATATTTACAACGCTTTGCACGTTGCGGAAAACGACGCCGACTTCATCATCATCGACAATCTTACGGGCGGCGGCGTGTATGACTCCGTGATGAACCGTGTGATGAAAGCGGTTGCGGGAAAGGTGGAATGATGCGCGTGGTTTTCGTATGCACCGGGAATACTTGCAGAAGCCCTATGGCGGAAGCGATTTTCAGGTTTTACGCCAAAGAAAGCGGGGTGAAAGCCGACGTTTCGTCGTACGGGCTTTTCATAAATCCCGACGAGTGCGAAACGCGCGGACAAGCATTGATTGCGGTCAGAAAACTTAATATCCCGATCAGAAAGAAAAAGTCGAAAGTCATCACGGAAGACGTCGTGAAAAACGCCGACTACGTCGTTACGATGACCAAAAAACAAAAAGACGCATTGCCGTACGACAACGTTTTTACTTTTTCGGAACTCGTGGGAGGCGGCGATATTCCCGATCCGTACGGACTTGATCAGAACGCATACGACGTGACTGCTTTCAGGCTGAAACTCGCGTCGCAGAATTTATTGAATATCATTTCGGAAAAAAAGGTGAGAAAATGAAGTTTGAACTGAAACTCCTTGACTGGTGGTGGAACAAACAGGTCTTAAAAAGCGACCAAAAACGCGCGGCAAAACTCACGAAAACCACGGGCGTGTCCGCGATAAAAGACCTTGATTATTTCGGCGACGGTAGTAAATGGCACCTTATGGACGTGTATCGTCCAAATGGCACGGAAAACGAAAAACTGCCCGTAATAATCGATATTCACGGCGGTGGCTGGATGTACGGCGACAAGGATCTGAACGCGCCGTATTGCGAAGCGCTTGCAAAACGCGGTTTCGTCGTTGTGAGTTTTTCGTACAGTCTGTTTCCGAGCGTGACTTTGCCCGTCCCCGTGCAGGAGATTTTCAGGGCGATAAACTTCGTTTACGACAACGCCGAAAGGTTTAATATCGACCTTAACAACGCCTTTATCACGGGCGACAGCGCAGGCGGGCATTACGCAGGGCTTGTACTTTCGATTATCGCGGACGAAGAACTTGAAAAACTTTACGAGGTCGAAAAATGTCGCATGACTTTCAAGGGGGTTGCGTTTACCTGCGCCGCGTTTTATCCGAACTCGATTGCGAATTTCCCCATGCACCTTGCAAAGACGTACGTTGGGCTGTTTTACGGCGGGGCGAAGAAATATGAAAATCACAAGTTTTATAAAAGCGTCGATATAATCAACAATAAGGTGGAAAAGTTCCCGCCGATGTTCATCAACAGTTGCTTCAACGATATGTTGAAGGGCGATACGAACAGGTTTATCGAATGTTTGGACAGAAAGAAAATCCCGTACACCCTCGATTTCCCGACGTCGGACGAGTGCGAAAACAAAATGGGACACGTTTACGCCGTTTTGTATCCCGAAGATTGGGAAGAGAGCAAAAAAACAATCGACAAAACGTGCGAGTTTTTCAAAGAGCAGATGAACAAATAAAATCAAACGGAATTCACGACAAAAAAACGGCGACGAGCGAAAGCCCGTCGCTTTGTTTTCAAAAAACTGCGCAACCGTAACCTGACAATTTGCACCGAAGTGATACAAAAACAGGTAACTCCTTCAAGGTAACCTCGTGGCACACGCCGTTAACCGCTTAATGCTGCTGCGGTCAAGCTCTGACATGGTTCACGGGACGACATTGCACAAGACCTTGATATCAACGTCCCTTATTTTTGCCGACCAACCATACAAAAGGCCGCATACGGCATTCAGCCCCGCATATAGAGGGTTTCGGATTACAGGGTACCCCTAGTCCCCCGCCTAGCGCAGTAAGCGTATTGTACCACCAACGCGCGATAAAGTCAAGAAAAAGTTTATCGTTAATGTTCGGTACGGGTTGACTGAAAGAGAGAAAATGTTGTATCATAAATAATATGAAAAATAAAAAGTTGATTTTAATCTTAATTGCGACGATTACGGTTATCGCGGCGGCAACCGTACTTTCTGCGTGCGACAAAAATAAGGGCGAGTTCGTGGACGTCGGTATCGAGTTGTATTCCGCAAAGCAATATTACGTCGAGGGCGAAACTTTCACGCCCGAAGGCGGTATCCTTAAAGTTTACTCTTACAACGAAAAAACGAAGGAAGAAAAATACCGCTTCGTCGATCTGACCGACAAGGACGTTACCCTTGAAAACACGACGGGAGCGCGCGTCGATACGTACACCGTTACCGCAAGATACAAAGGGCTTTCGACGCAGTTCAAGTATATCGTGCAAAAAGAAGAAAACGCCGTATCAAGTGTTGATTTTGTGCTGTCGGAAGACCACGGCGCGCCTGTGTATTCGGTGTCGAATATTCGCAGTGAAATCGATTTTTCGGACTTTATCGGTATGAAATTTGTGATAAAGTACCGTAATACGGAAAAACAAGACGAGGAAGTTCCGCTTTGGGACGAAACGAATTACTATTTCGACAAGGGTATAAACTACACAGGTTTCGACGTCAAAACGGCAGGTCTTAAATACATCACTTTCACTTGCATCGCGACCGACGTCGTGCTGCCGTATAAGGTGACCGAAGACGACTTCGTTTACGACTTCGAATTTGTGAAATACGATAAAGAAAAAAAGGAATACGTTTCCGTCAAAAAAGAAGACAGCGTGAGAAGAAATTACCTTGTCGGCGAGAAGTTTGACGCTCAGAACACGAAAATCAGATATATTCACAAATCGCTGAAAAAAGCGGAGCCCGTCGATATTTCCGAAAGTCAGATTTCCGGTTTCGACACGACGAATGCTTCCGACAAAAAAATGTTTATTCTTTCGTTGCTCACGGGGGTTGAAACGTTCAATTATTCGGTATTCGAGGAAACCGCCGTCAAAGGCGTTACGCTGAACAATAAAGATTTTTCGCAGCCCACGCCCGGATTCAATGACGTATGGACGGAAAAAACGAAAGGCGAATGGAAGGAGTACGAAGAGTATATCGCCGCCATAAAACTGTGTCTCGTTCTGGACGAAGACGGCAAGCAATACGTACCCGTGACGGGCGCGGACGAAGATATTATTTTGTATTACGTCACGCCCGACGAACAAGACCTGAGTCTCAAAAAGGAATTCACGAAAGAAGTTTTTGACAAACTCAAAAAGACGGAGTGCGAATACGAAATAATTGCGGTTTATCGAAAAAATCCCGAAGCGTACGCAAGGAGAATCTTCTTTACCGTGAAAAACTTTATCACGGGCATAGATTTTGTAAATCTGAACGTTGATCTTGTGTTTTCGGAAGGCGACGCGTTCAGCTTCGGCGAAGCGACCGCAACAGTGCATTACGCCGACGGAAAGACCAAAACCGTAAGATTGCAGGACGAATACGAAAAAGCCGACGAAAACGAAAGGCTGATACGAATGAAAAACACGAAAGCGGTCGAGGCGAAAACGTTCGATATGAGCGCAGGCGAGCATAAAAACCAATATTATATCACTGCAAATATCGACGTTTCCGATTACGAAGTTACCGTGAACGGTGAAAAATTCGTCGAAGACAACGGATTCAGGATTTATATAAGTTACGTCGTGCAAAAAGCGTAAATCAAAAAGATTTTTCAGGGGCGAAGGCAAAGGCTTTCGCCTTTTTCGCGCGCTTTTCTTGACAATTCATAATATATTTTCTATAATGTCTTGAAATATATAAATTATTGAGGTTTTTCAATGTACAAAAAAGTTGACAACGGTCTTGATTTTGTGGCGCGCGAAAAGGAAGTTCTGGACTTCTGGAAGGAAAACCACATCTTTGAAAAAAGCGTCGAAAAAAACGTCGGAAATCCCGAGTTTTCGTTTTTCGACGGTCCGCCTACGGCAAACGGACGTCCCCACATCGGGCATATTCTCACCCGTGTTATGAAGGATATTATTCCCCGCTATAAGACGATGAAAGGTTATCACGTTTTAAGGAAAGCGGGCTGGGATACTCACGGTCTTCCCGTCGAACTCGAAGTGGAAAAACAACTGCACATCGACGGCAAACAGGAAATCGAAAAGTACGGTATCGAGCCGTTCATCAAGCAGTGCAAAGAAAGCGTATGGAAATATAAACACGAATGGGAAGTCATGTCCGACCGCGTCGGTTACTGGGCGGATATGGAAAGTCCCTACGTCACATACGACGACAATTATATCGAGTCGGTGTGGTGGAGCCTGAAAGAAATCGACAAAAAAGGACTTTTATACAAAGGCTACAAAATCGTTCCTTACTGCCCGCGTTGCGGCACGGCTTTGTCAAGCCACGAGGTCGCGCAGGGATACAAGGACGTCAAAGAACGCTCTGTTTTCGTAAGGTTCAGGCTCGTTGACGAAGAAAACACGAGCTTCCTTGCCTGGACGACCACCCCGTGGACGCTCCCCAGCAACGTCGCGCTTTGTATGAACGCGAAAGAAGACTACGCCAAAATCAAGGTCGGCGACGAATACTTCATTATGGCAAAGGCTCTTATCCCGTCCCTTTTCAAGGAGGACGAATACGAACTTGTCAGCGTGAAAAAGGGCAAGGATTACGAATATACGAAATATAAACCCCTTTTCGATTACGTCAAAGACACGTCGAAGGGCTGGTTTGTCACGAACGCCGATTACGTCACGCTTACCGACGGCACCGGCGTCGTACACATCGCGCCCGCATTCGGCGAAGACGACGCGCAGGTCGGCAGACGTTACGACTTGCCTTTTGTGAAATTCGTGGACGACCGCGGCAGACTCACCGACGACGTTTACGACTTCAAAGGTCTTTTCGTGAAAGACGCCGATCGTCCCATTATCATGAAACTGAACGAAACGGGGTTGCTGTTCAAGGATATGCTTTACGAACACAGTTACCCGTTCTGCTGGCGTTGCGACACCCCGCTTATTTATTACGCACGCGAAAGCTGGTTTATTAAGATGACGGCGGTTCGCGACGAACTTATGAAACGCAATCTGTCGGTCAACTGGATGCCGCCGACAATCGCGACGGGACGTATGGGCAACTTCATCGAAAACGTCATCGACTGGGGCATCAGCCGCGAACGTTACTGGGGCACGCCGCTTCCCATCTGGATTTGCGACAAGTGCGGACATAAACACGTCGTCGGCAGCCGCGAAGAACTTTGCAAACTCGGCGGGCTTGAAAAAGCACCCGAACTTCATAAACCTTATATCGACGAGGTCACGTTCACGTGTCCCGAATGCGGCGGCGTAATGCACCGCGTTCCCGAAGTGCTGGATTGCTGGTACGACAGCGGCAGCATGCCTTTCGCGCAGTGGCACTATCCGTTTGAAAACAAAGAAATTTTCGACGAAGTGTATCCCGCCGACTTTATTTCGGAAGCAATCGACCAGACCCGCGGTTGGTTCTATACCTTGCTTGCGATTTCGACGCTTTTGTTCGACAAGGCAAGTTTCAAAAACTGCATAGTTTTAGGACACGTCAACGACAAAGACGGCATCAAAATGAGCAAGCATAAGGGCAACGTCGTCGATCCGTTCAGCGTGCTCGACAAGCAAGGCGCGGACGCCGTGAGATGGCATTTCTATACGTCGAGCGCACCCTGGCTTCCTTCGAGGTTCTATCCCGAAGCCGTCAGCGAGTCGCAGCGTAAATTCATGGGCACGCTCTGGAACACCTATGCGTTCTTTGTACTTTACGCCGATATCGACAAGTTCGATCCGACGAAATACAACCTTAAAGATTGCAAACTGTCGGTCATGGACAGATGGGTGCTTTCGGGGCTCAACAGCCTTATCAAATACGTGGATGACTGCCTGAACGAATATAAGATTTTCGAAAGCGCAAGGAAAATTCAGGACTTCGTGGACGAACTTTCCAACTGGTACGTCCGTCGCGGTCGCGAAAGATACTGGGGAAGCGAAATGTCCGACGACAAAATCGCCGCGTATATGACGCTTTACACCGTCCTTACCGAACTGTCGAAACTCATCGCGCCGTACACCCCGTTTATGGCGGAAAGCATTTATCAGAACCTTGTCAGGTCGTTTGACAAAAACGCGCCCGAAAGCGTGCATCTGACCTCGTTCCCCGTGGCGGACGAAAGTTTCATCGACACCGCGCTCGAAGACGGCATGGAAGAAGTTATCCGCGTTGTCGTTTTGGGACGCGCCGCAAGAAATCAGGCGAACATCAAAAACCGCCAGCCCTTGCAGAAACTGTACGTGACCGGCGTTGAATTCGACGACGAACTGAAAGCCCTCGTTTCCGACGAAATTAACGTGAAAGAAGTGCTTAACGCGTCGGGCGAACAGGACTTCGTAACGTACGAAATCAAGCCGCAACTCAAAACGATCGGTCCGAAATACGGAAAACTTTTGGGCAAAATCAAGGAGCATCTTGCGAATGCCGACGGAAAAGCAATCGTGAACGCAGTCGCAACCGGCACGTATAAGGTCGATATCGACGGCACGGAAGTCGAGTTCTCAAAGGACGATATTCTCGTGTCCGTGAAAAACAAGGAAGGTTTCAGCAGCGAAGTCGACGGCGATATTTCGGTAATCCTCGACACCGCGCTTTCCGCCGAACTTATCGAAGAAGGCGCAATGCGTGAAATCGTTTCCAAAATCCAGACGATGAGAAAGGAAGCGGGCTTTGAAGTTACCGACCATATCACGCTCGGGTTCAAAACGGATTCCGCGCTCCTTACAAAGATTATGAACGACAACACGACGGTCAGAAACACCGTCCTTGCCGACGAAGTCAGAAACGATATAGACGGCTACACGAAAGAATGGGACATCGGCGACGATAAAATCACGTTGTCCGTCAAAAAGAAATAATGCAAGTCAATTCCGAGTGGAAAGATTACGAGGTCATCGCAACCGGCGACGGCAATAAGCTGGAAAGATGGGACAAATACGTTTTGCTTCGTCCCGATCCGCAGGTCATCTGGCCCGAATCTTTCCCCCTTGAAAACTACAAAGGTCTGACGGCAAAGTACGTGAGAAGCGCGACGGGCGGCGGCCATTGGGAATACCTGGAACCCATGCCCGAAAACTTCACTGTGAGTTGGCGCAATCTTACGTTCAAATTGAAACTTATGGGCTTCAAACATACGGGGCTTTTCCCGGAGCAGGCGGTAAACTGGGACTTTACCGGGAATTTGATTCGAAATGCCCCAAAGCCCTTGAAGGTATTAAACCTGTTCGCCTATACCGGCGGAGCCTCGCTGGCCGCGCGGGCGGCCGGAGCCGAGGTGACGCATGTCGATTCGGTGAAACCGGTGGTCGGGTGGGCGCGCGAGAACATGGAGGCGTCCGGGTTGGACGGCGTCCGCTGGATCGTCGACGATGCGCTGAAATTCGTGCGCCGCGAAGTGAAGCGAGGCAAAACCTATCACGGCATCGTTCTCGATCCGCCGGCTTACGGACGCGGCGCGGACGGGGAAAAGTGGGTGCTCGAAGAACATATCAACGAAATGCTTTCGCTGTGCGGGGAATTGCTCGAACCGCAGAACGGCTTTCTGGTGTTGAATCTCTATTCGATGGGGTTGTCGGCGTTGCTGGCCCGCAGCGCGGTGCGTCAGTTGGTCGGGGCGTGCTCTGCGGAGCAGTTCGGCGAACTCTATTTCACCGATCCGTTCGGCAAGGCGTTACCGCTGGGGGTGTATTACCGGTGTGCCCGGTAGACCGATCGGGGTTTTGACTGGCTCTTTTTTCGGAAGTACTTGCTCCCGGTGCCGTTTAGCCCAGAGCTGGTACGAATTGATGAGGTTCTGCCATATGACATATGCGGCCGGGCCGACCGAAGCGATCGGCGTCAGGTAAGTCTGTGCCATCCAGATCGCCAGGATCGTATTCTTCTGTCCGAGGCCCTGTGCGCCGGCGATCTTGTTGCGATAGCGGCGTCCGATGCGGCGTCCGGCCAGGAATTGGGCGCAACAGACCGCGAGCGCCAGCAGCGCCATCCAGATTTCATTGACATAGTTCGACGCATCCTGCTTCATGAGAAAGGCGACCGTGTTGCCCATCACGATGGTCAGCGCTACGGCCCACAGGTAGAACGAGATCTGCTGGCGTTCGCGCAGTTGCCGGTGTATGCGGGGCGCGAAGCGTTTCAGCAGCACGGCGATTACGAACGGCAGGATCAGCAGCGGGACCATTTGCCGGCAGACGATCCCGAACGACTCGAAGAACGGCAGCGCGGTCT
>OGQI01002123.1_pt1 | contig 12371 bp, 10 predicted proteins | sample 1553171 | NCBI WGS metagenome assembly OGQI01 (sample SAMEA2579988, study PRJEB22360) | human gut metagenome | biome: human gut; feature: human-associated habitat; material: faeces | place: Denmark | collected 2008/2010
ACTGGCATCAGGTTGATGTGGACCCTAAATACGGAAGCGGATGGACAGGATATACTTGGAACAAAAAGCTTTTCCCGGATCCGAAGCGCTTCCTTGGAAAGCTCCATGACAGAGGAATGCATACTACCCTGAACGTACACCCTGCGGATGGTGTGCAGGGCTGTGAAGAAATGTATGTTGATATGGCAAAGGAAATGGGCGTGGACTATGAAAATGAGGACCCGGTTGTATGTGATCCGGCAAGCCCAAAGTTTATGGATGCATATTTTAAGTATCTTCATCATCCGAGAGAGGCTGAAGGTGTGGATTTCTGGTGGATTGACTGGCAGCAGGGCAGCAACTGCAAGGTTGAAGGATTGGATCCGCTATGGATTTTTAATCATTTTCATTATCTCGATAATAAAAGAGACGGTAAGCGTCCAATGACATTTTCGCGCTATGCAGGTCCGGGAAGCCATAGATATCCGATTGGATTTTCGGGAGATACACATATTACATGGGAGTCGCTTGATTTTCAACCGTATTTTACAACGACAGCGACAAACATCGGATATGGATGGTGGAGCCATGATATTGGCGGACATATGCTTGGCTACAAGGATGATGAGCTGACAGCCAGATGGACACAATATGGTATATTCTCTCCGATAATGCGTCTGCACAGCTCATGCAGCGAATTTAACGGCAAGGAGCCATGGCGATTTAAAAAAGAGACTGAGGAAGCGATGGAGGCGGCGCTCAGACAGAGGCATTGTATGATTCCGTATCTGTATACCATGAACTATCGCAGCTATGCCGAGAATATGCCGCTGATTGAGCCTATGTATTATGAGTATCCTGAAAATGCAGAGGCTTATGAGGTAAAGAATCAGTATTTCTTTGGCAGCCAGCTTATGGCAGCGCCTGTTACAACTCCACGTATTAAGGGACTTAATGTGGCAAAAACCAAAGTATGGTTCCCGGAGGGCATCTGGTATGATATCTATACAGGCATGCGCTATGATGGTGGAAGAATGCTGGAGGTTTACAGGGATTTGAGCAGCATACCTGTGTTTGCGAAGGCTGGAGGCATACTTGTGTGTGCAGATGCTGATGAGCTTGATGCAAGTTCTGTTATCAAAAATCCTGATGTATTATGTGTCAGGGTATTCCCGGAGGCTGATGGTGAGTTTGAGCTATACGAGGATGACAATGAATCCTGCGGATATGTGGATGGCAGATGTGTGACCACAGCTATGAAATATTCTGCGGATAAAGATATGTTTGTCATTTCTCCGGCAGATGGAGATACATCATTAATACCTGACAACAGAACCTATAAGCTTGTCTTTGAAAGAAGAACCGAGGCAGCAGCCGATAAGGTAAAGGTATCTGTGGATGGTAAAGAGGTATTGGCAAAGAATAAATATGATAAAGAAAACAGAAAGCTCATCGTTACTGTAACTGCATCGACAGCGAGCAAAATAAGCGTTGCAATATCGAAAGACACAGTAGCGTTTGATAATCAAATCGAAAAAAGATGCTTTGATTTCCTGAATCAGGCAGAAATAGGCTTTGTGCTAAAGGATGAAATCTACGGTCTTATTACATCTGGAAAGAAAACAACAGTGATTTTATCAGAGCTCAAGGCAAAGGAGCTTGATACAGAGCTGTATGGTGTATTGACAGAGATACTTACAGCCTGAGGCAGTCACCGGTCATACTAGGTGTGACCGGTGACTTTCTTTTTTGTAAAAATAAAAAATGGATGATACTATTATAGTAAACGGAAGTTTTTTTATAAGAAACATCAGGAGAAACACTATGAACAATTGGGACAGAATGAGAGCGGGAAAGCTCTACAATGCAAACAGCACAGACATAGCAGGCTATCATGAAAGAGGAATGGGGCTGTGTGACAAATTCAACCGCACACCGATTTGGATGAAGAAGCGCAAGCAGCGTATTTTGGAGAAAATGATACCATCCGCAAAGGATGGTGGCGCATGCATCTTTGCACCATTTTACTGTGAGTATGGTGTAAATATCCACTTTGGCAAGGGCTGCTTTGTAAACTACAAATGTACATTTCTGGATTGCGCACCGATTGAGCTAGGTGACGGTGTATGGATTGGAGCAAATGTCACTATTGCGACACCTTGCCATCCGTTTTTGTCAGAGGAGCGTCTGCCGCAGGAATATCCGGACGGCTTCCATGACCTTGAATATGCAAAGCCTATAAGGATTGGTGACGGAAGCTGGATATGCTCGAGTGCTACAATCTGTGGCGGTGTCACAATCGGAAAGAACTGCATAGTGGCAGCAGGTGCGGTTGTAAACCGCGATATACCCGATAACTGTATCGCAGCAGGTGTGCCGGCAAGGGTGTTGCGCAAGCTTGACGAGCAGGATCGCATGAATGTGTGGGACACTTACATGAAAAATGAGGTGCCGTTGTCGCAGAGGGAAAGAGAGAGGTAGTTATTGACCAACATACCAATAAATGGTACTATGGTAATAACAATGAAACAACTCGAAACTATATAATGATATAAAGGTCAAAATGTATTTTGACCCTTATATCATATAATTCAAGGGAGGATTATGCAATGGGAAATTCATATAAGAACTGTAAAATACAGGACAACACAGCAGAGCTGATCTATGAGAACGGCAGTCTGTTTGTTACCATATTTGAAAACAACATAGTGCATGTTGCACAAAAACCCGGCATCGAAAGTGTTGCAATCGAGGAGAGCTTTATTCCGAAGGCTGCCACCCCGAACATAACAAGCAAGGATACGTCTGATGCCAAGGGGACCGCAGCAGAAGCCGGTGTAAGCGATGCAGCAGTTAAAGCAGTCATCCGCGCAAGGGATATTACTGTATATGTGAAGGATAACGAGAAGCTTGATATTTATTACAAAGGGAAGCTTGTGCTTTCAGATTATGAAAAAGCACGCAAAAAGAGTGAGAAGAATCCGTACGAGGATCTTGCCATCGCAGAGCTTGAGGGACATACTGTCGGAAAAGATGAAGAAAAAACTGACTCTGTTACCATCATCAAAAAGCTTGGAAAGGATGATGCTATTTACGGCCTGGGAGATAAGCCGGGATGCCTCAACAAGCGTGGATATTCATATGTAAACTGGAACACAGATGATCCTGCGCCACATGTGGACAGCTTCAAATCGCTGTACAAATCAATACCATTTTTTATCGTGTTGGGCGATGAATATTGCTATGGAATTTTTGCGGATAATACCTACAAGACAACCTTTGATTTCGGTTATGAAAACACAGATTACTATTTCGTCGAGCATGAGAAAGGTGAGCTGGACTACTATTTTATGCCGGGAAATGATATGGCAGAGGTGGTAGGACTTTATACATCACTGACAGGCACCACACCGCTTTATCAGAGATGGATATACGGCAGTCATCAGAGCCGCTGGGGCTATTACACACAGGATGAGGTGCTTGATATAGCTGACAAATTCCGCGAGCTTGATATCCCATGCGATGTGATACATATGGATATCGATTACATGAACGGCTACAGGGTATTCACCTTTGATGACAAGAAATTCCCGGATGTAAAGGGCCTTTCAGAGAAGCTTGCTGACAGGGGGGTAAAGCTCATATCCATCATTGACCCGGGTGTGAAGAAGGATGAGGACTACTTCATGTACAAAGAGGGTATGGACATGGATGCATTTGCACATGATACAGATGGCAGTGTATATGAAAATGCTGTCTGGCCGGGAACATCGGTATTTCCGGATTTCACAAAGCAAAGCGTCAGAAGCTGGTGGGGAGACAAGACAAAGATACTTCTCGAGCACGGTATCAGTGGCATATGGAATGATATGAATGAGCCTGCAAGCTTCAACGGACCACTGCCGGATGATGTGCAGTTTGAGTATGGAGCGCATGAAAAGGTTCACAATATTTACGGGCATTTTATGGCAAAAGCCACATATGAGGGACTTGCGAAAAATGATGGTGGAAAACGTCCGTTTGTACTTACCAGGGCTGCATATGCCGGAAGCCAGAAATACTGCGGTGGCTGGACCGGAGATAATCACAGCATCTGGGCGCATATAGCACTTTCACTCGAGCAGGTGTGCAATCTGTCAGTCAGCGGACTTGCCATGTGCGGCAGCGATATAGGCGGTTTCGGAAGTGATACTACACCGGAGCTTCTTGTCAGATTTTATGAGGCAGCAGTATTTGTGCCGTTTTTCAGAAATCATTCAGCAATGGGAACACGCAGACAGGAGCCTTGGCAGTTTGACAAGACTACGATAGATGCAGTCAGAAAGACAGTAAAGCTCAGATACAGATTTATCCCATATATCTATGATCTGGCACATGAGTGTGAAAAGACAGGAGCACCTATCGTGCGCCCGCTCGTATACGAGTATCCTGCAGATAAGCATGTGAGAAATATTTCCGATGAATATATGCTCGGAAGCTTTGTGCTGGTTGCACCTGTGATCGCACCGGGCAAGGAGGCAAGAGAGGTTTATCTGCCTGACGGCGACTGGTATGATTACTACACAGGCGAAAAATACAGTGGCGGCAGATACATTTTAGCAGATGCACCACTTGATAAAGTACCTGTCTTCATAAAAGCAGGAGCCATTATCCCTGTTGCAGACGGAGAAATCCGCTCTACAGAGGACATTACAGAGGATAAGATCAGCATACTGACATATCCGGGCAAGGGCAGCTTCGTGCATTATCAGGATGACAATGAGACGTTCGCATACAGAAACGGTGAGTATAATGCTGTTGAGTATACCCTGGATGGGGAGATGCTCGAGAAGAGGGTGTTGCATAAGGGATTGTAAAAATACATAACCTTAAATTTAAAATTCAATATCAACCTCTACAGGGCAGTGGTCTGAACCGAGTACATCGGTATGGATTGCTGCCTTTTTAAGCTTGTCATTGATGCGCTTTGACGTGATAAAGTAGTCTATACGCCAGCCTGCGTTCTTCTCGCGTGCCTTAAAACGGTATGACCACCATGAATATATACCCTCGGCATCCGGATAAAAATATCTGAAGGTATCGGTAAAGCCGGAACCTAAAAGCTCCGTCATTTTAGCACGTTCCTCATCTGAAAAACCTGCATTCTTGCGGTTTGTTTTTGGATTTTTCAGGTCGATTTCATTGTGTGCGACATTCAGATCACCGCACAGTACGACAGGCTTTTTGGCATCAAGAGCCTTAAGGTATTCACGGAAATCATCTTCCCACTGCATACGGTACGGCAGCCTTTTCAGTTCATTCTGTGAGTTTGGAGTGTAACAGGTTACGAGATAGAAATTGTCATATTCGAGTGTGATGACACGTCCTTCCTTATCATGCTCCTCAATGCCTATGCCGTAAGACACTGATAATGCCTTGTTTTTGGCAAAAATGGCTGTGCCGGAATAGCCTTTTTTCTCGGCGTAATTCCAGTACTGGTGATAGCCCGGCAGGTCAAGGTCAATCTGTCCCGCCTGTAGCTTGGACTCCTGTATACAAAAGAAATCCGCATCTATACTGTTAAAAAAATCAAGGAAACCTTTCTGGACGCATGCGCGCAGTCCGTTTACATTCCACGATATAAATTTCATGTCTTAATCCTCCATATCATTGAAATAAATTATCATTTCATTTTGGCAATTTTACTACAAAATCGCATTTTTTAAAAGAGGCTTGTATCTGCAGATTGAACTTTTTCCATAAAATACGTATAATAGAGGAAGAAAATACGCAAGAAAATACGCAAGATGGAGGCAAATTCTTTGACTCTGGGACAGGTTCGGGATGTCATAAATGGCAAGACAGTGCTTGGAAAGCAAAAGGAAATTCATTAGGAGAAAATTTTCCAGTATTTGATAGAAAAGATGGTAATAAACTAATTAGTACAAAGAGTTTAGATATTGCAGCTCAGAGCTATCAAAATCCTAAAACACTTGAAAGAATGCTGAATAAATATGTGGATTCAATGAAAAATTTTGAAACAAAATATTTTAAATCGTCAGATACATTCAAGTGGACTAATGGTACTACAATAAGTAAAAGTGATTACAATTCTAAAGTGCTAGAAATTGTTTTTCCAGATGTTATTATGACAGAAGATGCATTAGAAGTATTGACTACATTTAAGGCAACGATGGCATCAGAAGGTATTGAAGTATGGTATCGTATTGCATATTAAGGAGGTGACGAGATGGGCAATGATAGAATTGGTGTATCGATATATAAAGGTGAAAAACGATTTCTGATTATTCCGGAAATAAGGCATATTGGCGGATTTTCAGTAGAGTCGCAATGGTATAAAATATTACCGCTTTCTACAGAATATGAAGTTTTGGGTGAGTGTATAGGAGATGCCATAAAATACGCTATGTATAGTGAACCATCAGCAATGACACCGATAGAAAGAAAAGAGAATGCAACATGGAAAAATGGTTCAAAATATAAAAGTTGGTTATCATTTTGGAAAAATAATCTGTTGGCACGAGTTGATTATAGTATAGAGAAAGGTTATAATATTTATTCTACAGAACGTACAGAAGATGTGAAAGGTGGGTATTGCAATTGTATTAGAAGAATATCGTTAGAAAATGACTCTTCACAATACGAAATAGGAAAAGCAATTAAAGATGTTCTTGATGCAGCAGATTTATTTTATAAGGGAAATAATAGGAATATAATAAAACAAATACAACTCTTAAATAACGAAACGCTTAATGTTCAAAAACTTGAGTTTCCTCATTTTGAAGAAGATAACAATATTGCTGCAATGGAAATATATCTATGTTATAGGTATATTTTGAATGAAAATGAGGAACCGTTGGCAGATATTTTTCTAGGAATTGCACCTGAATTGGATGGTGATACTGGTGTAGAGAATATTCGTAGTACATGGGAAAAAATATATGGGAAAGCAGATTTATTTGCAGTCCAAGATGTTAAGCACGGAATTTTTAATATGCGTGTGGAAATGAAAAATAAAAATACACACAGAATATCTTATATGTTACAAATGGAAGATGATCTGTTGTTAGAATGTGGACTGGAAATTCATCAACCGAATAGTAAAAAAAAGATAGATGAAAAATTAGTACAAGTGTTTGAAACATTTGCTTCAGGATGTAGTTTTTAGAGTTTGAAGAAATTCTTTTAAACACTTTATAAGAGATTTATAACAAGGCGGACTATTATGGTCCGCCTATTTTGGGGTAAGGCAAATTTATCTACACTTACTCTCATCCAGCCAAGCCTGAAATTCCCTAAGGGAAATCTGTCCTTCTTCGCACAGCTTACGTTTCTCACGGGCAGTTTTGCTCCATTCGGTAAATTCTTTCTTGGAAATATACATAGTACGTTTTCTGGAGTCCATCCGGCGGTATGCTTTTGTGTACGCCAGTCCTGCACAGAGTTAATGTCATAAACTTCACGGACAGGCATAAGGTGGGCATTGAAGCTTGTACCGGTATAGGTATCACGCATATTGTCCTTGGACTCCATGAGATAGAGATACTGCAAGGTATCATATTCTGCAAATAGTTTATCTTTCATAAGTAACATATCAAAATCACACTGTAATAAATCCTTCTGGTAATCTAAAAAAGCTGTGGTCATGCGTATGCCGTAGTTAATAAATTCTGCAATGTCATACAAACCACCGTCTTCTTCCGGCATCAGAATGTCGGTATCTTCATCATAATAAAAAGCATCCCCTAAGATTTTTTATAATGCTCCAGAGCAATGAACGGATAAAAGTTATAGACAAACAGCTCTGTTACATACTGGAGAAAACAGCAGTTTACAAGAAATAGGAAAAAGTTATCGTTTCAAAATACTCATAAACGAAAATAGAAAACAAATAGAGATTTTCGTCAAACAACAAAATCAAGGAAAACTTTCTGGACACATGCGCGCAGTCCATTTACATTCCACGATATAAATTTCATGTCTTAATCCTCCATATCACTGCAATAAATTATCATATATTTTTCGCTTAAACATGACATTTTCCTAATAAAATTACAAAATCGCATTTTTTAAAAGAGGTTTGTATCTGCAGATTGCACTTTTTACATAAAATACGTATAATAGAGGAAGAAAATACGCAAGATAATACGCAAGATAGAGGTGCTTATATGGGAGATTACAAACCACCATTTAAAATAACAAATAAAATATTATCGTATGTATCATCAATTTCCGAAAAAATAGGACAGATAACCGTAACTGGTAACCTTGAGGCAAAACCACATTTAAGAAGGAATAACAGGATAAAGTCCATTCATTCTTCTTTGAAGATTGAAGCAAATTCTTTGACTCTGGGACAGGTTCGGGATGTCATAAATGGCAGGACGGTGCTTGGAAAGCAAAAGGAAATTCAGGAAGTAAAGAATGCATATGAAGCATATGAACATCTTTCGGAGATCAATCCGTATGATATTGAGCATTTGAAAAGGTTTCATGGAGTAATGACAAAGTATCTCGTAGAAGAGTCAGGAAAATTTCGTTCAGGTGAGGAAGGCGTGTTCAAGGGTGAACAATGTATCTTTATGGCACCACCTGTGCAGTTTGTACCACACCTTATGGATGAATTATTTGCATGGATGAAGGAAGCAAAGGAAGATGTTCATCCGTTGATACTGAGCAGTGTATTTCATTATGAATTTGTGTTTATCCATCCTTTTTCTGATGGTAACGGAAGAATGGCGAGATTATGGCATACAGCTATTCTTGCAAAATGGAAGCCCGTGTTTGAATATATCCCTATTGAGAGCCAGATTGAAAAATTTCAGGATGAATACTATGAGGCTATTTCACAATGTCATGTTGCAGGAGAATCCACAGGTTTTATCGAATTTATGTTAGCTCAGATTGATAAGATTTTAGATGATATTTCAAGTCAGCTCAGTGGTGAATATGAGTATCTTCCTGAGCCGGTTCGTAAGCTGTTGGAGATTATGGAATATGATGTTCCTTACACTAGCACAGCATTGATGGAAAAATTGGGATTAAAGGCGAGAGAAGGGTTTAGAAGAAATTACCTTCATCCGGCGGTTGAAAAGAATCTTATCAGAATGACAATACCTGATAAGCCTAACAGCAGAAATCAGAAATATGTGAAAATATGACATTATAACAAAATTGTATTTTTTAAAAGTCCCATATAAATAACGGAATTAAAAAAGGGGCACATAAATGCCCCTGTACAAATTATTAAATCTCTGTAACTGTTCTGAATAGTCACAAATTTCTTACAGCACATCGCTTCCATCAGGAATCTTTGAGATAATAGTTCTGTTGATCCTGATTAAGAATAATGTCGAAACAGTAAAGGATATCACCTCTGCTATCGGGAAAGCCCACCATACAGCGTGAAGTCCACCAAGCTTTGAAAGGATGTATGCTGCCGGAATTAAAACCACAAGCTGCCGCATGATTGATACGATCATGGAAAAGACAGCCTTTCCCAAAGCCTGGAATACTGTGCCGACGATAATACAAAACCATGCGATTAGGAAATGCACTCCGATTATTCTGAGCGCCGGAACACCGATTTTGAGCATATCGTCAGAGGCGCTGAACATTCCAAGAAGCACCTTTGGTATGAACTCAAAGCAGGCAAAGCCAACGAAGAGCAGACAGAATGCGGTTATCAGGCTGACCTTTATTGTCTTAACCATACGCTTTCTGTTCTGTGCACCGTAGTTGAAGGCGATGATAGGTGTGATTCCGTTGTTCAGTCCGAATACAGGCATAAAGAAGAAGCTCTGCAGCTTGAAATAAACACCGAAAACAGCAGCGGCAGTCGATGAAAAGCCGATAAGTATTCTGTTCATGGAATATGTCATTACTGAGCCTATAGACTGCATGATGATCGACGGAATACCAATAGCATAAATGGTTCCCATGATTTTGAAATCCGGGCTATAGCCTTTGAAGCTCAGCTTGATATCATGATTGAATTTGTGGTTGCAGACAAAAGCAACAACGGCGGCCACGCACTGTCCCACAACGGTTGCCACAGCAGCACCGGTAGCACCGAGCTTAGGGAATCCAAGAAGTCCAAAGATCATGATAGGATCCAGAATGATATTTGTGATGGCACCGCAAAGCTGTGAGGTCATGCTGAAAATAGTTCTTCCTGTCGAGGTAAGCACCCTCTCAAAAAAGATTTCGGCAAAAATACCAAATGAAAAAATCATAACAGTACTCAGGTAGCTCACACCCATATCCATGATTTCGACATCAGCATTTCCAATCTGACTCATGTAAAAAGGCTTTACGATTGTAAGTCCGAGAATCAGAAATATTACGTAGCTGAATGCATATAGTACGGCACCGTTGATGCCGATTTTGTTGGCATCGTCGTATTTATGGGCACCGAGTGACTTTGACAGCAGCGCGTTTACACCTACACCTGTACCGGTTGCGACAGCGATGATGAGTGTCTGCAAAGGGAAGGCAAGTGAAACTGCCGTGAGTGCGTTTTCGGACAGCTTTGCAACGAAAATACTGTCCACGATGTTGTATAGAGCCTGTACGAGCATGGAAATCATCATAGGCAAAGACATGTTAAATACAAGTCTGCCGATAGGCATGGTTCCCATCTTGTTCTCTGTTACAGGGGCTGAATTTGTTTCCTGACTCATAATTCCTCCTATTGTAAATGATTGTAATTTAAACTTCCGGCATTATATATGTAGGAAGCTTTAGTTATTAAAATTAAAATCACCGGTAGATTAGCCGGTGTTTAAAATGTGCAACAAAGTGCCAATTACATATAATACCATGACTGCAGGATACTTTCAAGGTATTATATAACTGTTAAATCATATCATAATAGTTAATGAAAAAATGCCTCAAAAAGTATAGCATTGCAGGGTATAAATTACAATAACCGCTTGACAAAATGACAGAGAGATATATAATTAGTTCAAAAATGAATAATTCAAAAATGTATAACAAAGCAGCAAAATAGGAAAAGGAAAGAAGGAATATCACATATGAAATTTAACTTTGAGTTTGCAGAGAAAATTTCGCGGACATACAGCGATGAGTGCAGACCACTGTGCCATGAGCTGAAGCTTCCACAGACAGCCTTTGATATACTCATGTTTCTGGCGAACAATCCGGAATATAAGACGGCAAGGGATATAGTTGAAATAAGAAAAATTAAGGCAAATCTTGTGTCTGTAAATGTTGATAAGCTTGTGAATGAAGGCTATCTGGAGAGAAAACCTGTGGAAAATGATAGGAGGAAGACGGAGCTTGTCTGTACAAAAAAGGCCGGGACTGTCATTGAAAGAGGAAGGCGCATACAGCAGCAGTTTACAGCAAATCTGTTTGCAGGGATAGATGAGGAGCAGAAAAAGCAGCTGACGATTATTATGGAACAGCTTGAGAATAATATGGATGAAATAATCAGGAGGAAATCACACAAATGAGCACATTAATAACTATAATAGTAACATTTTTTGCCGGTATGGGCGCAGGCCTTGGAACAGGCTTTGCGGGACTAAGCGCAGCAGCAGTAATAAGCCCTATGCTCATTACATTTTTGGGAATGGACCCTTATATGGCAGTGGGAATAGCCTTGTCGTCTGATGTACTTGCCAGCGCAGTGTCAGCCTATACATATGGAAAGAACAAGAACCTTGATGTAAAAAACGGGCTCATAATGATGGTCATGGTTTTATGCTTCACGGTTGTTGGAAGCTATGTATCAAGCCTTGTGCCGTCAGCAACAATGGGCAGCTTTTCGGTATTTATGACATTTTTACTCGGAATCAAGTTTATAGTCCGTCCTGTCATGACAACAAAGGAGGCCATGCAGGGAGTTTCAGCTAAAAAGAGAGCTATCCAGTCAATCATCTGCGGTGTGCTTATCGGATTTATCTGTGGCTTCATAGGTGCGGGAGGCGGTATGATGATGCTCCTCATCCTCACATCAGTGCTTGGCTATGAGCTTAAGACTGCAGTCGGAACGAGCGTATTTATCATGGCATTTACAGCCTTTACAGGAGCTGCCTCGCACTTTGCCATCGGTGGAAAACCGGACTGGTTTGTGCTGATTTTATGTATTGCATTTACACTCCTTTGGGCGAGAATTGCAGCGGTCTTTGCAAACAAGGCATCCGCAAAAACCTTAAATCGTGCCACAGGTATTGTGCTTGTAATACTTGGCATCGTGGTATTTGCATTTTCACTTTTGAGCTGATTTATCCTTTCGGTAATTATAAAATATTTATTAAAAAATATAAACGCGCAGTTCGAAATTTTATCACTTTAGTTGTGGCTTTTCAAGATGAAAATAAATAATTAGTGGAACAGCTCTACAATAAATACCGCCACACAGGAAG
>OGQI01002135.1_pt1 | contig 12313 bp, 9 predicted proteins | sample 1553171 | NCBI WGS metagenome assembly OGQI01 (sample SAMEA2579988, study PRJEB22360) | human gut metagenome | biome: human gut; feature: human-associated habitat; material: faeces | place: Denmark | collected 2008/2010
CCTGATAAATGGAATATGGAAACATCGAGAAGAAGGAAAACCCATTTCATATATTCCTATATTTGATAGTTTTTATAATCTTAACGGAATAGCTCCTAATGAGTTGATTAAAATTTTGCGGGTAATTCTTAATGATGACACTATAGTACAAGATGAACGAAATATGATTCGTAATAGATTAATTGATGGAGCAACTGAAATTCATTCTGATAGTAGTTCCCAAAGAATATCATTAGAACAGAGTGTAATTAAGCCTGTAGTGAACTTTATTAGCGAATTAGAAAGTGCTAAAGATAATTTGATTGCGGCTCAAAAGCTTCATAATGAAAATTTATTTGATGCAGTGATTAACCGTTGCTATTATTCTATGATGCACGCTACAAAAGCTTTATTAGAAAACAAACAACAATTATCTGACTGGGATGCCGATAAACTCAATGTTTCTGAAAATCACAGGGCTTTGACGCAAAAGCTTAAAGCACTTTCGGATAATGGAATAATTGCAACCGCTTATTTTGCTGACTTCGAATATGTTAAACAAAAAAGATGGATAGCAGATTACAATGTGTGTAATTTTAATAGTGTTGAAAGCAATGAATGTATACGCAGAGCCACATCGTTTTTAGAAGAAATAAAAAGATTAACAGCATAATATAAATATTTTTACATGAATTTATCGTGTTTGATATTTGATCTTTATTTCATATTTTACAGATGTATTTATAGTTGACAAAATCGAGTTGCATCGGGGGTTTGGTTACATTTGTGATTAAACGCCCGGTATTTACAAGTGTTAATTTTACAAAAGTGGAAATACCAGGGCGGTTTTATCCTATTTTTTTACAAGAATAATCCCTACCCTGCCGGGACTTCGATTGGATTCTTATATGGAGAGATTTCCTGTTTAATTATGTTAAATAAAAAACGGAACCTCTTCAGGCTCCGTTTTTTGAATTTAAGTGTTTTATTATAAGCTGATTGTCTTTGCTATTCGTTGGAATTCCTCCGGGGTGAGTTGGAGTTTTTCCCGATGAAAATCGACGTCTTTTTCGCTGTTAATCGGTATCAGGTGGATATGGGCATGCGGAACTTCGAGCCCGAGAACGACGACGGCGACTTTTTTACAAGCTATATTAGCCTGTATTTTACGCGCGATCCGTTTGGCGAAAACCATCATGTCCGCCAGCGTCCGGTCGTCCAAGTCGAAAATATTGTCGGTCTCCTCTTTCGGGATGACCAGCGTGTGACCCTTTGCAAGCGGATTGATATCCAGAAATGCAAAATATCTGTCGTCCTCGGCTACCTTGTAGCACGGGATCTCCCCTTTTACGATACGTGTGAATACGGAAGCCATTTTTTACGGTTTTTGGTTCGGTTTAAATCAGTTTTATCTCCTGTTTGATCGATTCGATCTTACGTTCCATCGTTTGGCGCGTTTCTTCGAATTTATCTTCGCAGCACAATTCTCCCCGGACGCCGAAATAGAATTTGATTTTCGGCTCGGTGCCCGACGGACGGATCGATACGATGGTCGAATCCGCAGTGATGAACTGCAATACGTTCGATTTTTCCATATCGATGGGCGTTTTGCGGCCGCTTTTTACGTCGAGCGATTCTCCGGTCAGATAATCTTTCACGGTGATTACGGGCGATCCTCCGAGGCTTTGCGGCGGATTGTTCCGGTACTGGGTCATCATTCGGGCGATTTCCTCCTGTCCCTCTTTGCCCTGGCGGACGATCGAGACGAGCGCTTCGTCGAAGAAGCCGTATTTTACGTAGATTTCCTTCAGTAGGTCATACAGCGTCATTCCTTGGCTCTTGGCCCAGGCTGCGGCCTCTGCGGCCAGCGAACAGGCGCTGACGGCGTCCTTGTCGCGGACGAAATCTTCGGCGAGAAATCCGAAGCTCTCTTCTCCGCCGCAGACGTACTGCATTTTCCCTTCGAGGTTGCGGATGACCGTGGCGATATACTTGAAGCCGGTCAGGCATTCGAAATGTTTCACGCCGAACGATTCGGCGATTCGGGCGACCAGTTCCGTCGTAACGATCGTTTTGACGATGTACTCCCGGCCGTGAAGTTTTCCCAGTTCGCTCCACCTTCTTACGATATAATATACGAGCAGGGCGCATGTCTGGTTGCCGTTCAGCAAGATGTACGATCCGTCGCGGTCGCGCAGGGCCATCCCGATGCGGTCGGCGTCGGGGTCGGTGGCCAGGACGATCTCCGCCTGTTGCCGGGCGGCCAGGTCGATCGCCATTTTCATGGTCGCGCGTTCTTCCGGGTTCGGGGACGCTACGGTCGGAAAGTTGCCGTCCGGGATATTCTGTTCTTTTACCGTGACGACGTTCGTAAAGCCGAATTTGCGGAGCGATTCGGGGACGAGGATGACTCCGGTTCCGTGTATCGGCGTGTAGACGATTTTCAGGTCGTGATGGGCGGCGATGGCTTCGGGCGACAGCGACAGCGAATGAACGGCGTCGAGGTAGATCGCGTCGAAGGTTTCGTCGAGAATGACGATGTTGTCTTTGTGTCCGTTGGTGAGCACCTGATCCGGAGACGTGATCTTTTGCACCTCCGCGATGATGTTTTTGTCGTGCGGAGCCACTACCTGAGCGCCGTCGTTCCAGTACGCTTTGTAGCCGTTATACTCTTTCGGGTTGTGCGAGGCGGTGATGACCACGCCGCTGTCGCATTCCAGCTTGCGGATGGCGAAGCTCAGCTCGGGCGTCGGACGGAGCGAGTCGAACAGGTAAACCTTGAATCCGTTCGCTGCGAAGATGTCGGCGACGCGTTCCGAAAACAGCCGGCTGTTGTTGCGGCTGTCGTGCCCGATAGCGACCTTGATCTGCTTACCCGGAAAGGCTTTTTTCAGGTAGTTCGCAAGGCCTTGCGTAGCCATGCCGACCGTGTAGACGTTCATCCGGTTGGTGCCTACCCCCATGATGCCGCGCAGGCCGCCCGTGCCGAATTCGAGGTCTTTGTAGAAGCTCTCGGTCAGCTCGCCCAAGTTGTTATCCATAAGATATTTGACTTGCTTTTTCGTGTCTTCGTCGTAGTTTCCGGAGAGCCATTTTTCGGCTCTCTCCTTAACGATTAAATCCAAATTTCCACTCATAATCTTATTTGTTTTATTTATACGAATGCTTGTTTCGGTTGAAAAAAGTTATAAACAAAGATACGGATATTTTTTTGAATATTCTATATCAAACGGTTAAGTTTTGACTCTGCGGGAACCCTTATTTTTCTATATAAATATTTGCACAACAAACAATAGAGAAGAAAATTTTTTTTAATGAATTTATTTACAATTTTGTCTTCCGAAACAGACAGGATGATGATAGTTAATAACCAGACATACGGTGATGTGTGGCAAAGTTGTTTGACCCGTATCCGCGAGCATACCTCCGACGAGGAGTTCGCCAAATGGTTCAAGCCGATCGTGCCGCTTGATTTTGACGGGGTGACCTTGAAACTGAAGGTGCCTAATGAAAGTTATGTGTACCATATCGAAAAACACTTTATTCCGCTTTTGCGTCCGATCATTCACCAGATGTTTGGCTTGAAGACCAAGCTGCGTTATGCCGTGCCGCGTACCGAACAGAGCGCTCCTACCGTAGTGACGGATGCCGACATGACGGCCATCAATACGTTCGTCACGCAGTCCGATACGACAAATATAAAGAATCCTTTCGTTATTCCGGGGATTCGCCGGATCGTAATCGACCCGCAGTTGAATCCGAACTATACGTTCGATACGTTCGTGGAGGGCGAATGCAACCGACTTTGCCGTTCGGCCGGGCTGTCGCTGGCCGTGAATCCGGGCAATACGCCTTTCAATCCCTTATATATTTACGGAGATTCGGGGTTGGGAAAAACGCATATCGCGCAGGCGATCGGCATGGAAATCAAGCAGCGCAAGCCGCAGATGCAGGTGTTGTACGTGTCGATGAACAAATTCCAGGCGCAGTTCCAGAACGCCGCGCTGAAGGGGGAACTGAACGACTTCATTCATTTCTATCAGATGCTCGACGTCCTGATTATCGACGATATTCAGGAACTGGCCGGGAAGGATAAGACGCAGAACGCTTTTTTCAATATTTTCAACCACTTGCACCTGTCGAACAAGCAGTTGATCCTGACTTCCGATAAACCGCCCGTCGAGCTGAAAGATATCGAACAGCGGCTGATCACCCGCTTCAAATGGGGGCTTTCCACGCAACTGTTGCAGCCCGATTACGAAACCAAGGTGAAGATCATTCGTAACAAGGCCGTGAAGTTGAATGCGGAGGTGCCGCAGGAGGTGGTCGAGTTCCTGGCCGAGAACATCAACGCCAATGTCCGGGAAATCGAAGGGGCGCTTTCGTCGCTCGTGGCCAATGCCTCGTTCCTGGGCAAGAAGATTTCGATCACGCTGGCCCGCGAAATTCTGAAAGTATACGTGCAGTTCAATCAGCGGGAAATCACGATCGAGCATATCCGCAAGGTCGTTTGCGAATACATGGGACTCAGTGCGGAGGTGTTTAATTCTCCGAAACGGACGCGCGAGATCGCGCAAGCGCGCCAGATAGCGATGTACCTGAGCAAGCAGCACACGAAGGCTCCGCTGACGACCATCGGCGCGGCGATCGGCGGCAAGAACCATGCGACGGTGTTGCACGCCTGCAAGGCGATTTCGAATCTGATGGAGACGGACAAGGTGTTCTGCCACCAGGTGGAGGAGATCGAAAAGAAGGTGCTTGCGCGGTCGTAGCGCTTTTCGGAAAAAGGTGCGCTCCGTAGCGGGCGACGCGGTGAAAAGTTTTTCTGGCGTTATATTTGACCGGAAAAACTTTTTGACTTTCCCGGAAATGTGTATCTTTACGAACAATAGGCACCGGAATTTTTAAATGCGAAAGAAAATGGCAAAACTGAAAACGGGAGATCCCGCTCCGGCTTTCGAAGCGGTCGATCAGGACGGCAATATGAAAACGCTGGCCGATTACCGCGGCCGCAAGTTGATTCTTTATTTTTATCCGAAGGATAATACGCCGGGTTGTACGGCCGAAGCCTGCAGTCTGCGCGACGGGCGGGATACGCTGCGGCGAATGGGCTTCGAAGTGGTCGGCGTGAGTCCCGACAGCGAAAAGTCGCACCAGGGCTTTATCGCAAAGCAGGGGTTGAATTTTACGCTGTTGGCCGATACGGACAAAAAAATCGCGGAAGCCTACGGCGTGTGGGGCGAGAAGAAGTTTATGGGAAGGACGTTCATGGGGATTCTGCGGACGACGTTCGTGATCGACGAACAGGGCGTGATCGAGAAGATTTTCGATAAAGTGCGGACGAAGGATCACTTCGAACAGATCGTCGAAGCTTACCAGTAAAACCGGAAAAATTTGAAACAAGACTACTAAACGAAAAAATATGGCAGAAAAGGAGAAGCCTCAGGTGAATCCTGAGAAGCTCAAGGTATTGAGCGCCGTGATGGATAAGATCGAGAAGGATTTCGGGAAAGGCGCCATCATGAAAATGAGCGACCGGGCGGTCGACAAAGTCCCGGTCATCCCGTCCGGGTCGGTAACGATCGACCATGCGCTCGGGATCGGCGCGTATCCGAAAGGACGTATTATCGAGATTTTCGGCCCCGAATCGTCGGGTAAAACCACGCTGGCTATCCACGCGATCGCCGAGGCCCAGAAAGCGGGCGGAATCGCCGCATTTATCGACGCGGAACATGCTTTCGACAGCACGTATGCGCAGAAGCTCGGCGTGGATATCGACGACCTGCTGATTTCGCAGCCCGACAACGGGGAGCAGGCGCTGGAGATCGCCGACCACCTGATCCGTTCGAGCGCCATCGATATCGTGGTGATCGACTCGGTCGCCGCGCTGACGCCGAAGGCCGAAATCGAAGGCGAGATGGGCGAATCGAAAATGGGGTTGCAGGCGCGACTGATGTCGCAGGCTTTGCGTAAACTGACGGCCAATATCAGCAAGACGGGAACCGTTTGTATTTTCATCAACCAACTTCGCGATAAGATCGGCGTGGTTTACGGGAATCCGGAGACTACGACGGGCGGTAATGCGCTGAAATTTTACGCCAGCGTCCGGGTCGATATCCGCAAGGCTTCGGTGATCAAAGACGGAGAAGAACAGATGGGCGCGCGGGCGCGTGTCAAGATCGTGAAAAACAAACTGGCTCCCCCGTTCCGCAAAGCGGAATTCGATATCATGTACGGCGAAGGAATTTCGAAGATCGGCGAGATCATCGACCTGGGAGTGGATCAGGGAATTATCAAGAAGAGCGGCTCGTGGTTTTCTTACGGCGACAGGAAGATCGGACAAGGGCGCGATGCCGTCAAGGAGGCGTTCAAGGCCGATCCTGAGTTTGCGGCCGAGGTGGAGGCCAAAGTGCGCGAAGCGCTTGCCGCCGCCGGTTAGCGGGCGCGGGTGCGGTACGGCCGGCGGGAGACACAGCCTGATTCCGTCCGGGGCGTACCCGAAAACATGTTTTGTCTTGTCCTCGGCGGGCAAGGGATTGATGTCGGCGTATGTAAAACGGGAGATTGATGGGTTATTCGCAGGAAGATGAACGCATGATTGGCGAGCAGTTTGACAAACTGATGCGGAGTTGTGCCAAAATCTGTAAAAATGAATATGACAGGGATCTGATCAAACGGGCCTTTTTCTTGGCGAAGGAGGCTCACGAGGGAGTGCGCCGCCGTTCCGGGGAGCCTTACATCGTGCACCCGCTGGCGGTGGCCCGGATCGTCGTGGATGAAATCGGCCTCGGCGTCAAGTCGGTGATCGCGGCCCTGTTGCACGATGTCGTCGAGGATACCGACTATACGGTGGAGGATATCGAAAGCCGTTTCGGACCCAAAATCGCGCTGATGGTGGACGGACTGACCAAAATGTCGGGCGTTTTCAAAACCAGCGCTTCGGAGCAGGCGGAAAATTTCCGCAAAATGCTGCTGACGCTTTCCGACGACGTCCGGGTGATCCTGATCAAGATCGCCGACCGGCTGCACAACATGCGTACGCTGGAATCGATGCCTCCGCATAAGCAGATGAAAATCACCAGCGAAACGATCTATCTGTTCGCTCCGTTGGCTTACCGCCTGGGGTTGTTCGCGATCAAAAGCGAACTGGAGGATCTGTCGTTGAAATACCGTTTCCCGGAAGATTACCGGCAGATCGAAGCCAAGATCCAGGAAACCGAAGCCGACCGGTCGAAATTTATCGAAAAATTCAGTCAGCCGATTATCGAGAAGCTCAAGGGCAACGATATCGACTTCGAAATATCGGGGCGCGTCAAGTCGATCTATTCGATCTGGGCCAAAATGCAGCGCAAGCATATCGCTTTCGAAGAGATCTATGATCTCTTCGCGATTCGCATCGTGTTCCGGCCTTCGCCGCTGATTCCCGAAAAGTCGCAGTGCTGGCACATCTACTCGTTGGTAACCGATATTTACAAGCCGAAACCGGATCGGATCCGCGACTGGGTGAACATTCCGAAAGCGAACGGTTACGAGGCCCTGCACTCCACGGTGATGGGTCCCGACGGCGTGTGGGTCGAGGTGCAGATTCGTTCGCAGCGGATGGAAGAGATTGCCGAGCGGGGATTCGCCGCGCATTGGAAGTACAAATCGGGCGAGTTGTCGAAGGAGGAAGGCGAATTCGACCGTTGGATGAAGCAGGTGCGCGAAGCGCTGAACAGCCCGACGGACAATGCCGTCGAATTCCTCGACAATTTCAAACTGAGCCTTTATACCTACGAGATCGTCGTGTTTACGCCGAAAGGCGATTCGCGGACATTGCCTCAGGGCGCTACGGCGCTCGATTTCGCTTATGAGATTCATACGAAGATCGGCAACAGCGCGATGGGCGCCAAGATCAACCGGAAGATCGAATCGATTTTCGCACCGATCAGCAGCGGCGACCAGATCGAGATCATCACGTCGAAAAATGTGAAGCCGAAGGCCGAATGGCTCGATCATGTGATTACGACCAAGGCCAAGCAGTCGATCATGGTTTTCCTGAAAAAGGAGAATCTCAATAACATCGCTAACGGGATCGTGCTGTTCGAAGGAAAGCTCAAGGAGTTCGGCATCGTGCCGAGCGCCCGCGTGTTCCGGAAAGTGCTGCCTGCTTACGACTGCGCTACGAAGGACGAGTTTTACAGCAAGTTGGGGGCCGGCATCCTGAAACTGGACGGGATCGAAAAGATCCTGCGCGACAATCCTGCCAATAAGATTTTGAAATTCTGGACGTTGCAGATACCGAATCCATTCAAGTTCCTCGGAGGCGACGATAAGAAAAAAGGGAAAAAGGTAATTGACGGCGCATCGCCGGAGGATGCGGACGATCCGGAGTTCGAGATCGCCCCGTGTTGCAATCCGATTCCGGGCGACGAAGTTGTCGGTTACAGCAATCCCGATACGCACAAGATCGACGTTCACAAGAAAAACTGCAACGAACTGATTAAACTGGCTGCCCAGCACGGCAATCGTCTGACGCCGGTCACCTGGTCAAGCCACAAGGCGATGTCCTACCTGTCGATCCTCGAGTTGCGCGGAATCGATCGGATCGGGATCCTGATGGAACTGTCGCAGGTGATTACCGGCGAGCTGAACACAAACATCCGGGAGTTGCATATCCAGAGCCACGACGGTATCTTCGAAGGGCGGATCAGCCTCTATGTGAAAAATATCAAGGATCTGAAGATGATTATCGACAAGGTGATCCGGATCAAGGGGGTCGAGCAGGTAAACCGGGTGGAAAATAAAATCGAATAGCTATGGATCTGAAAGAGTTGCTTCCGGTACTTCTGATTACTGTCTTCGCAATAATTTCCGCTGCGAAAAAGAAAAAACAACCGGTTTCCGAAAGCGAGGAGCAGGCGGATACCGCTCCGTCCGATTCTCCGTGGGACGACCTGATGCGCGAACTTAAAAAAGGGGGCGGAGCCGATACGGAATCTGCGGCCGATTCGCGTCCGGTGCAGCGGACTGTTCCGGATGCGGACGCGCTGCCGACGGAGATGCTGTCTTACGACGACGAGGCGATCGAAGCGTTCGAGAACCGTACGGTCTTTTCGTACGACGACATGGTCGGAGATAACGCGCCGGAGCCGATGTCTACCGCGGATCAGGGGAATTCCCCTACTCCGCAGCTTGCTACGGAGCCGGAACCGGCTTCTTCCGAAAGGGCGTTTCCGGGCGGTTTCGATCCGAAAATGGCCGTGCTGTATTCCGAAATTCTCAAACCGCGTTTTTAAATTTTTTCAGCATGTATTCCGATGCGGATTCCGCCGAACCGATCCGGGCCGATTATTCGGACTCTTACAGTCTCGACGTAAGCTCCGATGCGGAATTGCGTCCCGGGAAACTGTTGGAATCCGTTTTCTCCGATACTCCGCGCTGGGTGAACGGGCTGATGAAAATCCGTAATGCGCTCGTTGCGCCTTTCGGTTTGAAGACGGGAGAATCCCGTGTTTTCCGGAAAGCGATCGTCGAAGAATCGGAGCGGGAAGCGGTACCGTCCAATGACGATAAACATTTGATCTTTACGGTCTCGCTCAGCGTGCTCCCCCGTCCCGACGGGGTGCGGCGAATCAGTATTTCCACGGCGGTGCAATACCATAACCGGCTCGGCCGGATCTATTTCGCACTGATCCGGCCGTTTCATCGGATCATCATCCGCCGTATGCTGCGCCGGATCGCTTCATCGGTCGGCTGACGGCAGCGTCTCCCGGACAGGATTACTCTTTTTCGATAAAGGAGCGCTATGTGCGGTAGCCGTCTAACGGGGCGTGATGCACGAAGGTGCAATCAATTGAAACGAAAGTTGAATATCGTTTTGACAACTCGTTTTCGCAAAATTTAAGGGCGTAAAAAACAAAAGCGACATAACAGTCGCTTTTGTTTTGTTTGTGTACATAGTTTAACCCCTATCGGGTAATCGGTGTTTTATCGGGTTTGGGTCACTCCAACTTGACCCCCTGCCTTATTCGGCGACAACTTCCCATTTCAAATCGCCACCGCCTTCGATCGTCTGCCACTTGTAACCCGTGGCCGGTTCGTAAACGACCGAGGTTGTATGGTTATAAGCTTTGCCGCTGAATTTACCGCCTTTGAGAATTACGCTTCCGGTCGGCAGATCAACGTCATTGTCGCCCGACACGACAGCGCTCGTTCCCTCGATCTGCACCCCCCCGGACCGGTCATTGGCTGCGGAAAACTCTCCGCCCGTAATCGTGACTTTCGCGCCGTTGGTTATATATAACGCATAAAAGGCATCTATCTGCCCCGGCGTATTTACCGTGTAATACTTGCCACTGCTGATGACCGCATCCTGACAACTTTCAATGGAGATGCCGCCCTGAATGCCTTTGACCTCGCAACCGTCGATTCTTACTTTCGAGCCGAACAGACGCATTGCGTAAGCCCAGTGCGTACCGTTATCCTTATTTGAGGAAGTAGATTCGAAATAACTGTCAACAAGGGTGATCTCTCCGCTGGCGACGTCGCGTCCCATACCGCAGACGGTGAACTCGCCCGAAATGATCCTGGCGTTCTTTATGGTTACATTCGCATCATTCCAATAAGCGATTGCCGCACTATTGTAAGGATGCCCCGTTGATGAGTTTCCATGCCAATGGTATTCGGGGTCGTTAATCAGGGTAACGCCGTCGATAACGCACTCTCCGCCCATGACATGGATCAGCGATTTCTGGTAGCCGTTACCCAGGTCGCTGTTGTCCTCCGAAGTATTGTCTATCGTACCCTCCCCGGTCAGAGTTAGGCCCTTTTCAGCCGTCAGGAAGTTGGTTATCTCGTGGTATATGAATAAAAGGAGGTGTAAACCTAAAAAGCAATGAAACATACTTTTGGCAATTTGTTGTGTGATATATATTTGCAATATTTATTTGGAAATCGTTTCTAATTTCCGTAAGTTTGCTGTTGTAAACCAAGAATTAAGCCCGAAGTTGTATCTTCGGGCTCTTGAAATACCACGCTCAGGTAAGCGTTTGTAAGCAATTGCTGCGGAAACGCCGTACCCGTCGCATTTCTTTCTCCCGGAGAGCTTGCTGTACCGATGGGTAGCTCCGGCGGAATTTATCGAAGGTGTCCCGCGAGAGATCGAAACGTTTGCATATGTCGGTGACGGATTTGTCCTGATGCAACATCCGGATAACGTGCTGCCGATTCTCGGTCAGCAGTTGAACTTCGTATAACTGCCCTTTCTGCGGCCAAGCACCACGCCTTCGGCTTTGCGTAGGGCCAGCGCCTCTCTGGTGCGCATCGAGATCAGGTTGCGTTCGATTTCGGCGACCAATCCGAATGCAAAACAAAGCACTTTACTGTTAATGCTGTTGTCGAATGTGTAACCCTCTTTGGTCGTGTAAAGATTGATCTCCTTTTGCAGGCACCTGCCCATGATCGCCATCACATCCGTGAGCGTCCGGCTCAGGCGCGAGATTTCCGTTACGATCAGCGTATCACCCCGTTTCATCTTACGGAGCAAAGTCCCAAGTTTGCGGTCCTGTTCCCGTTTGCTGCCACTGGCCACTTCCGTAACCCAGTTGTCTACGATCCAATTCCGACTCTCGGCGAAACGCCGGATCTCGTCCTGCTGGTTGCCCGGATTCTGTTTCCCGGTGCTTACCCGTAAATAACCTATTATCATATTTCGTTTGATTTTTCTGGGCAACGTCGCCCAGGCGCACAAGGTATGATTATGGTTGTACTTGCTGAATTTTCACCGTTTCCCGGCATACCGAGAAACGTATTGAATAACAGAGACCGGATCTAAATCACGCTTTACTACTCCCTGAAACACAAAAAGTCCAAAATAAATAATGAAATGATTACATCAGGTGGTAAGCGATGGATGCAGGAATCGTTTATTGAAACATGCCGTCACAAAGTAAATCGGGCAGAGAAGAGAAACAGTACAATTACCGGCTGATCTCCAGTTGTGTTCTCCCTGTGTTGGACGGCGAAAAAGTTCATATCGGCCGAATGTCCGCCACGCTTCGTTGCGAAAGGTGCCGAGATCGATTTTATATTTCGCGGTACGTTTTTATCCGTTTCCGAACAAAAGCAGCACACCTTAAAGGAATATCCGTATGAAAATGGGAGATTTAGTCCTGTAAAATTTTGGGCGTATGAAATATTATCGTATATTTGCACTCCCGAAAGGGTCTGATGGCCGAGTGGCTAGGCACAGCTCTGCAAAAGCTGCTACAGCGGTTCGAGTCCGCTTCAGACCTCCATTGAAAACGCCACTTAATTATTCATTAAGTGGCGTTTTTCGTTCATTGATGTAGGA
>OGQI01002147.1_pt1 | contig 12267 bp, 9 predicted proteins | sample 1553171 | NCBI WGS metagenome assembly OGQI01 (sample SAMEA2579988, study PRJEB22360) | human gut metagenome | biome: human gut; feature: human-associated habitat; material: faeces | place: Denmark | collected 2008/2010
CCAGCGAATAGTCGAACACGTTCTCATAGCCGATTTCGGCGCCGCGCGCGGTCGCATATTCACTCAGCTCGCGGATTACGGATTTTCCGCCGAGCATGGCTTTGTAAGCTTCGTTGATCATGGACAACCTCCCCGTCGTTCGTTCATTTCGCGCTTTCGCACGTTCGCGCTGCCACGCATGTTCGCATGTTCGCACATTTGCGTTTTTCGCAGGGCAATCCGCGGAAAAACGCCGCTATATTGTTTTTACCACCGGATTGTCCCAGCCGGCTTTCGATGGTCACTTGGCAGACGGCGGCTGCTGTTGCGAAATTGCTATGCCAGGTACGAATCCTTCGCTGAAGATCCTGCGCCAATATTCGAGCATGTCTGCTTTCGACATCGACATGAACATGCCCGCCGCAAGCACGGCGACGTCCTCGTTGAATACGGTGTCGATCGGCAGTTTCTCATGCAGTTTCGGCCAGCGCTGCAGTACGGAAAGCATTCCGCCGACTGTGAAGTCAAGCATGAGATCGGTTTTCAGATCGAGGTTGTCGGCGTTCAGTCCAAGTACGGAAATCATGGTGAGTCGCCCGAATTCCTTGAGTGACGAGACGAGTTCCGGTGAGCTGTGCGGGCCGGCCAGCAATGCCAGTCGGTCGAGGCGCTGGCGCTGTTCGGGGTCACGCAGCAGCGCGGTGACATGCTTGCGCCATTCGGTGTCGGGATCAAAATCCCGCCCTGGCATACCCGGCATTGGCGTGTTTTCGACGGCGTGCAGAATGGCGGAATCGGCCAATTCTGGCAGCCCGGAGAAATGGTAGTAGAAGGAATTGCGATTCACGTCTGCCGTGCGAACGATGTCGGTGACAGTGATTTTGTTGTACTCACGTTCCGAAAGTAGCTCCCAGAATGCGTTTTCGAGACGTTCTTTCGCTGGCAGGATTTCTGAATCTCTGCGTGGTCGTGGCATCAGTACCCCCTGATAATTAGTCACACTGCCTTATAACCACATTTATTGTACAAGTTGTCTAGACCGAATTTCGACAAATGTCGTATACGAGTTCACGCTTACAACACAAGTACGCTACGTGCACAGTGCTCGCCCACGTTCGCACAGTGCTCACGCCTCATTCGCGCTTCACTTTCGCTGAACTTTCGGATTGCGCGCGAGCGCCGCCTGCAACAGAATCACCAGCGCCTGATTGATGTTGTGCCGATCCGCACTGCTCAAGCCAACATATGTGCCGAGCATTTCGGGAATCACTTTCGGACCGGCCGCCACGATCGCAGAAATGCTGCCCGCCCCGGAAGCCTCGAGCACGGAGAACAGCGCGTCGACCGCATGCTCACGCTGTTCTTTGGAAAGTCCCGTAAGCCAGCCGTTCAGCGACTTGTTGAACACCACCGAACTGTCGGCCACATCTTCGGCCTTGGCGAATTCACCCCCGTGCATCTGCCACGAGAAGGCGAAATGCTGCATGATGCCATCCACGTCGGATTTCACCACCACACAACGTTCAGGGGTTTCAAACACCATGCCCACCACCGAGGAGTCCGGTACGATTTTCACAATGCGGTCGCTCACGCTCGCATATTCGAAGCTTTTCACCACTTCCTCAGGGAAGCCCGGCCCGTCGAGCGAGTAGATGCGTTCAACGCGGTCCTTGATCTCGTCTTCGGCGTTCATGGCCGCATATACGGCCAGATTACCGCCTTTGGAGTGACCGGTCAGCAGTATCGGCCCATCCCACAGCGAGGCGACTTTTTTCAAGTATTCGGCTGCGGAAACCTGTGCTGGAACCGGGTATTGGAAGGCCATGTTGAAGTCTTCCTTCCATCCGACCAGCGAATCATCGGTGCCTCGAAACGCCACAACCAACGTTCCAGATGGCAGCCGGAAAGTCACTGCCGCGAACTGCGTTTGCGCACCACCGTCGAACTGCTCGCAGTACGCGCTCATTTCAACGTCGGAAAACCGCGGATTCGCCGCCACAGCATGGTAGAAGTCGTGCGTCACCTGCGGATCAACCAATCCCACGTTCTCCACGTCATGGTCGGCTACGGGCTTGTCGTGGTTCAGCTCGTCATCGGCACGCGCAATCGTCACGCCGCCAAACGGGGGCTTGCGCAGCATACGCAACGATGCGATCGGACGCCGAATATCGAATTGCTTCGCACGCGCCTGCAACGTACCGTATTTCGCTACCAAATCGTCCAATAGCAGCACGCATTCCGGCACTTCGTCGTATGAAAGCTGTGCCAACACCAATGCGTCGGCCTCGCGGAACGGCAATGCCTCGAAACTGCGCGTTTCCGTGCGCGCATAGTCAATAATGTTGCCCATCACGCATCCCCCTCCTTGTCGTTGCGCAGTTCACCGACAGCGACTTTCGCCGCACTGGCTGGAATCGCCTTGAGCACATCTTTGATGAGTTCGCGCGTTTCCACATCGGTGCCTCTGGCGGCTGCCACGATTTTCGGCAGCGAATTCGTCCAATTCGCCACCAGATCAGCGATATTACCGTACCCCGCTGCTGCGAAGATGTCGTATATCTGGTTAATGGCCCGTTCGCGCTGTCCCTGGCTTACGCGGTCGAACCATCCGTCGATGGTTTTGCTAATGAGTTGCGCACCGCCTGTCAGCTCGCTTGCCCGCTCGAATTCGCCGGACTGCGTCACCTGCCAGCTTGATCCCATATGCTGCAGAATACTTATGGCGTCGGCTTTGACGAAGGTTGGTTTGATTTGCGATTGTAACAGCATACCGATGATGGAGGATTCCGGCACGGTTTTGTCGATTCGTGCCGCGATTGCCTGATATGCGCGGCTATGCACCATGACTTGAGGCATTCCAGGCCCGTCATGCGAGAAGATGCGGGAGATTCTGCAGTTGCGTCCCGGCACGCTTCCGCCGAGTGCCGGCAGCAGTCCGAGCCGTTGCGCGCGCTCGTTGGTCGCTTCAAGATCGCTTTGCGTGATTTGCATGGCCGCATATACCGCCATGTTGCCGCCTTTGGAATGCCCGCCGATCATAATGCCAGGCGATTCCTTCGCCGAGAGGAAACGTTTCGTCCTATCCAAAATCGAGTCCGCATATCGATATGCCGATTCTTGCGACGGCACTGGGCAGCGCACCGCCATATTGAAATCCTCTTTCCAGCCGACGAGCGTGCCGTCAGTGCCACGGAACGCAACATATAGGCCGAAATCGGCACCCAAATCGAAGGTCATCGCAGCGAATTGCTGTTGCTCGCTCTCATCCAAACGTTCGGCATACTCCCCCACCCGCAATCCGCGGAATCGCGGCGATTCGCAAACCGCACGCAGCAGTGAAAGCCGATAATCGTTCATTTCAGAGGAATTCGAAACAAACATCCCATCGTAGCTTTCGGCGCGCAGCAATTCACGAATCGGCACGGTCGCCACCGACTTGGCTTCGCCGAATGCTGGAACCAAACCCAGCAATCGCATGTAGGAAAGCTCGGAAAGCACCAAGGAATCGACATTGCTGAACGCCAATTCGCCGAACCCGCGGAACTCTCGGCGCACATAATCCACAACATTGCCCATGCCTCAACTTTAGCCCGTTCGCGGCTCCGACCACATGTCACCACGCGCATTGCCCCACATGTTCTCGCACGTACCCCGTACACCCACGCTCAAACCAACTCAGCCACGCACTGTAGGATATGTGCGAACACGCATCACAGGCGCAGCGAACGCAAGTCGAATGCACCAGTAATGCATGCAACAGACTTATGAAGGGACGCTCCAGAACACCATGGAACCGATTGAAATCGCTGTGGATTGGCTGAAAACCAATTCCGGAAAAATCATTCTGCTCATTGTCGTCGCACTGCTTGCGGCCGTTATCGACAAGGCGCTTACCCGAATCGTGAGCAAAGTGTTGGACCGTTCGCAAGTGCCGAACGCTTCGATTTTCATCAATATTCTGCGTGCAGTGGTGTGGACGTTGGCTGTGGGCACTGTACTGCAGCCGGTGTTCGGCATTAATCCGACCACGATTTTCACCGCGCTCGGTATTGGCGGCCTTGCGGTGTCACTCGGTATGAAAGATACGATCGCGAACATCATCGGCGGTTTCGGTCTGATGCTTGGCCGTGTAATCCAGCCGGGCGATCTGGTGAATGTGGCGGGCACCGACGGCGTGGTCGAAGACATCAACTGGCGTCAGACCGTGGTGCGCGAGCGCAATGGCAACGTCAAGATTATTCCGAATTCGATCCTGAACACCACGTCACTGGAAAAACTCAATCCGTCCAATGAGATGCTGGTTCGCGTGCCGTTCACCGCCAAGGCCGGTACCGACATCGACGAGATGACCCGTCAGGTGGTTCAGGCCGTGCAGCGCGACACCGCCGATTTGGCCGATCCGCGCTTCCCCCCGAAAGTGAGACTGACCGGCTACTCCCCTTACGGCATCAATGTCGAAGTGTGCGCGTACGCCAAGCCGGGATCGTTGCTTCCCGACATGATCAACGCCGTGGCACGTTCCATCGCCAATGCTGATTTTCTTGAGAATCGCGCCATCAACAAGGAATCGTAATCTCCTTGTGAACACAAGAAATCGCGATTGACCCATGTATAAAAAGTGCCGCATGTAGTATTCCACATGCGGCACTTTTTTATACTGAAATTATTACATCATTAGATTGATTGCCGTAATAATAACCGTCACTACAATGTAAGTAATTACACCGACGTTCAGTATTGACGTGCTCATGCGAACGCCGCGAGGCAGTTCTTCCGGTGCGGTATAGAATACAAGATTCTTACGTTCACGAATAAGCAGCACCACACCCGCAATGATCAGACCGCAATACAGCAGCATATAGATGCCGAATATCATCATTCCCGTCGCATTCTGGCCCATCCACTGCATCATGGCTGTTCCGTCGCCGTTTTCCGCACTGGTCAGCACGTTCATCAGACTGTCGATGTCAATGTTCGTCATCACCCATGGCGCGGCCACGCCGCCCATGAAGTTGACGAACATGTGCATGACCACCGAATAACGCAGTTTGCTGGTACGCACGTACACGTAGCCGAACACAAGACCCAATGCGAATGCGTAGAAGAACTGAAACAGGTTCATGTGCACCAGGCCAAAGAACAGCGCGGAGAACACGATCGCGGTTTTTTCGCCGTATTTGCGCGTGCGGCTGATGAGTTCCTTGCGGAAGATCCATTCTTCGAACAACGGTCCGAGAATCACGAGGAACACCACGTTCCACACGTCGAATTGCATGGCCAGATCACTTACCGAATTGCTGGCGTTACCTCCGGAAAGCAGCGACGCCAGCATATTGCCGATGAGACTGCCCACATACATGAGCGGGAAGCACATGACCAGCAGTTTGAAGAATTGGCCCGGCTTCATGTCGAACTTGCGTGTTTCAATGACCGAAGATTTGCCCATGATCAGTACCGCGAGCGGCATGGCCACGAGATACAAAGGGGCATCCGACGCCACATACACCGCCCAATTCGGCAGATTCGTGGCGTGCAGTACCTGATAGAGCACGCCGGAAAGCACCATCGCAAGCGCATACCAGATCACCACCATCAGGCACATGCCTGCACCGATGCGGGAGAACACGCTTTTCACGCGCCTAAGCCAAAGTTCATAAGGATTGACTTGCGGCTGCGGATACTGCGGTTGTTGCGGATATTGCTGATATTGGGATGGCTGTTGCGGATTCTGCTGCGGATTCTGCTGTTGCGGCCGCTGCGGATATTGTGGGTACTGCGGAAACGTCATATTTGCCTTTGCGACGACGTGCACGGGGTGCATATACGAAAATGCTGATATTCAGCACCTTAATACAGGAATGCTGAATATCAGCTTACAATCTCATGAGCGTCGTCATGGGCGTCCGCAGCGAAACAGCTCATACGGCGAGCGCGGCGATTGGACGCGGAGCCACCACCACTTCGGCTCCAACCGTCAGGCCGGCAGGAAGCTCATTGGCTGGCAGCTGCACGGTGACGGGCAGGTGGCCCGCACCTGCGGCAACCGTCAAGTCAACGCGGACGAGCGCGCCGAGGAAGTGCACCATGTCGACGCGACCACGCTCGCCTACCATGTTGCCATCGTTTGCGGCCAGAGTAATCACAAGGTTTTCCGGTCGCACGAGCACGGTGGAGGCGTCGCGCTTGGAGGCTTCGAGCAGCGGCACACGCTGACCGAACACCACGGCTTCCTCACCATTCGTGATGCCGGGGAGCCGGTTAGTCAGGCCAATGAAGGTGGCTACGTATTCGCTGGCCGGACGGCGGTACAGCGTCTGCGGGTCGGCGATCTGTTCGATACATCCGTGGTTCATCACGCCGATGCGGTCGGCAACGGCGAGCGCTTCTTCCTGATCGTGGGTCACGAACACGGTGGTGGTGCCGGCTTTGAGCTGGATGCGTCGGATTTCGTCGCGCAGCTGCACACGAACTTTGGCGTCAAGTGCGGAAAGCGGCTCGTCGAGCAGGAGTACGCGGGGGTTCCCGGCCAGTGCGCGGGCGATCGCCACACGCTGCTGCTGACCGCCAGACATCTGCTGCGTGTATTTGCCGACCTGATCGGCAAGGCCTACAAGTTCCAGCTTCTCCATGGCCTGCTTACGTCGTTCCGTCTTGCCCATGCCGCGGATCTCCAAGCCGAATTCCACGTTCTGCAGAGCGGTCATGTGCGGGAACAGCGAGTACGCCTGGAACACCATGGCCATGTTTCGCTTGTTGGCGGGCACACCGGTCACATCTTGCCCGCCGACGAGAATCCGACCGGCCTGAATGTCTTCCAAGCCTGCGAGGGAGCGCAGCGCGGTGGATTTGCCGCAGCCGGAGCCGCCGAGCAGTACGACCATTTCACCAGGATTGATTTCTAGGTTGAAGTTGTCGAGCGCCTTGTTGGTGGCTCCTGGGTAGATTTTGTCTACATTAAGCATTTGCACGCCGCCGCCGCGTTCCGCGGAGTCGTTGAGGACTTCGCGTGCGGCTCGGGTTACGGTTTCGGCACTCAGATCGGCGTCTACGAACGCTTCCGAAGTGCGTGCGATGGTTGCTTTCTGATCAGCGAGAGTCATGATTCGTTGCTTTCTTTGGATTTACGCAGTGCGTCGGAAATAAGATCGAGGGCTACCAGCAGGATCACGCCGAACAGTAGTGCCAGCAGCGACATGGCGGTGGAGATTTGGGAGTTGGATTGACCAAGCTGGTAGAGCGCCACCTGCAGGTTCATGCGTCCAAGCAGCGATGCGACGGTGTATTCGCCCAGCACCACGGCGATGGAGATGAACGATGCGGAGAGGATCGACTGCCACAGGTTAGGGATGAGCACGCGGAAGAACACGCGCGGCCAAGAGGCTCCGAGCGAGCGGGATGCCTCGCACAGCGTTTTCACGTCAATGGAGTTGAGGCCCACGGCGAGCGCGCGGAATGCAAATGGCATCACCAGAATAACGTAAGCGAAGCACAGCCAGATCGGGTTGGTGTTGAGCACGTCGGCGCTGAGCCAACGGTAGATCGGTCCCAGGCCGACTACGAGCACGATGGCGGGGATGGTCAGCGGCAGGGTGGCCACCCATTCAATGGCGCGTTCCAACTGCTTGGAGCGAATGTGCACGATCACCATGGTGGGTACCATGAGCAGCAGCATGATGACCACGGTCACCACACACAATCCCATGGACGATCCAAGACCGCTCCACAATGTGGACAAGTCAGCACCAAGCGCACTGCCATCGCCGGTGAAAATCGCAATCCACGGATCCAAACTCCACTTGCCGGAAAGCGGGTGTCGAATGGTGAACACAAACATAGACACCAGTGGCACGAACAGAAACAGCAGCGTGAACGTGAGAATGATCGCCTTGATCACGCGCTGCTTGCGCACGCGGGCGGCACGCAGCTGCGGGGGCATTGTTTTAGTATGATTCACTGCCATTGTCCGGTCCTCTTTTCCACAGCGTGGCTCAGCATCATCACCAGAGCGACCACGATGATCATCGCGAAGGCGAGAACTTGCGCGAATCCCTGCTGATTCGGATCCATTTCGTTGCGCATGGCGCCCTGAATCATAAGCGGCACCAGAATCGAACGCTGTGAGAACAATGCGGCGGCTGTCGCATATGCGGAGAACGCACTGGCGAACAGCAGCAGCAATGCGGAAATGAAACGCGGAACCAGTATCGGCCCCGCAACGCGCGTCCAATACTGGAAGGTGTTGCCGCCGAGCGATTCGCAAGCCTCACGCCACTGCGGACGAATCGAATCGACCGCAGGCAGGAAGATGATGATCATCAGCGGAATCTGGAAGTAGCAGTAGACCGTGATTAGGCCAGGCAGGGAGCTCAACCAGTTCGGGTTGACGGTCAGTCCGGTCAGCTGGCGGATCAGCATGGTGCCGACGCCGTTGATGCCGATGGTGGCGATGAAGGCGAAAGCGAGCATCACGCCGCCGAACTGTGCAAGCACCGACGAAATGGCACTGATCATGCGGCGCAGCAGTCCGTTCGGTTTGCTGCCAATCACCAGCGCATACGAGGCGACCGCACCCACGACCGCGCCGATGAGTGCGGAGATCACGGAAACGAGAATGGAGGTGGCGAACGCGGCGATGGTGTTCGCTTCGAAGAGTTTACTGAAGTTATTGAGGGTAAATCCGCCATCGACGTTCTGGAATGCGCCGACAATCACGATAACGGTAGGCGCGAGCAGGAAGCAGGCGGTGTAGGCAAAGAACGGGATGGTCACGACGAATGTACCGATTTCGCGGCGATGCGTAGCGAAATCGGAGGTTGCGGAGGGGCCGTTTTCTCGCGTCCCTCGGGCTTCGCGTGCGTTACACCCGCCGATAACTCCCGCTTTGGGGGTGATTGCTGCAGTCATGGTTTCATGCATGCTTTCATACGATTGATATGCGGTGAGATTGCATAGGATTGTGGGATTGCGCTATTGCGCTGGAGACATGCTTCAAGGCCGGCTGTTGCGGCAGAAGACGTCGGGGAACTTGCTTCAGCCCGTCGTATCCGCCGGTCTACCGGCCTTGGATTACATTGTTTCCGATTGCGTTCCAGCGCTCGTTTGCATTGCTTACGAGCGGTTGCCAATCAGTTGCCGATGGTCTTGTCCCAGTTGTTCTGGAGCCATTCGGTGATGCGAGTGGAATCGTCGTTGGTATAGGTCACTGGATCGCCTTCGATGGTGATGGCGGTCTTCAGGGTGTTCTGGTCAACCGTGCCGTCTTCCTTCATGGAGTCGAGGAGCACCGGGTTGGCGCCACCCTTGAACCATTCGTTCTGAGCGTCGGCGGTGTACAGATATTCCTCCCACAGGCGTGCTGCGGCCGGGTGCGGAGCGTCCACATTGATGGCCTGGTTGTAGTAACTGACCACTTGGGCGTTCTTGAAGGTCTTGAACTTCCAGTTCACGCCCTTCTCCTTGAGGCTCTTCTGGTAGGAGGCCTGGTTGTAGCTCCAGTCCATCACCACGCCGGTCTGGCCGGAGTCGATGGTTCCGTCGGTCACGTCAACGGTGGTGAGGTTGCCAGCGTCCTTGAGCTTCTTGAAGTAGTCGAGACCCGGCTGCAGGTCGTTGATGTCACCACCTGCAAGCTGGTTGATCATGAGGTAGCCGTTGAATGCGGCGCCAGCTTCGGCAGGCTTGCCGTTCAGAGCCACGGTGCCGGCGAACTTCGGATCCATCAGATCATCGAGGCTGTTGATGTCGCCGTACTTGTCGGCGTTCCAACCGATCGACATGATGCCGGTGTAGTCGGCGTAATACTTGCCGTCGGCATCCTTCACGGACTCCGGGATCTTGTCCCAAGCCTGAACCTTGTAGGGGGCGAAGTTGTCGGTGCTGGTGGAGGCCACGGCCAAGCCAAGGTCGAACACGTCGGGAGCAGCGTCGGTGCCTTTGTTGGTCTTGGCTGCGTCCACTTCTTCCTTGGATGAGGCGTTCGGGTTCAGCTCGTTGATCTTAATGTTCGGATACTTCTTCTTGAAGCCGTTGATGACCTCGCCATAGTTGGACCAGTTGTGAGGAAGTGCGATGACGTTGAGCTGGCCTTCCTTTTCGGCGGCGGCAACCAGATCGTCCATCGTACCGAAATCAGCCAATGAAGTGGCCTTTGCGGACTTTTCATCAACCTTTACGACCTTGCCGGAAGTGGAATCAGCTGAGGAATCCGTGCTGTCCGATCCGCAGGCGGCCATGGAGAAAGCCAGAACGGCAGCAAGGGAGCCGGCAGCCAGTTTGCGCAGAGAAATCATGGAAATCAATATCTTTCTTATGCCTTGTTCATAACAACAAGAAAGAAGATAAGCCCTCAAATCAACGCGATACTGGCTTTACGGTAAATATGCAGTTTATTTTGAATCGAAAAAACTAAATTTTCCCAAACTGCAGGTAAATTGGCGAAATATGTCAACTGGCACCAACGCAATGTCAGCATTGATGCCAGTCTCATGCAAATCGAATCAGACTAAAGCGAGCCAATATAAATCGAGCCACCACACAATCGAAATCAGCGCAGCACGCCTTCGATCAGCGTGGTGATCAGGTCGGTGTAGCTCACGCCGGTCGCCTCCCATGCCTTGGGATACATGGAAATCGGGGTGAAGCCCGGCATGGTGTTGATTTCGTTGACCATCACTTCGCCATCGGCCGTCACGAAGGTGTCGACGCGGCTCAGGCCGGTGCCATCGACCGCGATGAACGCTTTTTTGGCGGTTTCGCGCACGCGGTTCAGAGTTTCTTCCGGCAGGCTTGCGGGCACTTCCACATGGCTTGCATCGGAATTCACGTACTTGCTGTCAAAATCATAGAACTGGTCGTCACCCTCGGCACGCTTGTCAAGCACGATTTCGCCCGGCCAGCTGGCCTGCGGAGCCTCGCCGGCCTTCGGGCAGAGCACAGCGCATTCGATTTCACGCGCGTCGATACCCTGTTCCACAAGCACACGCCAATCATGGTGGGACGCTTCGAACACGGCGGCGGCAAGCTCGGCCGCATCGCCCTCATGTTCGACCTTGGTCACGCCGAAGCTGGAACCGGCACGGGACGGCTTCACGAACAGCGGGTACTGCAATCCGGCCTGCTGAACCGCGACAAGCATCTCGTCCGCTTCGGCGGCAAATTCGGAAGCGGCATCATAATTACGCACATCCAACGTGATGCCGGGAGCCACGGGAATACCAGCCGCAGCCAGCAATACCTTCGTATAATGCTTGTCCATGCAGGCGGCGGAAGCGAGCACGCCGCAACCAACGTACGGCACGTTCATCATTTCGAACAGGCCCTGAATCGTGCCATCCTCACCGTACGGACCATGCAATACCGGAAGCACGGCGTCCACGTGACCAAGCGAAGTCAGCGTGCCGTCATCTTCACGAGCGAAGAAACCATCCTGGCCAAGCGCCACATCCAACACCACATCTTTGGAGGAATCCGTCTTCTCCACCACCGGTAGGCCTTCGCTCATGTTCCACTTGCGTGGATCCTCGCCGTCTACGATCCACTCGCCGTTCTTGGTGATTCCCACCTCAATGGCTTCGAACTTGTCAGTATCCAACGCGCGCAGCACGCCCGCCGCAGAGATGCAGGAAATCGAATGCTCGTCGGCTTTGCCGCCATACATCACCACAATGCGCTGTTTTGCCATCTTTGTCTTATGCTCCATAAGTTGGTCCGTTGAACGCACACGCGCCCAACACCGTCTGCCAATACTGTCTGTACTGTCTGTCTTCGCAATATCGCGCCGGTTCGCACTTCTGTTCGCCCGCGATACCACACATTCGCAATATCGCAGTTCAGTATACAAACCGCACCTGAAAGTGCGGTCTTATCTGCAATTGCGATGTTACGGAAAGCTTATTCTTCGCTGATGCTTTCGCCGAAAAGTTCGGACAGCATTTGCGCGCAGGAGATGCCGTCGGAAAGCACGTGGCTCATGGCAGTGGCAAGCGGCGTGGGCACGCCATACTGCTTGCCGAGCGCCACTACCGCATCGGCAGTCGGCACGCCTTCGGCCACGCCGTTGCTCACCTTGGTAGCTTCCTCAACGCTCAGACCCTTGCCCAGATTGGAACCGAACGTGTAGTTGCGGCTCAACGGGGATCCGCAGGTGGCGATCAGGTCACCTACGCCAGCCAAACCGGCGAACGTCTTCGGATCGGCGCCTGCCGCCTCGCCCAGGGCAGTCAGTTCGGCTAGGCCACGGGGTTCGATCATGGCGGGAGGGGTTTTGCCCGCGGCGGGCCAAACTCTCGA
>OGQI01002148.1_pt1 | contig 12267 bp, 10 predicted proteins | sample 1553171 | NCBI WGS metagenome assembly OGQI01 (sample SAMEA2579988, study PRJEB22360) | human gut metagenome | biome: human gut; feature: human-associated habitat; material: faeces | place: Denmark | collected 2008/2010
CTGTTTCACCCCATAGGTACACAATGTGTCATAGGGGTACAGCTGGTACGGGCAAAAGCAAGACGCAAACTCATGCATTTGAGTTTGCGTCTTGCTTTTTACATAAGGATAGAGCTTCGCAGGAACGTAAGCGTCAAACCTAACCGCGCATAGACACACATGAGACAATAGTAATATGTATGCTCCGACTTACAAACATTGCGCATGATTGCCAATTCATACACAAAATATCTCATAAAAAACAATACATAATTGTCATGGCGCAAACAGACCCTTTTTTGGCACTATGCCCATTTGACAGGTCGATAAATGACGTGCTATCGTTTAATTGATACAAAAATACCGGCTGAAATGTGAGAAATGGATGCGGCGTGCACAATTGCCGCCGATCCGGCCTTGTTGAGGGATTCGATATGATCAATCAATGCTATGAATACGAAGCAGCACATACAATCCAGGACGTGCTGTCCTGCAATGGGGATTTAAACATTGCGCTGGTTGCGGACTCGCATCTGGACAATTCCGTCCCGGCTACCATTGAGAACATCTCCGCAGTCGATCAGGCGGTACATTTTGACTGCTGCGTCCATCTGGGTGATTTCCTCGCCGGTGAGATCGGCAGACGGTACGCAAAGCTTCTGCTGCGGCAGCAGCTCGCGCTGTTCCGGCCCACTGTTTCGAGCGGACGCTTCTTCCCGGTGCAGGGCAATCACGACGCATGCAGCGGGCCGTATTCCGCGCGGCTTTGGCCGGAGGCCATCGGCTTTCTGGACGCGGAGCAGAACGTCCGCCGTCCGGCGCAGAAGCCCTATTATTATGTAGATATTGCAAAAGAAAAGGTTCGCCTTGTGTTCCTGTGCTCGTATTTTTATGAGCACCGCGGCGGCGAACCGGTCATGATCTTCGGATACGAGGAAGATCAAATTCAGTGGCTTCAAAACGAGACGCTGGTTTTGCCGTCGGACTGGACGGTGATGCTATTCTCGCATGACGCGCCGTTTTCTGCATTGCTGTTCGATGAGAAAACTGCACTCGAAAAGAACGACATCGTCAACGGCAATCAGATCTTTTCCGCGCTCGACCAGTGCCGGAAGCAATACGGCTTTGACATTGCCGGGTGGTTCATTGGCCACTATCACGGCGATCGGATTGTAACGCTTTTTGGAATTCCGTTTATCATCACTGCGTCAGAAACTGCATATGATCCGCAGCTGTTTGATGACGACGTGCGCTTCTGGGAGAGAGAGCTGGGCACGCCGAGCGAAGATCTCTGGGATGCGCTCGTTCTGAAAAAGAGTGAACGCCGGGTCTATCTAAAACGCTTCGGCGCTGGCGAAGACAGAATCGTTCATTATTAAATATAGATGGAGGCATCCATATGGAACCACATTTTGCGGACAATTGCCGGTCGCTGACAGAAAAGCTCCATGCACTCCGGGAGCCGGACGATCTCTGCTTCGCGCTGCTTGCGGGAACGGCTGTGTCGGATTTCGCGGATCATACGGACGAAAACATCCGCGCGGTCGATGCGCAGACGCATTTTGACGGCGTCATCCACCTTGGCGATATTTTAAACGGCAGCATCCCCGAAAATGCGTCCCGCTTTGTACTCTCGCAGGAGCTGGCGCGGTTTCAGAATGCAACAGCTTCCGGCAAGCTCTACATTGCCTGCGGCGACGACGATGGCTTTCGCAATGAGCGCTATGTCGGCCAAATCGTGACGGGCATTGTTACAGACGAGCGCTGGTATGAAGAAACGGCGTATCTGGAGTCTTACGTGAATTTGCACCGGCCGCGGAACAAGCCGTACTATTTTGTCGATTTTTATGACCGAAAGATGCGGCTGATTTTTCTCTCATCCCATCTGCCGCAGATCGACGAGCAGGAGGAGCTTTTTGAAAAAAGCTGTCAATACGGCGTGGAGCAGCTTGCGTGGCTCAAGACAGAGGCGCTCCAGCTTCCTGAGGGATGGGCGATATTCCTGTTTTCGCACGCGCTGCCAAAGTCGCGTTTTGAAACGGGTACTGACCCATGGAACTATATGGAATACGCCTCTGAGCCGGCCATGATGCTGCTGCGGCAGGCGCAAAAGCACGGTATCCGCATCGGTGGTTGGTTTGCAGGGCACTACGCCTGCGATTACGAAACTACGTTCTGTCACATCCCATATTTCCTGATCGACTCAGTCCGCCCGCAGCCGATAAAATCGCTGTTTCCGAACGTCCGGAAATGCACGGAGCGGGGCTTGGGCACGGAAACAGAAGATTTATGGGACGTGCTGCTCCTGAAGCCGAATCAGCGGCGCATCTATCTGCTGCGCTTTGGCGCGGGAGAAGACCGCGTGTTTGACTATTGACCGGACTGGAAAGGATAAAGAAATGGAACATACTTTCAAGACTTTCGGCACAATGCTCGACTGCTCACGAAACGCCGTTATGACGGCGGAAAGCGTCAAGCGCTGGATCGATCTGACCGCGAAGCTCGGCTGCAATACGCTGCATCTTTATATGGAGGACACCTATGAGGTGGACGGCCAGCCCTATTTCGGCCATCTGCGCGGACGGTACAGCAAGGCGGAATTAAAACAGATCGATGCGTATGCGGCAGCGCACGGGATGCAGGTCATCCCGTGCATCCAGACGCTTGCCCATGTCAACGCCCTGTTCCACTGGCCGGTCTACCGGGAGATCCGCGACGCCGCCGATATCCTGCTGACCGGCGACGAGCGCACCTATGCGCTGGTCGATGGAATGTTCCGCACGCTGCGCGAATGTCTGCGCACCAATATTGTGAACATCGGCATGGACGAAGCGGATCTGCTCGGCCTTGGCAAATATCTGACGCTGCACGGCTACCGCGATCGCTTCAGCATCCTGATGGAACATCTGCGCAGGGTGTCAGAAATGGCGAAAAAATATGGCTTCGAGCTTCTGATGTGGGGCGATATGTTCTTCCGTCTGGCGGGCGGGGATTACTTTACCAATTTCAATCAGGACCCGAAGCTCGGCGAAATTCCGGAGGAAGTCAGACAGCTGGTGCCGGAGAATATTCACCTGGTGTACTGGGATTATTTTAGCCGCGACCGGCAGAGCTATGAGAGAAATATTGACGCCCACAACGCAATCAAAAGCGGTTCGTGGTTCGCGGGCGGACTTTGGACATGGGCGGGCTTTGCGCCGCACAACACGTTCAGCATCGCGACTATGCGCGAGGCAATGAAAGCCTGCCACGCAAAGGGCGTTGAAAATGTCGTCATGACCATGTGGGGCGACAACGGCGCGGAATGCTCCAAATTTGCTGTGCTTCCGGCGCTGTTTACCGTCTCGCAGATGGCGCAGGACATTGACGATGTGGAAACCATTCACGCGAATTTCGAACGGGAATTCGGCATTCCGTTTGAGGATTTCCGCGCGCTCGACCTGATCGGGACGCAGAACGATTCTGCTGAGGCGATCTATAACCCGGAAAAGTATCTGCTCTACTGCGACCCGTTCATGGGCCAGTTCGACAACCGCGTGAAGTCGGGCGACGCGGCTGGTTATGCGGACTGCGCCGCGAGGCTGGCCATGTATGCGGATCACGCCGAATACGGCTACCTGTTCCGCTCCCTGCGGGCGCTCTGCGCATTTTTGAGTGTGAAAGCAGACCTTGGCATCCGCACAAGGGCGGCGTATCTGTCCGGCGATAAAAAAGCCGCGAAGGCGCTCTGCACCGATTATGACGCGGCGCTCGAACGGCTGGACGCGTTTTATGCGGCCTATGAGCAGCAGTGGATGCACGAAAACAAGCCGCAGGGCTTTGACGTGGTTGATCTTCGCATCGGCGGCCAGCGCCAGCGACTGCTGCATTGCAGAGACCGGCTGCTGGCCTATGCGGAAGGACAGCTCGACCGGATCGAGGAGCTGGAGGAGCCGGTTCTCGACTGCTGCTGCGAGGAAAAAGCCGACGGACAGGCGACACGGGCAATTTTCTGGCATGAGATCGCGTCGGCAAATGTCATTTGAGACAGGGCGGAGGATACAAAATGAACGTACAATATCATCGGTTGACAGATGCGGGCTTTGCCTATGCCGTCCGGATGCCGGAGCGGATGCACGCAGGTCTTCCAATGATTATCCAGCTGCACGGCGCAGGTGAACGCGGCGGTGGTGAGGATCTGGAGAAGGCTGAGATTCATGGACTGGCGAACATCCTGACAGAAACGCGGGAAGAAGACTGCGTGCTGATCGAACCGCGCTGCCCGGAAGGGTCCTTTTGGGTGGCGATGCTTCCGGAACTGAAGCGGTTCGTTTGCCGCATGATCGAAGCATACGCCTGCGACCCGGATCGGGTCACGCTGACAGGACTCAGCATGGGCGGATACGGCACATGGTTCCTTGCGATGGCGGCGCCGGAGCTGTTCGCGGCTATCGCGCCTTGCTGCGGCGGCGGAATGCCGTGGAACGCAGAGGCATTGACTATGCCGGTCTGGGCGTTTCATGGTGCGCTGGACGATGTCGTACCCCTGACGGAGACGGTCGATATGGTCAAGGCAATACAGCGTGCGGGCGGCAATGCAAGGCTGACGGTTTTTGGAGACTGCGGCCATGACGCATGGACGTATGCGTATGATGAAATGCTCCTGCAGTGGCTGCTGGCACAAAAAAGAATGGAGACGGACAAATGAACCCATACCGTTTTGAGAATCAGAATCGGGAAATTGTGCTGTCCCGGTACAATATGCCGACCCCGTGGATGAACTACCTATCCAACGGAACGCTCCATGCGATGATCTCGCAGGCGGGCGGCGGCGTTGCTTGGTACCGTTCGCCGCAGATCTGGCGCATCAACCACTACCGCTTCTTCCACCTGCCGACCGACCGCAGCGGATTTTATACCTACATCAAGGACGGCGATGCCGTCTGGTGTCCGACCAATGAGCCGTGCGCCTGCACGCCCGAGAAATGGGAGGCCGCGCACGGCATGGGCTACACCCGCTTTACGGCAGAACGTGATGGTCTGCGCACCGAGGTTACATATCTGGTCAGTCCGCTGAAAAACGTCATGCTCTGGCATCTGGAACTGCGCTCCGACTGTGACCGGAACGTGACGATTTACCCCTACGTCGAGCTTGGCATGATGGAGTTCATGCGCGAGCTGCAATGGCAGTGCTACAACAAGCACCAGCTGTCCGTCTACGAGAAGGACGGCGTGCTCATCTACCGCTACGGCGTGGAAAACCAGCCGAAGCCCGATGAGACGCCGCTGGTGTATTTTGCAAGCGATGTGCCCGCAGCTGGATTTGACTGCGACCGCGACGAATTTGTCGGCAGCTACCGCAGTGAGGAAGCGCCGATCGGACTCGAACACGAACATCTGAAAAACTCCACACTCTTTGGCGGCGATCCGTGCTTCGCGCTGGAACTGCCGCTGACGCTCCGTGCCGGAGAGACAAAATCGCTCAATATTTATCTCGGCACGGAGATGACGGAGAGCGAGATTTCCAAGTCCCTTGCCGCCTGCAAAGCCCCTGACTTTTTCGCCGCCTCCATGCAGAAGCTGGCGGAGACGTGGGAGGATTTCTTCTCCGGCTTCCAGTGCAGCCTCCCGGACAAGGACGCGGAGACGATGATCAACATCTGGAACCCCTACCAGATGGAGCGGAACTTCCGCTTCTCCCGCAACATCAGCTATTACGCCACCGGCACGTTCCGCGGCGTGGGCGTGCGCGACACCGCGCAGGATGTTCTCGCCATGATCCCGCTTCAACTTGATCGGGCAAAAGAGAAATTTGAATTGCTCCTGACCCAGCAGTATCAGGACGGCCACTGCAACCACTATTTTTTCCCCACCGAGGGCTGGGAGCCGGTCACGCGCGTCCACTCGGACAACCACCTCTGGCTGGTTATGGACGCCTATCACATCGCGCTGGAGGAGGGCAGCGTTTCGTACCTCGACACGCAGGCCCCGTATTTCGACGGCGGCAGCGGCACGATCTGGGAGCACATCAAACAGTCCATCCGCTTCACCACGCAGAACATGGGCGCGCACGGCTTCCCGCTGATGCTCAACTCCGACTGGAACGATATGCTCTATAAGGTCTGCCGCAAGGGGAAGGGCGAGAGCATCTGGACGGGGATGCAGTTTGCCGTCGCGCTGCGCATGATGCAGGAGCTGGCGGAGCGCATCGCGAAGCTCCCGAGCTGGGCTGAGATCAGCCGGCAGCGCGCGGCGGAGCAGCCGTAAATTATTAAATTATTTGTGAATTCTTCTTTTTCGGGATGATTTTCCCGCCGGCCGTGTATATAATGAATACTTGAAATCTTAAGAGGATTTTCAGAAAATCTTCATGTTCGGCAGGTGTTCATTCGTCATGCTCTATGTGTTCCTCGCGCTTGCGCTGCTCTCCGGCTGCGCGCTGACGTATGCCGCGTCCGGCTTTGCCTCGCTTGCGGCTGTGTGGCAGGTACCCGTGTTTTTCCTCGGCAGCTTTCTGGCGCTCGTGGTGCTGTTTCTGCTGGTCGTGCTCGTCTCGTGTCTGTTTGTCGACCCGAAAAAGCTGCTGGAAAAGCCGAGCGGCTATTTCCGGTTCCTCCTCAACGAGTTCTGCCGCATTGCGCTGGCACTGGGCGGCGTCCATGTCAATGTGACGGGGCTGGAAAAGGTCCCGCGCAAGGGCCGCTTCCTGCTGGTCAGCAACCACCGGTTTGCGTTCGACCCCATCGTGTTCTATGCCGTCATGCCGTGGGCGGAGCTGGCGTTCCTGTCCAAAAAGGAGAATTTTTCGATCTTTATTGTCGCACAGGTCATGCGCGAGGTACTCTGCCTGCCGGTCGACCGGAACAACGACCGCGAATCGCTCAAGTCTATTCTCAAGGCCATCCAGTTCATCAAGGACGACAAGGCCTCCATCGCCGTATTCCCGGAGGGCGGGACGAACAAAACGGGCGCTCCGCTTCTCCCCTACCGCAGCGGCGTGTTCAAGATCGCGCAGAAGGCGAATGTGCCCATCGTGGTCTGCTCGCTGGTCAATTCCCGCGCAATTCTGCACAATATGTTCCGCAAGCACACGGAGGTCTGGCTGGACGTGCTGGACGTCGTTCCTGCGGAAGAGCTGGCCGGAAAAACGGCCATTGAGGTCGGCGAACGCGTCCACGCGGTCATGGAGGCCGGGATTGTCGCCCGTGAGACGGAGCAGGGGCTGCGCGCATAAAGCGTCCAGAATTCTCGTTTCCCCTTTACATCCCGCCGGTTTTCCTGTATAATATACCCCGACAATTTTGAAAAGTGTGGGAAAAGCATGATTGAATTCGATGAATATAAGGTAAAGCTCAATAATATCCGCCCCAGGCTGGACGCGCTGGCGGACTCCCTCGGCATTGAGGCCGCGAAAGAGGAAATCGACCGCCTGCACGCGCAGATCGATTCCGAGGGCTTCTGGGACAATCAGGAGATCTCGCAGAAGGTCATGAAGCAGAGCCGGACGCTGGAGGCCAAGGTCGCGCGATACGAAAAAATGTGCAGCCAGTGGGACGATCTGTATACGCTCTGCGAAATGGCGCTGGAGGACAACGACGACTCCATGCTCCCCGAATTGACCGAGGGCTATGCCCAGCTCGAGCAGGAGATGGAAAACGCACGGCTTGAGACGCTTCTTTCCGGCGAATATGACAATAACAACGCCATCGTCTCGTTCCAGGCGGGCGCAGGCGGCACCGAGGCGCAGGACTGGGCCTCGATGCTCTACCGGATGTACACGCACTGGACCGAGCAGCATGGCCTGACCTACAAGATCCTTGACTATCTCGACGGCGACGAGGCCGGCATCAAGAGCGCGACCATCATGATCGAGGGCGAAAACGCTTACGGCTTCCTGAAAAGCGAGCACGGCATCCACCGCCTTGTGCGCATCTCGCCGTTTGACTCATCTGCAAGGAGGCATACTTCCTTTGCATCGCTTGACGTGATGCCGGAGATAGAGGATGACGGAGAGATTACGATTGCTCCTGACGATATAAAAATGGATGTATTCCGTGCGTCCGGCGCAGGCGGTCAGCATGTAAACAACACCTCTTCGGCGGTCAGACTTACGCATATACCGACGGGTATAGTAGTCTCCTGTCAGACCGAACGCTCTCAGGTGCAGAATCGCGAAACGTGCATGAGCATGCTCCGCGCAAAGCTGGCGGAGAAAAAGGAGAGCGAGCGCATGGCGGAGATGCAGAATCTCAAAGGCGAAATGAAGAAAATAGAATGGGGCAGTCAGATTCGTTCGTATGTTTTCCAGCCGTATACGATGGTGAAGGATCATCGAACAGGCTGTGAGTCGGGCAATATAACCGCTGTTATGGACGGAGATATAGACGATTTTATCAATGCGTATCTGATTATGAGCTGAGAAAAGACGAAAACCGGACGGGAGCGATTCTCCTGTCCGGCTTTTATTATGCGTCGGCTTGCTTTTGATTTGCAATAGAAGTATAATGTGAAAGACTAAATAATCGTGGAGTGACAAATGAAAAACAATTCCAATATAGTACTTATAGGCTTTATGGGCGCGGGGAAAAGCACAGTCGGAGCGGCGTTGGCAAAGCGTTTGAATAGAGAATGTGTCGAGACTGACGCACTCATAGAGCAATCTGAGGGCATGAGCATTTCTGAGATATTCGAAAAAAAGGGCGAGGGATACTTCCGGGAGTGCGAGACTAAGCTGGCAAAGGATATAGCAGATAGCGGAAGAGTGGTGTCGTGCGGGGGAGGCATGCCCATGCGCAGTGAGAATGTGGAATACCTCAAACGAGGAGGAGTGATAGTTCTGCTCGATGCTGATCCGGGTACTATACTCGAACGTGTAAAAAACGATGACAACAGACCTTTGCTGAGAGGCAAGAAGAACGCCGAAGATATCAAAGAGCTTATGGACGCGCGTATGCCGAAATATATTGCCGCGGCGGATATTACTGTAAAAACGGATGGAAAAAGCGCAGAGGAAATCTGTTTTGAGATATTAGACAATCTGAGATTGCAAAAATGAATTTCCGGTTTTGAAAAATGCAAATACAGCATATGCTTAGTTTCATTGACGCAAGTCAAACCTGCAATATGGCTTTCATGTATTTTTTTATATGAGGCTCGGCTGACTTATAGTTATCTTCATAAGTAAACGGTTTGAAGATGTTTAAATGGTTTTAATAACGCTTTTTTTCTCCAAAAAGGCCGCGAATAACGCGCAATTACAAAATTCATAAAAATCTCCTGTGAAGGAAATGCAAGCGCTTGCAAAGCATTAATTGCAGATTTAATTTTATTTTTTTTCATTTTTGACCGTTTGCCTATTGAAATTTTTTGCAAATTGTATTATATTAGTAGCAATGAATTTCGAGTTTAGAGACCTCGGAGTTATCTAGGAGGGAATATTTATGGAACTATCATCAGTCGCGTTAGGAATATCACCGTCAATGACACTCAAGATCGATGCACTCGCTAAAGAAATGAGAAGCGAAGGCGCAGACGTCATAGGATTCGGAGCGGGCGAGCCGGATTTTGATACACCCCGCTATATTAAAGATGCTGCTATAGCGGCTATTAACGCAGGCAAGACTAAATATACCCCCGCAGCAGGTCTCCCCGAGCTGAGACAGGCGATTTGTGACAGATATGAGAGAAAATACGGATTAGTTTACAGTCCTGATCAAATCGCTGTTGCATCCGGTGCGAAGCATTCTCTGTTTAACATATTTCAAGTTATGCTCAACCAGGGTGAAGAGGTAATCATAATTGCACCCTATTGGCTTACATATCCCGAACAGGTTCGTATGGCGGAGGGTGTGCCGGTAGTTGTAGATACTAAATTTGAGGACGGCTTCCAGCCCGATATAAAAGATATAGAAAATGCTATTACTCGGAGGACGCGCGCTATAATCGTAAACAGTCCGTCAAATCCCACGGGCTGTGTGTACAGCAAAGAGGTTCTCGAAGGAATAGCTCAGCTGGCAAAGAAGCACGATTTGTATATAATTTCTGACGAAATATACGATGAGTTGGTATATGTGGACGGCATAAGCAGTATTGCTCAGATTCCCGGCATGAAGGAACGTACCATAGTCGTAAACGGACTGTCTAAGAGTCACGCGATGACAGGCTGGCGTTTGGGCTATGCCATAATGCCCAAAGATATGGCTAAGGTTATGACCGCTTATCAAAGTCAGTCTACATCCAGCCCCAGCACGATAACGCAGTATGCAGGAATTGCGGCTCTCAGTGACGTTGAAAATTCCGATAAATCTATAGCGGAAATGCTGAAGGTCTATGACCGCAGAGCTGAATTGATGACAAATATGATAAATGCCATTCCCGGCATATCTATGAACAGACCGGAAGGTGCGTTTTATGGATTTGTATGTATTAAGGGCGTTCTGGGAAAATACTATAAGGGAAGAAGGATTGACAACTCTCTCGATTTCTCGGAATGCTTGCTTCAGGCTAACAATGTCGCGGTAGTTCCGGGATGTGCGTTCGGTGTTATGGAATACGTTCGTCTTTCGTTTGCAATTTCGGATGAGAACATTAAGCATGGGATAGAGCGCATAGGCGAGTTTGTCGCTGAGCTGACGGACTGAGCGCCTGAGCTTTCAGGAAGAGTTTGAATCTAAAACAGGGATACGCTTATGCGGCGTATCCTTTTTCTGTAAAATTATGACGCAGAGAAGCACTATAAAAATGTACAATCATTTAAATAAGAATAAGATCGTGCAATTTTAAACAATGTGATTATGCAAAATTATATTGATATATGTGTGATTTTCTGTTATACTGTACTGAACATGCAGTTACAAGTTCTTATAGGCGCGAAAAACGCCTGAGAATTTGAATATTGCCATAGAAAGGACAAAGCGAAATGAATCTCAAAAAAGAAATACTGGATATTCTAGTAAAAGACGCCAAACTATCCAACGAAAACATCGCCGCGATGGAGGCGGACAAGACTATCCTGCGCTATGCCGCTATGGTCAACACGGAAAAAGACGAAAACGCATGGGCTGAGGCTTTTATCGAGCTGAAAGTTGCACCGCAGAAGGAATTCGGATATGAGGATATCGCACGCAGAATATACATGTTCCATGAAGTTCAGGATATGTATCTTATGAGCGGCAGCTCCGATCTCACAATCCGCGTCACAGCTCCCACGATGAAAGAAATTTTTAAATTCGTTTGGGAAAAGGTCGCCGTACTCGATGGAGTGACTAACACAGAAACGCGCTTCGTAATGCGCAAGTATAAGCAGTACGGCGAGGTTCTCGTTGAAAGCGAGAAAGAGAACAGATTGGTGGTGACACCGTGAGTATGCAGAATTTTGTAGCTAAACATATAGATGCAGTTCCGCCGTCAGGTATCAGAAAGTTTTTCGATATAGCAAGTACGATGAAGGATGCTATATCTCTCGGCGTTGGTGAGCCCGATTTTATAACTCCCTGGAATGTTCGCGAAGCGGCGATAACGAGCCTGGAGAAAGGACATACGCATTATACCTCCAACCATGGAATGCCCGAGCTGCGTGAAGTTGTGGATGAGTATCTTGCTGAGAGATATAATACGCACTATAGTATAGACCAGACGATGATAACAGTAGGTGCGAGCGAGGCTCTGGATTTGGCATTCCGCGCCATAATTGATCCGGGCGATGAGATACTCGTTCCGGCTCCCAGCTACGTATCTTATCAGCCGGGCGTTGCGTTCGCAGGCGGCGTTCCTGTGGCTATGGACACTTTGGAGGAGAATAACTTTGCTCTTACTCCCGAGAATATCGAAAGCGCAATAACGCCCAAAACAAAGGCGATAGTAATGCCTTACCCCAACAATCCGACAGGCGCGATAATGACAAGAGAGCAGCTCGAGGAGGTTAGAAAGGTAGTAGAAAAGCACAACCTGCTTGTGATTGCGGACGAGATATATTCTGAGCTGACATATGGAAGCCGACATGTATCCATCGCGGAGGGTTTTGAAGAACGTACCGTTCTCATTAACGGATTCTCCAAAGCATTCGCTATGACGGGCTGGCGTTTGGGGTATGCCTGCGGTCCTAAGGCGATAATAGACGCCATGGTAAAAATACATCAGTACTCCATGCTCTGCGCTCCTATAATGAGCCAGTATGCAGGTCTGGAGGCTCTGAAATATGAGATGAGCACCGGATACCGTCAGATAGGAGAGATGGTGTCGAGCTATAATAAGCGCCGCATGTTCATACTTGATGGAATGCGCGAGGCAGGGGTTACATGCTTCGAGCCC
>OGQI01002149.1_pt1 | contig 12265 bp, 10 predicted proteins | sample 1553171 | NCBI WGS metagenome assembly OGQI01 (sample SAMEA2579988, study PRJEB22360) | human gut metagenome | biome: human gut; feature: human-associated habitat; material: faeces | place: Denmark | collected 2008/2010
GGCCGCTATAACCATCTAAGCTACGCCGCCAAGTTGGTTGCGGGGGTGGGACTTGAACCACACGACCTTCGGGTTATGAGCCCGATGAGCTACCGACTGCTCTACCCCGCGCCGTTTGCATAAAAATCAAATGCTTAATTAGTTTATCTTATAATTGAATGTTTGTCAAACGAAAATAAGAAAAAAGGAATAAAAAATTCGTGAAAGACCGTGCAAAGGGGCGAAAAACGTGCAAACAGGGGAGAATAGTTGCCAAAAACGGTCAAAACATATACAATAAAAGCATGAAAAAGGTGATTTCTGTCGCGCTTGTCGCGATACTTATTGTAACAACCGCGCTGACTTTTACGGGCTGCATATTCAATACCGGCGCAGAGAAAGAAGTTTACGGGGTGTACGGAGTCGACCGTATGTTTTACAATTCGTACGACGGAAAAACATATAATTACGCCGACAAATTCGACTACTATCTTCTTGTATTGTATAAGGGTGGCGAAAGCGAAAAGACGGGCAAGGTAATCTTAAAACCCGTCGGTGGCGAAGAAACCTCGTACGACGTTCACTTCACGCTGGAATTCGACGCGGAAAAAAGCAAGGTCGTGAAGAAGGTAATCATCAAGGATTTCCGACTGCCGACGTATGGTGACTCGACGGGCACGCTGTCTTTTGCAGAGCCCGCGAAAGCAAGTTTCATGCTGTATCCGAAGCGCGAAGACCTGACATATAGAATGACTCCGTCGAAAATCGAAGACGGCAAATGGAAGTTCAGCAAAAACCTTTTGGAATTTAACAAAATTTCTATGAGGACGACCGACAAGAAAATCGAACGCGCGAAACGAAGACAAATAAAATTCCGCGAAAAACGTGGGGAGGCATATAACGACGCCAAAGAATAATCAAATAACAAAATCTCGGCGCGATGGCGGTAAAAATCGCGCCGTTTTTTTGTCTGCTAATTATTGCGGGTGCGCGAAGTGTCGTCTATCAACTATTTGTTTCCTTCCTCTTCCTGCTCAACCACGTTTTCTTATCGAATATAAGCTCAACTCTATCGTATTCTTTCATTTCTTCCTTTGCCATCAAATATTGCGAATCAATTGTATCATACAATATATAGTATCAATTCTGCACTTGCATAAATTCCATATACAAAATTGCTATCGTTATGCAGATGATTTTTCTTTTTTATATATACTATTTTAATACTATCGATTATCAAAAATTTTATGTAACACAGCATACGCTACACTGTATCCAACGGTGGTGTTTGCGGAAGTGGCTACAAGCTGAATCCATTGATGTATTTTGTTTTGTGCAATAGATTTTACACCCCAATAGGTTTTCAAAATGTCATCTTCTATATTATCGATGGTTTTTATTATTTCATAACGATATTTCTTTATTCTTCCAAATGCAGCAGGCATTTTTACTAATACTCCGCTGCTTAATGACATAGGAATCTGACCACCTGCGGAAAAACTATCACGAATATTTGTATTAACAATGCCGTTTTGTGTGGCAAGCCATAAAGCGTATCTGTTATATTTCGTACTACTGTTACTTAGAATTTCTGGGAATAAAACATATCCTTGAATGGCACATTGTTCTTTCATCTCCGAAGAAAGGGCTGTCCATAATTTAACCATTGGCGGAGCGACAGATTCTGCATCATCGTTTGCCCACTAAAGGCTTTCGCCCGGCTTTAGTTTGCTTTTGTAATACTTTGAAACAGGCTATAAGCAATTAAATGGACATAATAAATTAAAATCAAGAGTTAAAGTAGCCTAAATTCAATGTATAAGTAAAGCGGAGTTCATTAACGAATTCCGCTTTTGAATTATCTAATTACCCCTTACAATTTGCTAATTGATATAGAAAGTGATATAATATATACTAAATGTAAATCATAGGAGTTAATCATGGCAGATAAATATAGCGAAACTGATTTGATACAAGGTATAAATATCAATTATGACTTTGTAAAAAACATTGCTGTCGAACAAGCCGATAAATGCGTCGGTTCTATTCGCTCTATACTCGAATATGCAGTAAAACTTTTTTGGTTGAAAAAGTATGATAAAAAGCCCGTGTGGGTTAAAGGATACACAGAAGTCTTTGATTTGCATAAAGCAATCACCGATGAAAGATTTTCTCGTCATTTCAGCAAGTTGATTTTAGCCGATATGCACGCTATTCGTCAAACGTGTAACGGTGTGCTACATGATAATGATGCGCTCACTTTGGATGATGCCAAAGATTTGCTTGCACGACTTGAAAAATGTGTAAAAGCAGTCGAAGTAGCAATCCCTATGAAAATAATAGATATATCTGCCAAGAAACCGATTTTAATAGATTTTGCAACACCACCCGAAGAAAATACAAATACTAATGGAGGACAAAAAGCAATGAGTTCATCTGTTATTATCGGAAATTCGTTACACCGTGATTTAACACATGGGTATGGCGGTAGCGCTCAACCGATTTATGATGCTTGTTGCGATAAATTCGGATGGGATAAATCGCGACGCTATTTATTCGGCAAACAACAACTACTATATGCCAAAGGCGCTACGCGAGAGGGATGTAGCCCGTGGTTTCTCGTCCACAGCAATTTAACCGATACTAAGGGTGGCAATTGGAGCAACACAATTTTACAAGATATTATTGAGGAATTATGGGAAAAACCGCAATATGGTTTGTACCATGATGAAACAATGCGGGTAACTTTTGCAAAGACCAAACCTTATGGGTATGTATTTATAGGCGTGTACAAGCCAATTAGCATTAATGAAAAGACATTATCTAATGGCAGTAAAGTTTGGATTAAAACTTATCAACGTATTGCGGATACGTATCCCATTGTCGAATAATTCAAAATCAAACTCTTAAACTATCGCAATAACTCTATTTTTGTGCTATAATATACTTGCTACACAATAGAATCGCTTATGGGTGTACTATGCCAATTAGTACTCTCTACTTCTCCCATAGGCGGATATTGTGTAGCAATAATCGTGGAGTGTGTTGTTAGGGTGCTTCCACAATTACGGCAACCATAGGAGAAAATATGCCAAAGGCAACGGCTCCAAGTAAAAACGGATATGTGTTCGGTGGCTATTATAGTGCAACAAACGATTGCAAGTCTTTTCTTTTTGATTTGATTTTTTCAGTCGATTTTGTCGGCGTTCGAGTTGTTGTCGTCGGACGAAGAATTGTCGTCGGACGAATCCGTGCTGTCTTCAAGGGCGTACAGTTTCATTTCCTTGAAGTCGAACCAGTAAATCTTGTCTTTAAGGGCGATTGTTACGAAGTCGATGACCGCGATAACCCACCAGCCGCAGAAGATAAGAAGAACGACGGAAAGAACCGCGCCGATCGTATCTTTTTTCACGATGCTTTTCGAAAGGCGATAAAGATTCGTGGGGATTGCCCAAAGGAAATTGAGAAGGAACTTGACCCATCTACCGAGTCCTTCGTATGATTTGATATAATTTTTTGCGAAGTCTTGCATAAAAAACCTCCAAACATTTTTTACGAAAGGAATAATAGCACCGTAATACTTAAAAGTCAACGGTTACGGCAAAATAATTTCGTCGTCGCTTAAAGATTGTATGGAAGAAAAGTCGTAATTATTCGTTTCGACGTCGGGAAGAGACGACGTTTGTTTTTTCGTCGGCCACTCGGCAATAAGGATAGCCGCCGTCATTCCGATTATCGAAAGGGCGAGATACCAGGTGAACTTGTCGCCGCCCAGAATCACCGCAAACACCGCGCCCAGCGTGCTTTCAAACGACAAAACAAGCGAAACTTTTGACGCGTCGATTGTCTTTTGCGCGCGCGTCTGAACAATATAAGCAAACGCTGTATTCAACACGCACAGGATGAAAAGCGGAAGGATAATGGATTTAGGGAAAGAGCAATTCAGCATTGCTTTGCCGTCGACGATAAATCCGACGACGAAAAACAAAACGGCGGCGGTCAGCATTTGTACAAAGGTCAGCGCGCCTGCGGGCGTGGACTTCGTCGCTTTGTCAAGGACAAGATAATGGACGGCAAACCCCAAAGCGCAGAAAAACGCGAGAAGGTCGCCGAAGTTCAGTTTCGACAAGCCGCCGAAAGCCAGACACGCAATGCTTGCGAAGCCCAGAAATCCCGCGACGAATGCGCGGATCGGCGGACGTTTTTTGTGCGCCGCCCAAATAAAAAACGGAACCATCACGACGTAAAGCCCCGTCATCAAAGACGTGTTTGTCGCTGACGTGTAAACCATTGAATAAGTCTGACAGCCAAAGCTGAAAACAATAAGCGTTCCTGCCAAAACGCCACTTAAACACTGCTTTATATTAAGTTTAACTACCTGTTTGAAAAATATAATGAAAGTTATGAGCGCGGCGACGGAAAAACGCAACACGTTCAGAAGCGACGGCGAAACATACGGCAACACCTGTTTCGTGAATACAAAGCCCAAGCCCCAGACGACGGTGACCAAAGCAAGCAAGAAATATAAAAACAAGTTTTTACGCTTTTGCACTTTTCTACCTTCTCCGACGGGCTACCTCGCCAAGGAGCGTTAAGAAAACCATTACGATTATATCATATTATAAAAAAAACACAACTTTTTTGTCGGGGGACGCGGTTTTTTTTGTGCAATCTGTTGAAAGCCGCCGCTTTATTTGATAATATATAGTTATGCCAACAGATAACAATACGAACTTAGGTTTTACGCCGTGTTTTTGACTAATACTGCGTTACGCTCACGGCTTATACGGTAAAGTATTAAGCCGCTCGCGTGCCTTGTCTTATCCTAAAAACACGACGGAAAACTTGTTCACAACCGAAAACGCCGAGATTTCAGATGATTTTTGGAAAAGGCGAACGCGGTTGTACTCTTCGTACTACAAGCGAGCATTTTTCATAAAAGCGTTGAAATATCGGCGTTTTGGCAACGTTCATATTATTATCTGTTGGCATAATAAATTATCCTTAAAAAGAGGTAAAATTATGGAAATCAAAAAGTGTTGGTACAAGGAAATGACCGTTTACCAGATCTGGCCCAGAAGTTTCAAGGACGGCAACGGCGACGGTATCGGCGACCTGAAAGGCGTGCTGGAAAAGCTTGATTATCTGAAATGGCTGGGTATTGACGCCATCTGGTTTTCGCCCGTTTACAAAAGTCCGCAATGCGACTTCGGATACGACATTGCCGATTATCGCAACATCGCGCCCGAATACGGCACCCTTGACGACTTCAAGGCGGTGCTGAAAGGATGCAAGGAAAGGGGCATAAAAGTCATAATGGACCTTGTCGTCAACCACACGTCGACCGAACACGAATGGTTCCAGAAGTCCCGCATGGGCGGCGACGACAACCCGTATAAGGATTATTATTTCTGGCGCAAAGGCACGGGAAAGGACGGGAAAGGCTATCCCAACAACTGGACGTCATCGTTCCCCGGTCCTGCCTGGACGTGGGACGACGAAAGGAAAGAATATTATCTGCACCTGTTCGCCGTCGGACAGCCCGACCTGAATCACGATAATCCGAAAGTAAGACAGGAAGTCATCGACATTTACAAATACTGGCTCGATATGGGCGTGGATGGTTTCCGCGAAGACGTCATCACTTATATCAGCAAGGAAAAAGGGCTGCCGAACGGCAATCCGCTTTCACCCGTCATGCGCGGCGTTACGCACTATAACAGGGGACCGCACCTTCACGAATATCTGCAACAGTTCAAAAACGAAGGCTGGGGCAAATACGACTGCATGACCGTCGGCGAAGCCCCCGGAATGACGCCCGATATCGCTCTCGAATTCATAAAAGAAGGCGACAAACAAGACCTTAATATGATGTTCCATTTCCAGCATATGGAAGCGGACTGCATCGGCAACGCTTGCGTGCACACAGGATTCAAACTCAAAAAACTTAAAAAAGTCATGTCGACGTGGCAGGACAAAATGTACGGCGTCGCGTGGAACGCAAACTATATGGAAAACCACGACCAACCCCGTTCGGTTTCCCGTTTCGGCGACGAAAAGAGATATCACGACTTGTCGGCGAAAGTGCTTGCAAACTCGTATTTCTTCCTGTCGGGCACGCCGTTTGTGTATCAGGGACAGGAAATCGGCATGACCAGCATATACCTTAAAAACATGCGCGATTACGTGGACGTTGCGGCGTTCTGCACGCACGACATAATGAAAAAACTCGGTCTTCCCGAAAAGCTTGCGATGAAAATGCTTGCATACGGCAGCCGCGACAACGCCCGCACCCCCGTACAATGGACGGACGGCAAGTGCGCCGGGTTCACGACGGCAGACCGCGCCTGGTTCCATATCAACAAAAACTATAAGGATATCAACGTAGAAAGCCAGATTGACGACGAAAACAGCGTCCTTAACTACTATCGCGAACTTATCAGGATAAGAAAAGAAAACCCGATTATAATCTACGGCGACTACAAGTTGCATTATAAAAACAGCAAAAACCTGTGGGTTTACGAAAGGAATTACGAAGGGAAACGTATGCTTGTCGTGCTGAATTTCTCGGACAAAGCGGTCAGATTCAAGGCGCCCGAAGGCTTCGACCTTGAAAAGGGCAAGTTACTTATTGGAAACTACAAGGACAACAAAGTGGTAAACAACGGCTTTGTTACCCGTCCGTGGGAAGCAAGGACGTATATCTTCGGATAAACGGCAAAAAACAAAAATGCGGGGGCTTTTCGGAGTCCCCGTTTGTATTTTTATGATTATTTTGAAAAAAGTTGGAAATTTTCAAGAGATAATCCGTATATAAAGTAGAGTCATGTTGAAAGAAAAGGTAGCGCGCGCTATCAGACAACTTAAAAAGGGCAAAACCGAGTATTTTGACGAGATTTACGATTTGACAAGGGCGTCGGTGTATTACGTGATACGCGGCGTGTTGAAGGACAACTATCTTGTCGAGGACGCAATGCAGGAAACGTACGTCGCTTTTCTGAATTCGGTTGCGAAAATCGACGATGAGCAAAACCCGCTTTCGTACCTTTTGCAAATCGCGAAGAACAAGGCGCTGGACGAGGCGCGGCGTAAGACACGGGCTGCGGGCGCAAATATCGACGACGTCGAAATCGCGACAAGCGACGTGACCGTTTCGGATCTTCCGCTTCTCGAACACGCAAGGCAGAATTTAAGCGACGACGAATTCCGCATACTGGAACTCACGACGATTTACGGATACCGCCGCGTCGAGGTCGCAAAAATGCTTGGCGAACCCATATCCACGATAAATTGGAAATATAACAAGGTAATCAAAAAAGTCAAAACGTTTTACGGCGAGGTTTATAATGAAAAATAAAAACAAGATTATAAACGAATTATACGAAAAGTCCCCCGACGTCAGAGAGAGAATCAGGAAAGACGTCGATTTTTCGCAGTTTGAAAAGAAGAACGCGCCCGCCGCAAAATCGTCAAACGGATTCAAGTGGGCGACGGCAGTCTTGTCCGTTGCGCTTATCGCGATGATTGCGGTGCTTGCACCGATTATCGCAAAAACGTCCAAGCCCGGAAAATCCGGGAAAACCCCCGGCGTTTCGTACGCGTCGGACTACGTCGTGTTTATCGACGTCAACCCGTCCGTAAGGCTCGACGTGTCCGGCGGGGACGTCGTTACCGCGCAAAAAGGCATGAACAAAGACGGAGTGGTTTTACTTTATCAGGAAAACCTTGTCGGCAAAAATATCGACGAAGCGGCAACTTATCTCATTGAAAAAATGGACGAGGCGGGGCTTGTGAAGGATAAAGGCAAAGTCAGAATTTCCGTCGCCGACAAAAAAACGGGCAAGCGCATCGACGAAAAACAGCGTCACGCCTTAGAAGTCGTCAACAACCTGTTCCAAAACAAAAACAAGGACGTTTCCGCAATGATTTTAAGCGATAATGAAATCGACGCCATCGAGGATTATTACGACAACAACAACGTCGGCGAGTACGAAAAGCAGATGATTGAAGAGTTCAAGGCGAAATTACTTCTTGCAATCGACAAAAAAATCGGGCGCATTGACGAACTTCTTAATACATTGAAACCGTGGGAAAAAGACGAGCGTAAGGTGAAAAATCTTGACCAAAACGACGCGGGAAAAGCCGCGCTTGAAGCAATCAAGGTTTATTGCGCCGACTATAAGGTGAATTACTACGAGGTCGCCAACGACGAAATCGCCGAATTTTACAAGGACCTTGTCGAAAAAAAGAAAGACCTTCAAGAGTGTATCGACGACATCAACAATCCCGACGGCGACGACTCCTACGGAGAGATCCTGTCCGACCTTCTGGAAATCGTCAAGGAAGAGCTTTTTGAACAAGAAGATTAAAAATTTTTCAAAAACGTTAGAATTTTTTAAGGGCTTGTCCGTATATTAAGTAGAATAAACAGGAGGTAACCCCTTATGAAAAAGAAAATAATATCAATTGTATGTGCACTCGCTCTTATCGGAACGATGACGGCTGCGCTCACGGCGTGCGACATCAAAGGTGGCGGCGGTAACGCGGAGAAAGTCAAAGTCGACGCAAACGACGTATACGCGCTTTCCGCGCTGACCGGTGCGGAATATCTTGATCAGACCGAAAGCGGCGCAACCGGCGCGGCGGAGACAACCCGTCCCGGCGTCATAACCGACGCGGACGTAAGCGGCATCAAAGACTGTCTGAATATGTTTGACGACGTTATTTCGGGTGGCGGCATCACGCAAACCGTTGAAAAGAACGAAGACGTTGAAGGGCTTTATAAAGATTATCCTTTCGTCATGACGGTCACCGTCGGCAACACCGGCATCACCGCAAAAATGTATTATAAGGAAGTCAACACCGTCACCGAAACCGAAATCGACGACGGCGAGGAAGAAACCGAAGTGTCCACGACTTTGTCTGGCGTGATGGTCTTTGACGACAAAGAGTTTGAAGTAAGCGGCAAAAAAGAAATCGAAACCGAAGGCAACGAAAAAGAAACTTCCATCGAATTCACCACCAAAAGCAAGGCGAATCCCTTGAACTACGTCAAGATTAAACAATCCGTAGAAGTTGAAAACGGCGCTCAGGAAGTCGAATACGAATACGAAATCTACGAAAACGGCGAGAAGGTACGCGAATTCAAGCTTGAAATCGAAGACGAAAACGGCAAAACCGAAGTCACTTTCAAAATGGAAATCGAAAACGCCCCCGAAGAAACCGAATACAAAATCATCAAAGGCGACGTGGACGGAAAATTCAAGATTAAATACGAAAAGGGCAAAGAAAAAGGCTTTATCACCGTTGAAGCGGTTGAAGGCGGCTATAAACTCACCTACAACAACGGCTACTCCGAAGTCATTTAATAAAACATAATTTTCCTTATCATTTATCCCTAAAACAAAAACAAAACCCTGCACCGCAGGGTTTTGTTTTATAAAACGAAATCGGTCAAAACCGCAAAATATTGACATATCGCAGGAAAAATGATATTATTAGCGAGAATAAACTTATTATTAGGTTTATCGTCGCGGGGAAAACTTATCTCACTTTTGCCTATTTTTTGATACCCTGCAATAAACTTTGCGAGGTTTGCTATGAAATCCACAAAAAAACAAATCATTATTGTTTTTGCCATTCTGACAATGGCACTTGTTTTATCGTGTGCTTTTGTTGCCTGCGACAAAGTCGAACCGGATAAAGAAGACGTTTGCGAACACGTTGAAGTGACAGACAATGCGGTTGAGCCTACTTGCACGGAAAAAGGACTCACCGAAGGCAAACATTGTTCAAAATGCGGAAAAATATTGCAAGCACAAACCGAAATCCCGGCACTTGGACATGATTTTTCAAATGAGTGGACGATAGACAAAGAAGCGACTTGCACGGAAAAAGGGAGCAAATCTCATCACTGCACGCGTTGTGAAGTAAAATCAGACGAGACGGAAATCCCAACAATAGAGCATAGTGAGAGTGATTGGATAATCGACAAAGAGGCAACTTGTACGGAAGACGGTTCAAAGCATACTGAATGTACGGTGTGCCATACGATGATTAAGACGGAAAATATATCTGCACTCGGCCACACAGGTGGTACGGCAACCTGCACCGAACAAGCAACGTGCTCTGTTTGCGGGGAAAAATATGGCGATGCGCTCGGTCATAAATACGGCGATTTAATTCCAAAAACAGAACCTACTTGCTCGGAAAATGGCGTGGAAGCGCATTACAAATGTTCGGTTTGCAACAAAGTTTTTAAGGACGACGAACACAAAACGGAAACAACGCTTGACGAATTGACGATTGCAATAAATCCAAATGCGCACAACTTCGGAGAATGGATAAAAAATGAAGGCGCAGATACGCATACAAGGGTTTGCTCTTTCAACAGCGAACATACCGAAACGGAAAGTTGCCATGGCGGCACGGCAACCTGCACCGAACAAGCGATTTGTGAACGATGTGGTAATAAATATGGTGAATCTCTTGGGCATGCTATAGTACATCATGAGGCAAAAGCACCTACATGTACGGAAATCGGGTGGGAGGCATACGACACATGTTCGCGTTGTGATTATACAACCTATGTTGAAATACCCGCAGGGCATAATTTTAATGAATTCGGAGTATGCAACGCCTGCGGATATTTTGAGACTGGACTTGCTTTTGAATTGAACGAGGATGGCGAAAGCTATTCCGTTGTTGGAATTGGAACTTTTGACGGAACAGATCTTAAAATTCCGAACGTCAATTTTGATACAAAACCTGTGACGGGAATAAAAAGCAACGCCTTTGAGAATTGCGGTTCGCTGACCAGTGTAACTATTCCTGACAGCGTGACGAGCATCGGCTCTTATGCCTTCGATGGTTGCAACAACCTTCAAGACATATATATCACGGATATAGGGGCATGGTGTAATATCGCGGGATTAAGCAATTTGATGGAATATGGTGCAAGCAACAAGAAGTTGTATATAAACAATGAACTTGCCACATCCATTACAATCCCTGACAGTGTGACGAGCATCAGTTATTCTGCCTTCCGTGGTTGCACCGGTCTTACGAGCGTGACAATCGGGGGCAGCGTGACAAGCATTAGCAAATATGCCTTCTCTGATTGCACCGGGCTTACGACAGTCAATTGGAACGCAACCGCATGCACAAGTGCTGGTTCGTATAATTCTCCTATATTCAAAGGTTGTTCTAATCTTGCAACAGTAAATATAGGAGATAATGTAAAAATAATTCCGCACTATGCCTTCTATAATTGCACCGGACTTACGAACGTGACAATCCCTGACAGTGTGACGAGCATCGGCGATTCTGCCTTCTCTAATTGCACCGGGCTTACGAGCGTGACAATCGGGGACAGCGTGACGAGCATAGGTCAGTCTGCCTTCTCTGATTGCACCGGACTTACGAGCGTTACAATCGGTAACAGCGTGACGAGCATAGGTCAGTCTGCCTTCTGGAGTTGCACCGGGCTTACGAGTGTGACAATCCCCGACAGTGTGACGAGCATCGGCTCTTCTGCTTTCTATAATACTGCATGGTACAACAATCAGTCCGCCGGTCTTGTGTATGCAGGACAAGTCGCTTATAAGTATAAAGGAACTATGTCAAGCAACACCTCGATTGTATTAAAAGAAGGAACATTAGGCATCGGCGGTGGTGCCTTCCGTGATTGCACCGGACTTACGAGCATAACTATCCCTGACAGCGTGACGAGCATCGGCGGTTCTGCCTTCTCTGATTGCACCGGGCTTACGAGCATAACAATCCCTGACAGCGTGACGAGCATCGGCGGGGGTGCCTTCTTTGGTTGCACCGGGCTTACGAGCATAACTATCCCTGATAGTGTGACGAGCATCGACTTTGGTGCCTTCCGTGGTTGCACCGGACTTACGACAGTCAATTGGAATGCAACCGCATGCACAAGTGCCGGTTCACAGTATAATCCTATATTCGAAGGTTGTTCTAATCTTGCAACAGTAAATATAGGAGATAATGTAAAAATCATTCCATCATATGCCTTCCGTGATTGCACCGGGCTTACGAACATAACAATCCCCGACAGCGTGACGAGCATCGGCGGGGGTGCCTTCGATAATACCTTATGGTACGACGATCAACCTGATGGACTTGTGTTTGCAGGACAAGTCGCTTATAAGTATAAAGGAACTATGCCAAGCAACACCTCGATTTTATTAAAAGAAGGAACATTAGGCATTGCTGATTCTGCCTTCGAGGGTTGCACCGGGCTTACATGCATTACTATTCCAAA
>OGQI01002154.1_pt1 | contig 12259 bp, 9 predicted proteins | sample 1553171 | NCBI WGS metagenome assembly OGQI01 (sample SAMEA2579988, study PRJEB22360) | human gut metagenome | biome: human gut; feature: human-associated habitat; material: faeces | place: Denmark | collected 2008/2010
TTAAAAAAAGTAATGGGCATAATAATTGGAACAGTATTTGTAGGTTTAGGAGTATCTTTATATAAACTTTCATCGCTTGGACAAGATCCGCTTTCCGCAATGGTTTTTTCTATAATGTATATATTTAATAATGAATATTTAAATTATACGTTTTTTTATTTAATGATTAATTTCATTTTTTTCCTCTTTATGTTGATTTTTTTAAGAAAAGAAGTGCATATTGGAACAATAATTAATTTATTATTGACGGGATTTTTCAGTGATTTTTTTCTTAGATTATTTCTTTATTTCAATATGAATACGAATAATGGCATACTTAAAATTGTATATGGTCTTTTGGGACTTATCATTGTAAGTTTTGGTATTGCTTTATATGGAGGTGCAAGAATGGGAATTGCTCCTTATGATAGTCTACCACTTATATTGAAATTAAGATTTAAAAAACTATCTTATCGATTGTCTAGAATGATAATTGATCTATTATGTACAATAATTGCATTAGTTATTGGTGTTCTTATATTGAAAAGGACTGATATAATTAATTTTAATACTATTTTAACTTTTTTGGCAATGGGGCCAATAATTTCTTTTTTTAGTAAAATCATCGGTAAATATATTTATAAAAAGGAGGAGCAACCATTTAATTAGATGAAAATAGTTGTTACAAGTGACACTCATGGTCACAAAGAGATTTTAAATAGAATTGTAGAAGAAAATAGGGATGCGGAACTTTTTTTACATGCGGGTGATAGTCAGATTTCTTTTTCAGAAATCTTTCCATTTAAAGCTGTAAAGGGTAATTGTGATATTGGATCAGAATATCCAACGGAAATGATTATAAATACACCTTATGGTGATTTGTATATGACTCATGGTCATCAATACTTTTTCATTACCAATCATGTTATTAAGAGTAAAAATTGTAAGATTTTTATTTATGGACATACACATAAACATATATTAAAAGAAATAGATGGAACTTATGTTTGCAATCCCGGTTCACCAATATTACCTAGAGATAAAACAAAAGGAACCTATTTGATTATTAAAATGGATGAAAGTAAAATAGATTTTGAATTTAAATATTTGTAATGTGATTTTATAAATGGTATAATAAAACATATTGAGTAAAAAATAAGAAAAGGAGTGATATATTTATGTATGCAAAAAATATTTGGAAAGAAGCCAATGATGAAAAATTTGATAAAATTATGAACTTTTCAGAAGGTTATAAAAAATTTATAACTTTAGGCAAGACAGAAAGATTGTGTGTTGAGGAAGCCTTAAAACTTGCAAAATCTTACGGCTATAAAAATCTAGCAGAAGTAAAGGAGTTAAAAGAGGGCGATAAAGTTTACCTTACTAATATGAATAAAAATATAGTTTTATTTCATATAGGAGCAAAAAAAATAACCGAAGGAATGAGAGTTCTTGGAGCTCACATTGATTCACCAAGACTTGATGTAAAACAAAATCCATTATATGAAAAAAATGATTTTGCTTTATTAGACACTCACTATTATGGTGGAGTAAAAAAATATCAATGGGTGACTATTCCGCTTGCCATTCATGGTATTATAATAAAAAAAGATGGTAGTTCTGTATTTGTATCCATTGGTGATGATTTAACTGATCCAATCGTTGGTATTAGCGATTTATTAATTCATTTAGCAGCAGATCAATTACAAAAAACAGCTGCTAAAGTTATTGAAGGTGAAGACTTAGATATAACTTTTGGTAGTATTCCATTAAAGGCTGCGGAAAAAGATGCTGTAAAGGCAAATGTTTTGAAGATGCTAAAAGAAAAATATGACATTGAAGAAGAAGATTTTTTGTCTGCAGAACTTGAGATTGTACCAGCTGGTATGGCAAGAGACTATGGATTAGATAGAAGTATGATTGCTGGATATGGTCATGATGATAGAGTTTGCGCATATACATCTTTAATGGCTGTATTAGATGTACAAAATCCTGAATATACTAGTTGTTGTATTTTAGTAGATAAAGAAGAAATTGGTAGTGTTGGTGCTACAGGAGCACAATCACTTTTCTTTGAAAATGCCATTTTAGATATCCTTGCTTTACAAGGGTATACGACTCTAAAAGATTTAAGAACTACTCTCGCAAATACTAAAATGCTTTCTAGTGATGTAAGTGCTGGATTTGATCCACTATTTGCCAATGTCAATGATCCTAAGAACGCTGCCTATTTAGGACGTGGAATTGTTTTCAATAAGTATACAGGTTCTCGTGGTAAAAGTGGCTCTAATGATGCTAATCCTGAGTATGTGGCTTGGGTTAGAAATGTAATGGATAAAAATAATATTCATTTCCAAACTGCTGAACTTGGAAAGGTTGATCAAGGTGGGGGAGGTACAATTGCCTATATTTTGGGCAATTATAATATGAATGTTCTTGATGCGGGAATTGCTGTTTTAAATATGCATGCCCCAATGGAAGTCGTATCTAAAGCAGATGTCTATGAAGCATATCTTGCTTATAAGGCTTTTTTAGAAGAATAATATAGGAAAAAATTATTTAGTATTTTTATTTAAATATGAGGTAAAAAATGGCTAAAATTGCAGTTATTGGTCTAAGTGGTCAATCAATATTTATGCATCTTGATGATTTTCCTATTCCTTCTGTTACTACACATGTGAAATCTTATTATGAAGAACCAGGTGGTAAGGGTTATAATCAAGCAGTAGCTTGCAATAAATTGGGTTGTAATGTAAGTTATTTATCTAGGATAGGTAATGATTATTATGGAAAATATTGTAAAGAGTATATGGAATCCTTGGATATTAAAACTTTTTTTATTAAAGATTTGGAAGAAAAAACAGCACTTGCCACAATTTTGATTTCAAAAAATGGTGAAAATGAAGTTGTTGTTTATCCTGGGGCATCAAAAAATTTAAATGATGAAGATTTGGGTATTTTTAAAGAGGAAATATATGATGCTGATGTTTTATTACTTCAATATGAAACCAATATTGATATTTTAAAAAAAGCTATTTCTATCGCCAAGGAAGCAAAAATAATAACTATTTTAAATCCTGCTCCTGCAATTTATGATGATCAAAACATATTAGAGTCAGTAGATATTTTGACTCCTAATTTAGAAGAAGCAAAAAAGTTATATTGCTTACCTTATCATATAAATATTGATGATATGGGAAAATATCTTGCAAAAAAAGTAAGGAATATTTTAATTATAACATTAGGAGATAAGGGATGCTTGTTAGTAAAAGATAAAAAGTATAAATATTATCCTGCTTTTAAAGTTAAAGCACTAGATACAACAGGTGCAGGTGATATTTTTAATGCTGCTTTTGCAACTATGATAGCAAAAGAAAATTCAATTGATGAGGCAATTCGCTATGCAATGGCGGCAGCAGCACTAAGTGTAACAAAACCATATGTAATCAATTCAATTCCTAATAATGACGAAATTTGCAAATTTCTAAAACTATATAACTTGAAACAAAAATACTAATGTGGTATAATTATCACGCTTAATTGTAAGTTAAAATCGAAAAATGAAGGAGAAATTATCGTGATTTACAAGACAATTACTAATTATAAGGAAGCAACGAAAGACTTTCTAGAAAATGAAAAACAATTTCATTTAGGGGTTATTCCTACTGAGCAATCTAATCCCCTTACAAAAAATTTAAGTGCTACTATTGCAAAAGACACAGCGCAAGGTGTAAAAACTATTTTATCAGCAGATAAATATATTGCAAAAGTTGCAGGTGAACAATTTAAAACGCCAGAATTTGAAGCATTTGTATCTGATATCAAAAGATGTATGGATGAGAGAAAAAAAGTTGTCTTTTCAAGTGTTGGTGCATCAGGAAGAATGGCAATTCAAATGGATGGTGCTTGGAGAACTTTCTGGCAAGGATTAGTTGATAAGATTCCTGCTCATCGTTTTGAATTTTTAGAGATGGCTGAAGTTGTTAGTAGTTTTACAACTGGTGGGGATCGTGCATTAGTGCGTTCTGTTGAAAATTTTGAAGATTATATGACATTTGGTGCGAAACAAGTAGATGAGGCTGAGATGGGACCTGGTGATGTTCTTGTTGCACTTTCAGAATGTGGCCTTTCTGCAAGTATTAATGGTTCTGCTGTGCGTGGGTATGAACTTGGTGTAAAAACATACTATTTATTCTGTAATCCAGAAAAAATTTTAAGAACACATTTGGATCGTGCTCGTGCTGTATTTGAATGTTTAGATGAATATGCTGCAAATAAGAAAAAAGGTATTGATAATGGAAAATATATAGTAGTAAATTCAAAGTTTATTTCTACAGAAGGAGAAATAATAAAATATACCAATGAAGCAAACTTATTAGCATATAAAGGAGATATTCTTATGGTACTAAGCGATGTGCCAAATGGTAGGGCTTTATCTAAGTGTTACTGTTGAACTGCTTGCAGCAGGTGCTGCTTTAGAAGTAGCTGCCAATCGTTGGCTTAAGGAAAATCTAACTGAACAAGAACTATCTGTAATAGGTGGTCAAATGTTGAGTCTAGATGAATATGCTGAGGCCTTTGTATCGCTTAATAAACAATTATCAAGTGGTAAAGCTTTAAAAGGTTTAGCAAAAGCAGTTGATTTTGAAGTTAATACTTATAACCAAAAAGGATTAGTTACTTACATAACACATCAATATCTATTAGACATTATGACGGATACAACTGAACGTCAACCAACCTTTACACTTCCACCATTTAGAAAGTTTAATGATCATACAAGTGAAGTTTCATGGGCATATATTAAGGATCCATTATATCCAAATGAAGTAGCATGGCAACATGTTTTTCGTCGCCCAATTAAAGGTTTGGAGTGGAGTAAAGAAGATTATATTAAAATGAATGCGAGTCAAGATATTATTAACAATCCACCAATGGTTAGTGGAAATGAAGTTTTAGAATATGTAATTGGTAATGAAGATGATCCTTCAAGATATTCACGTGAATGTTCACAACTTGTTTTAATTGATGTAAATGGTTCTGCAACTGAAGAAATTGTAAATTGGTATCATCAAGAACTTACTAAATATAGTGGTGGTGTAGTTATTCGTTTTGGCCAAATTCCTACAACTAAAATTGCTAAGGATGAAATTAGAATTCCAGTAGAACTTCCTAGAACTTGTACGGATATTATGTATCATTTGCTTGTAAAGGTTGCTTTTAATGCCTTAAGTACAGGTACAATGGCTAAAATGGGTCGTGTTTATGGTAATTGGATGGTACAAGTATTACCAACTAATAAAAAATTAATTGACCGTTCATCAAGAATTATTGCTAGTCTTGCTAAAATTCCATATGAACAAGCAGTTGAAGAGTTCTTTATATCATATTATAATCGTAAACCAGAAGATGAATATCGTGAATCATATGTCATTGAAACATTACGTCGTCTTGGTTTTGATCCGCATGCGGATATAAAATAAATAGATGAAAATTCAGGATTTTTTTCCTGAATTTTTCTTTTTTGTAAAAATTTAATTGAGAAGGTTGTTCAATTTACTAGCATTTTTGATTTTTTAATGATATAATTTTATAAAGAGGTAGAGAATATGAAGAAAATAATAATTATAATGATATCATGTTTGGGTATTTTAGCAATGAACTTTATGACAACAAATCATCAAAATAAAGTGATTGCTGAAAACATTTCTGACCAAAATGAAACTGAATTTAGAGCAGCTTGGATTAGTTATTATACAGGAGATATCAATTATCAGGGTCAACAAAATTATATGGATAAAATTGATAATATCTTAGATACTCTTGAGTACTATAATATGAATGCGATGATTTTTCATATTCGTGCTAATCATGATGCTTGGTATAACTCAAAAATTAATAAGATTAATTCTCAGCTAATTGGTGTTGATTTTGATGTGTTTGATCCTCTTGAATATGTAATTACTGAAGCACATAAAAGAGGAATTGAATTTCATGCTTGGCTTAATCCATATCGAATTGGATCAACATATGGAAGTAAACAAGAAGTAGCAGATGCATATAGTGCGTATCCTAACAATCCAGCTAGTAATGAAAATAATGTTTTAATAGGCTCACCACTACAAATTTTAGATCCAGGAATTCCTGAGGTGAGGGAATTTATTATTGATACTTGTTTAGAAATTGTTGAAAATTATGATGTTGATGCCATTCATTTTGATGATTATTTTTATGCAGATGGTATTGATGATTCAGAAACACGTGCTAAATATAATACAGAAGGATTATCAGTTTCTGATTTTAGAAGAAAACAAGTCGATACATTTATTTATAATTTAAAGTTAGAATTAGATGAATTTAATGCACAAAATAATCGTTTTGTTCAACTTGGAATTTCACCTACAGGAGTGTATAAAAATGCTAGTTCGCAGACTGAGGCAAATACTCCTATTGAGGACTATGTTTTTGATAGTAATGGTAATTTAATATATCCTACTGGTGCAACAATTGGGTGTCAAATGCACTATGAATCATATTTGTATTGTGATACTTTAAAATGGGTGAATAATGAATGGATCAATTATATTCTTCCACAAACTTATTGGGCTCAAAATCATTCACTTGCGCCATATGAAAAATTAATCAATTGGTGGAATCAAGCTGTTAGTAAGAAAAATGTCAATCTGTATGCTGGAATGGGAATTTATATGTGGTTGAACAATGCCAATGAAGCCTATGAGCAACTTGTTATCAATGATGCTTTAGAAAATGTTCAGGGTACTTCAATTTATAGTTATAAGCAGATTGCTGCAGCATATAACAATACAGATGCTTCTGCTAAAGAACAAATGAATGATGTGAAAAATTATGTTTGGAAAAATAAAACAATATTACCAAAAGTTCAGGGTTTTAATGAAGTGAAATTAGGAAGTGTCCAAAATTTTTTAATTGACGGAAATAGTATAAGTTTTGATCGGTTAGAGGGTGCGAAGTTTTATATTATTTATAAAGATCAAAATGCTATAAATTATGATCATAGTCAAATCGTTGATATTATTGGAGGCACAAGTGAGATTATTTCTTGGAGAGATTCTGAAGAAGGGAATTTTGTTTATGATGTTGTTCCGCTTTCTTATACTAATACGCTTGGTGAACCAACAATTCATATAGAAGAGTATGTTCCTGGTAATATTACGTGTCAAATTTCTTTAAATAGTGATTTATCTAATCCATTACCTATAAGTGAAGTGGTGAATATTGAAACTGGCAATCAAGCATATTTACTTTTAGGTAATGATGCACCTAGTAAAAACTTAAATGATTATTTGTGGTCCACAAGTAATAATCAAGTAGTAGATATTGATGAAGAAGGTAATTTAAATATTAAAAAGTTAGGAACAGCTATAATTGAAGGTAAATATAAACTGGATAATGATTTGTATTGTAAGTTAACATTGAATATTTGTAATCAAGATGTTTTAAATCAAGTATATAATGTAAGATTTCTTGATGCGAATAATCGTGTTTTAAAAGAGGAAATGGTTAAATATGGTAATAGTGCAACCCCGCCTACTTATGTTGTGAAAGAACCGACAGATAAGTATACTTTTGTATTTAAAGGATGGAGTCAACTATATTACAATATTGTAGAAGACCTTGATATTATTGCAGTTTTTGAACCCGTATTAAATTCTTATCATGTTACTTTTAAAAATCCTGATGGTGAGATTTTAAAAGAAGAAGATGTTTTATATGGACATTCTAGCACTCCACCTGAAAATCCTAAAATGGATCCAACAATAGAATATAGTTATCGCTTTTCACATTGGGATAGCGATTATACTACTATTACAAATAATATTGTAATTACTGCTGTATATAATCAATTAGATAATTTATATCAATTAAGTTTTGAAACAAATGGCGGAACAACGATAAGTTCAAGAATATATTTTCATTATGAAGAAATTCAAATGCCAACTAGTCCAACTAAAGATGGTTTTGTATTTGACGGATGGTATTATGATGAACAATTTACACAAAAATGTCAATTTCCAATAAAATTAACTGAGAATACAACTATTTTTGCAAAATGGTCTGTTGCGCGTGATATTTTGTTTTATGATGAACAAGGTCAACTATTATATAACATTGTGGTTAAAGATGGAGATTTGCTTAGTTATCGTGATGGCCCTATTAAAGAAGGATATGATTTTATTGGTTGGAGTCTATCACAGGATAGTAAGGATTTATTTGATTTTGAAACAATAATCACTAAGGATTATAATCTTTATGCTTATTATGAAGAAAAATCCCCCGCTTCAAATTATTATGTTGTTGTTTTCTACAATCTAGATGGTGAGATAATCAAAGTTCAAGAAGTTGAAGAAGGAACAGATGCAATTGCTCCAGAACCTCCTAAGGTTGATGGATATCTTTTTAAAGGATGGGATAAAAATTTTAATCAGGTGAATAGTGATTTAGAGATTCATCCAATTTATGAGATTATTTCTAAAGATAATACTAATAATTGTTCTTGTAAAGAAAGTACCTATTTTATTGTATCTTTTGCGATGGTAATCTTTATTTCGTCAATTATTTTTTTGAAAAAGAGAAATCATTAATATCTAAGATAGGAATATAAAAAACAAAAGGATAAAAAATGCAGACACATTTTGTGTGTTTGCATTTTTATCTTAAGTTATAATTAACATTTGTTGAGAAAATTAGCTAAATATGTTATAATGCCTATTAGAGGTAAAATATGAAAAAAATAATTTCTGTATATCAAAAAAAAATAGCATTAAGATTAAGGGAAATCAGTCTTAGTTGGGATAGGTGTCACCAATTAAAACATAGTATAAATTATACCTTATTAAATTGTGGAAAATTGATTAGATCAGTTATTATTTTATTAGGATTAGATGATTTAGAAATGGATAGTAATCAGTATATAGATGTTGCTTGTGCAATCGAAATGATTCAATCATATACTTTGATTCATGATGATTTACCAGAAATGGATAATGCAACAATGCGAAGAGATAAAATAGCAAATCATTTAATATATGGTCATAGTATAGCATTATTAGCAGGGGATGCCTTATTGACAGATACCTTTTTAGTTCTTTCTAATCTTAAGATAAGTGATCATCAAAAAGTTGCTCTTATTCATTTATTTGCTCAAAAAGCGGGTACTTCAGGTGTCTGTTTTGGACAAACTTTAGATATGATAAATCAAACAAATGGATTTGATGATTGGTCTGAAATTGAAGATATGATAAAATATAAAACTTGTGCATTATTTGAATTATCGTTTCAAACAATCGGTCTTTTGGCTTTGTTAAATGATGAAAAGTTATCTAAATTAGCAGAATTAGGGTATTTATATGGTATGGCTTTTCAAATTCAAGATGATTTGAATGATGATAATTTAGTAGATGATATAAATTTGATTCATAAAACAAATTATCATCAAATATTTGGTAAAGAGAAGGCATTAGAAAAAATTAATCAAATATTATCTCAAATTGAAAAATTGTGTATCATAATTTTTGGTGAGAAAAATAAAATTTTTGCATATTTAAAATCAACATTCAAATAATACAAGGAGTATACTATGTTAGTAATTATTGGTCCAAGTGCTTCAGGAAAAACACAAATAGTGAATAGTTTAATTCAATTTTATAAAATGAAAAAAATGGTTACCTATACAACAAGACCTATTAGAAATCAAGAAGTGAATGGAATCGATTACTATTTTATTAAGGAAGAGGAATTTTTGAAAAAGATTACAAATAATTTTTTTCTAGAATATGTTTCTTATAATGGGTATTATTATGGGACCGCAAATAATGAGTTATCAAGTGATAAAGTAGTAATTGTTGAAAAAGAAGGTTTAAAAGCTTATCTTCAAAAAGCAAAAGAACAAATCAAAATTGTCTTTATTAGATGTTCAAAACCAATTAGACGACTTCGTATGATGGAAAGAAATGATGATTTGGAATGTATTCATACACGACTGATTCATGATGATGAGATATTTGATGATGAGGTAAGAGAATTAGCTGATTTAATTATTGATACATCTAATAGTAATGTTTATGATGATGCGAAAAAAATATATGAATTTTATAAGAAGTATATATAAATATGAAGAGGAAAATAGAATTAAAAATAGATATTTTAGAAAAAAATAAAATAGCTTATCAAGTAAAAATTAGTAAAGCAAAAAGATTTCGACTTTATTTCAATTCATTAGGAATTTTAATGATTAGTTATCCAATCGGAACTAAATATAGTAGTTTAATCGAATTTATTGAAAATAATATAGAGTGGGTTATTAAAAAGGCAGTAGCAGCATCTTCAAAAATGATAACTTATAATAATGATAGTCAACAATATGTTTTAGGTCATCCATATCAGTTAAAGATAAATATTTCAAAAACGAATAGAATTGATTTGATTGATAATTTAATGTTGGTATCTGTTAATAAAATGGAACAAGTCAGAATGAAAATTATTGAATGGAGATATGAACAAGCAGAAATTATTTTTCAAGAAATGCTTTATCAATGTTTTTTAAAGATGGAAATAGAGTTACAAAAATATCCAAAATTGATAATAAAATCATCCAAATCTAAATGGGGATGTTGTTACTTTAATGAAAATAAAATTATGCTAAATGTTGCATTAACTCAAGTACCCCCTATGTTAATTGAATATGTAATATGTCATGAGTTAACGCATTTTATCGTGCATAATCACTCTAAAGAATTTCATTTAAAACTTTCTACCTATATTCCTAATGAAAAAAATTGTAGACAAGAGTTAAAAAAATATAGTAGTATTTTATAAGACAATAAGAAAAATCCTTTCTTATTGTCTTTTATCTTAAAATTCGACATTCAATTAAGAAAAAATGATACTTTTAATAATAATTATAAAAAAAACAATGTTAAAAATAAAAAAATAATCGAAAATTGAATTTAGTTGTCAGTGGTGAAAAATCTTTGTAAAAAAAATTCTAAAAAAGATTTACAAATAAAAATAAATTTGATAAAGTAAAAGTATTAAAATAATAGGGGGAGGTTTAAAATAATATGAATAAAAAGTATCATATTGATTTAAATGAAAATTATCAAAAAGAATTAGCAAGAATTTTAAAAGCGAAGAGGTTAGAACAGGGGAAAAGTTTAGAAGAAGTTTCCAAAGGAATTTGTAGTACTAGTTATTTATCGCGACTTGAAAATAATCAAGTCAAATTACAAGATCCATATTTGAAAATGTTGTTTGAAAAATTATCTATTAATTATGATGATTTGAAACAAGCAAGAAAGAAAAATTTATTTTTAGATATAATTAAAAAACAATTGCTACAACAAACAATGGCTTATCAAGAAACAATCAATAAGATGATTGAATCCAATAACTATCTTGATGTTGAACAAGAATTGGTGTTACTTTACGATAATATTATTAAGGGAAATTTTGAAGAAGCAACATTAGTAATGGAAAAATTAGATAGCAATCATTATCAATTTTCTCAAATGGAAAAACTATTTTATATGTATTTAGTAACTTTATATTATTATTCAACGAATCAAATTATTATGGCTTATAGACAAGTGAAAGTGCTTATCAATGAAAGAATAGATGAAGAAGTGTTATACTGGGTTGTGTTTGAACTTTCTATGTGTATCCATTTTTTAATTGGTAAATTTAATACTTATATAAAAGATTATATGAGATTTATTAAGGATGCACCTGTTGTCTATTTTTCTAATCATATGATTAGACATCGTTTTAAAAGTATTTATTTGGATTCTTTAGATGATGTGACTAAAGCATATAATCAAATGAAAAACTATTATTCAGAATTAAATATGAATGATGATAAAATAAAGGAAAGTTATGATTATTATTTAGGATTGATTTATTTAGGGCAAAATAAATATGAAGAAATATTAAAGACATTAGGAGAGGGGAATCTTTCACCAAGAATAGTTAAATTACTCGCTATTGCTATTATCAATGTGGAAAATAATGGTTTGTATTATTATATTTTAAAACGATTAAATAATTTCAATTTTAGTAAGTATGATGAGATAATCAAAAATTTATGTGAGTATGCAACCATTAAAGTAAATAGTGGCAATAATGTTATCAAATTACAAAATTTTTTAAAAAATAAAATATATAAAATGTTAAAATATTCCTTTGAGTATACTCTATATGAAGCAATCATTAAAGAAATGTTGTTGTTTAATATAAAATGTAG
>OGQI01002156.1_pt1 | contig 12248 bp, 14 predicted proteins | sample 1553171 | NCBI WGS metagenome assembly OGQI01 (sample SAMEA2579988, study PRJEB22360) | human gut metagenome | biome: human gut; feature: human-associated habitat; material: faeces | place: Denmark | collected 2008/2010
GCGGCGCGAAATCATGCAAAGCATGATTTCTGTGCATCGCGAAGCGTGTTACTGTAAACGGAGTGAACAGTAACGTTGCGTGTGTTATGGCAACACGCGTGTTTCCAGATCCAACTTTAATCCCTCTAAATAAGGAACCAGAAAGCCGCTCTTTTTCGGCAGGTAATACTTCTCATCCAGTTCCTCCCTGCGGAAGCTTTTCCGTCCGCCCTCTTCCATCCGTCTCCAGTATGCCAACAGTTCCCGAAAAGGCAGATAATAAAATAAGTTCAACTGACTGAAAAATATAAGAAAAAATGCCACGCCATTCTGTTTTTCAAAGTCCTCCATAAATTTCACCTGATGAGGATGAATATTTGCCAGAGGAAACGTCTGGGCGCTGCATTCCTTTGCATCAAAGCAGACAGGAATTCCCTGTACTGCACCTATATAGTCAACAGTACTTCGCTGGTCAAAGTATGCCAGAGTAATGTGACGGTTCTCTTTGTCCATGCGTACCGGAGTGATGGGAGTGGGAATCTTCTGTATCAGAGCAAGTCCCTTCTCCCTGTACTGCTCGTTTGTTCGGTTTACAAGGTCCTCCAGGGTAGAACCCCGGAGCCCTCTGCTGTTCCATGTCGCCATTCTTACGGTTCCTCGTAGCCAAGAAGCTTGATGGAAGGATAATATCTTACAACTGCTTTCCCTACGATCTGGTCAAAGCGGACGAACGTGTTCTTCCAGAAGCGGGAATCCTTAGAATCATTTCGGTTATCACCCAGCATAAAATAGCAATTATCCGGAACTGTATATGGACCGAAGCTTCCCTGCATTTTCTCTGGAATAAAGGAATCATCAAGAGCAGTCTCAGAACCGTCGATGTATACCTTTCCGTCTTTGATCTCAACAGTCTCTCCCGGAAGTCCGATCACACGTTTGATGAAAAGCTGGCTTTCATCATCCGGATACTTGAAAATTACAATGTCAAAGCGCTCGGGATCCTTGACTTTTTTGGAAATCTCATGTCCAAACAGATCCAGATTGATACCATATGCAAGACGGAATCCAAAGATACGGTCGCCGGTCATAATAGTCTTCTCCATGGATGGAGAAGGGATTTTTGCGTTGATCAGTACTACATTGTTGATAACCAGGACTATAGCAACTACAATGATGATCATTTTTATATAGTCCCATACTTCATGCCAGATTTTCATATTATTTATTCTCCTCTACGTGTTCCTCTTTCAGGATTTTTTGAAACAGATAAGGCAAAGGAGCCGTGAACTCTTTGCCAGACAGATAGGAAAGACGCCCTTCAATTTCCGGGATTTCCAACCTGTATGCGTGAAGCAGCTGCGATTTCAGACCATACTTTCTGCAGTATTCATCGTTTAAGGTACGCCTGCCGTACTTGTAATCTCCAATAAGGGGATGACCAGTTCCTGCAAGGTGTGCCCTGATCTGATGTGTGCGTCCGGTGATCAGCTCCACCTCAAGAAGGGTAACGGTTCCGTTATCTTCAAGGGGACGGTATCTGGTCTCAATGGGAAGTGCTCCGGATGTTTCCGTTTCCTGTACTGTTACTTTATTACATTTTTCGTCTTTATGCAAATATCCTTTGATATATTTTTCATTTTTTATAACACCATTTACCAGGCAGCGGTAAAATTTGTGAAGGCTTCGATCATGAAACAATGAAGAAAGCTCCTGAAGTCCTGCCAGGGACTTCCCCGCAGCCACAAGTCCGCTGGTATTGCGGTCCAGACGATTGCAGACAGATGGGCGGAAGGTATGTAAAGACGCCTCTGTAACCGCTCCGCTTTCCAGAAGATACCCCGTCAGAAATTCTACCAGTGATGGTTCCTTATCATCTGCAGGCTGGGAAAGCATTCCCACAGGTTTGTTAATCAGAAGGATATTGTCGTCTTCGTATACAATATCAAGCTTCTGATGAGCTCTTGCTACCGTTTCCTGTACTCCTGCAAATTTCCCGAAAGTTTCATCCGAAAGGAAAAGCTTTACGTGGTCACCAGTGGAAAGCTTCTCATTTCCAGTGGCTCTGCCACCGTTTAAGGTAATATTTTTCTTGCGGAGCATTTTGTAAAAAAAGCTTTTTGGAGCTTCACGGAGAAGCTTTCCTAAATATTTGTCAAAGCGCTGTCCCGCTTCATTTTCATTAATAATAAACTCTTTCATGCTGGATATCCCCTTAGATACACAAATTCAGGATCACATGCTTCACCATTTCATCTCTGGTAAAATCCGGATATCTTGGATCTGGTGTAAAGTGAAGCCCCTCTTCTAAGGATTCCTTGTGTACATTCATAGAATCAAGCCGTTCCAGGAAAGGGCGAAGCTCTCCAAGAATTTTTACATCTACTTTATAACCATTTTTACGAACCAGCTTCTGGGCTTCTGCAGCCATAAAATTTGTATCTGCCTTCGGATCACTGGTATAACCGACTACGGTATTTCCGCATACTGCAATGGCATCTATGGTGCATTTTTTTTCATAGAAAGTCATATACATCTCGTACGCCATGACAAGATCACCCTGATGTGCATGGATCTTCTTGTACAGGACCGGATCTACAGGCTTTGCCAGATAGACCATGATCACATCTACCACAGCCTTACAGCCTGGAAGAGATCCTACCAGAGCAATGATCGTCCAGACAGAATTTCTGGTACCAAGGTAGATCCACATGCTGATGAAAATAAAAATGGGGACACCAAGCATAATGGCAGCAATTATAATCCTGCGCTTTCGTTCACGCTTCAGATATCCGAATTCTCCTTTGTTTGTCTGCATTAATTTCATGAAAACACTCCTATTTCTGCTTTTTTCTTGTGTGATGATTGCGGATGGTTTTCTTTGGTGCCGGACCATGCTTTGATTCTCTGTTACGCCCGGCATTCTCTGTATATTTGCTGTCACCATGCCCTTTTCTGACAGGCCGGATCAGACATTTTTCTCCATACCCAACCAGATCCATACGCCCTGCAATTTTCAATCCTTCGAGAACCAGTTCTCTGTTGACCGGATTCTTATATTGCATAAGTGCACGTTGAATGGCTTTTTCATGGGCGCTCTTCGGCACATAAACCTCTTCGCCTGTAAGAGGATGGATCCCCGTGTAATACATACAGGTAGACAGTGTAGAAGGTGTTGGGTAAAAGTCCTGCACCTGCTCCGGAGTAAAGCCAAGATCACGGACATATTCTGCCAGTTTCACAGCTTCTTTCATGGTACATCCCGGATGGGAGGACATAAAATATGGCACGGCAAACTGCTGTAAGCCAGCCTTCTTATTTGCCTTGTCAAATTCCTTCAAAAACTTCTCATACACTTCGTGGGACGGTTTGCCCATATATTTCAGCACCTGATTGGAAACATGCTCAGGAGCTACACGAAGCTGTCCGCTTACATGATATTTGGCAAGTTCATTAAGAAAAGTCTTGTCCGGGTCTGCCAACACATAATCGAAACGCACACCGGAACGGACAAATACTTTTTTTACTTTTGGAAGATCCCGGAGCTTACGAAGAAGAGAAACGTAATTTTTGTGATCCGCGGTCAGATTCTTACATGGCTCCGGAAACAGACAATGACGGTTCTTGCAAACGCCTCTGGTCAGCTGTTTCTGGCAGGAAGGCTGGCGAAAGTCTGCTGTAGGTCCGCCTACATCGTGGATATATCCTTTGAAATCTTTCTCCTCGGTCATGTGGACCGCTTCTTTCAGAATTGATTCATGACTTCTGGTCTGCAGGATTCTCCCCTGATGAAAAGTTAATGCACAGAAGCTGCAGCTTCCGAAACATCCCCTGTTGCTGGTAAGGCTGAATTTAATTTCCTCTAATGCAGGAATTCCGCCGTCTTTCTCATACATGGGATGATAATTTCCCGCATAAGGAAGATCATATACATCGTCCATCTCCTCCTGTGTAAGAGGTAATGCAGGTGGATTCTGGATCACGTAACCCTTTGTTCCGTAGAATTCGGCCATGGTTCCTGCTGTAAAAGGATCTGTATTCTGATACTGGATGGCAAAGCTTCTGGCATAAGCCTGCTTATCCGCCTGTACTTCATCAAAAGAAGGAAGTATGATCGGCTCGTAAGTGCGGGACAGATCCCTACATTTATAGACGGTTCCTGCCACATAGGTAATTTCGCTGACAGGGATTCCGCTGTCAAGAGCCTCTGCAATCTCAATAATAGAATGCTCTCCCATTCCGTAAGAAATCAGGTCTGCGCCGGAATCTATGAGGATACTGTGCTTCACCTTATTTTCCCAGTAATCGTAATGTGCCATACGTCTGAGGCTTGCCTCGATTCCACCAAGGATTACAGGAGTTTTCTTAAAAGTCTGACGAATCAGATTACTGTATACAATAACAGCACGGTCCGGCCTCAAACCCATTTTACCGCCAGGAGAATAAGAATCCTTCTGGCGGTGCTTTTTTGCAACGGTATAGTGATTAACCATGGAATCCATATTGCCGGCACTTACAAGGAAGCCAAGGCGAGGCTCTCCAAATACGGCAATACTCTCCTTCCTGCGCCAGTCGGGCTGTGGGATAATTCCCACTTTATAGCCCCGGCTCTCCAGAAGGCGGCTGATAATAGCAGTACCAAAAGAGGAATGATCTACGTAAGCATCTCCTGTCACGTAGACAAAATCCACCTGATCCCAGCCTCTGTCCTCCATGTCTTTTTTTGTAACTGGTAAAAATTGTGACATCTATATTTTTCTCCTATGCACTGCTCATTCTGTAAGGCGTGTTCCAAGAATGATGTGAACAAAATGAACAGTAACGTATTTTCGGACAGATTTATGAAATACAGCTCTTGCCTGGCTGATGTCCGATATTATGGTAAACAGCCTGGGCGCGGTAACCTTCCGCGATAATATCAAGCTGTCTGTGAAAACGCTCCAGCTGTTTCAAATCTTTGGTATGGAAAACACGAAGAAATTCTGTTTGAATTTTGGTAATCTCCCGTTCGCTGGATACGCGGTAAAGATTTTCTATATTATTGAGAATATCTTTTACAAGATTGGACTGCATCTGGGAAGAATTCTGGGCATCCATGATTTCATCGCGCACAGAAGACATTTCCTGATCCAGCAAAATAATAGCATCCGCGGCATTCGTCAGACGCTCTGCCACATGCGGCGGCATGTCCCCTTTATATTTGTACTGAAGGGAATGTTCGATCGTTGCCCAGAAGTCCATAGCCATGGTGCGGATCTGAATTTCCGCCTGCAGCTTCCGGGGACCATTTAATGTTTCTACTGTATAATAAATGATCAGATGGAGACTTCTGTAACCACTCTGTTTCACATGCTTCAGATAATTCTTCTCACTCTTAATGGTCATATCTGACCGGTTTTGGATCAGGGATGCTACTGTCTCAATATCTTCCTCAAACTGACAGATAATACGGATTCCGGCAATGTCTTCTACTTCTTCCTCCATGCGTTCCATAGGAATATGCTTGCGCTGCATTTTCTCCAGAATGCTGGATACACTTTTCACTCGTCCGCTTACCTGCTCAATAGGGGAATACAGATCATTTTCTCGATGTTCGCTGATAATGTGTTCAAATTTGACAATCAGTTCCCTGACTGCCAGTTCGTAGGGGCATAAAATGCTTCTCCATAACTGTATTTCCATATAAATCGCTCCTTACAGAATATGGGCATTGTATTATGAAAAATATTCTGCAGTTAAATTTAAGTGTGTCTGCCCATATGTTTAATCATTATAGCATATGTTTAATCATTATAGCATATATTTCAAAAAATTTGTTATCAATAAGTGTATTTTTTTACTTTTTTCTCCATTGCCTGTAAGACATAGTAAGGGTTTACACTCAGTTCCTCTTTTCCCTGTGGATTTATGTAGATTCCCAGATGAAGATGAACCGGAAATTTTCCGGACATTCCTTCTTCTCCGTATCCGGTATCTCCCATGAATCCAAGGATCTGCCCCGCTTCCACTGCTTCACCTGTCTGAAAATATTTTTCATAGGATGCAAGATGGGCATAATAAAAATACCCTCCATGAGGAGAACGGATTCCGATCCGGTATCCGCCAAGAGGAAGCCATCCGATTTTTTCTATTTTGCCATCAGTCATGGAAATCACAGGATAAAATCCGGATTGAGAAACCCTGCCAAAGAGATCGCAGCCTTCGTGCATCCGGCTTCCACCATAGCTTCGGGCAGCGCCAAAGGTGTTTTCATAAAAAATCTCTTGCCATATTTCTCTATCGTTTCTGATCGGAATGGGAAAATTTTCCAGGTCTTTCCAGACAGCCAGATAACAGTTTCTCAGGTCATAATAGGCTTTGGGTTTGAAGCGCAGATATGCTTCCCTGTTCCCGGAAAGATATTTTGGAAAAAATTTTCCATTCAGCATAGTTGTTGTAAGAAGATCGGCAAATTCTCCATCCGAATGTACTCTTTCTTCTAACTCTGCATATAGCGCAGACGACAAAGCCTGTTCCCGGAAGCTTTCTGTAAAACAGGTGTCCGGTTTTAACAGGGAGGCCTGGCTTCTTTGCTGAATAAAATTCTGAAGCAAGATAAGCAGCGGCAAAAGAAAAAGAAGAAGGAGTAAGTGTTTCCCGGTCTTTCTTTTCATGGCATTTCCTCTCTTTAATATATGGGAAAAGGTGGATGATTTTTTTGTTACCAGTAAATAGTAACGATTTTTTCACCCTCAGATAATATATGGAAAATCAGAAAAATTAGAACAAAAAATCAGCTGTATGGAAAATATTTTTCCAAATACAGCTGATTCGAATGATCAAAGGCTATGGCAGGCACAGTTACTATTTTATTGGGGGATGTCGACCTGGACGGTATGCCAAAAGCTTTATGAAAAACAGGCTTTTAAATATACATGTAATTATCAGTCTTTCAAATTTTTCAATACCTCTGTCAGATATTCCCAAACCCGTTTCACAGATGCCATATCCAAGCGTTCTTTGCTGGTGTGGATGTCCAGAATATCCGGTCCAAGAGAGGTACAGTCAAGGTTTTCCATTCGCTCATAAAAAATACCACATTCCAGACCTGCATGAATGGCAACTACCTCCAGGTCTTTACCGTACATGTTTTTATAAATTTCTACCATCTTGTCACGAAGAGGAGAAGCTTTACGATACTCCCATGCAGGATAAGCCCCCTCAGTCTCATATTCGCCTCCCAGAAATTCTGTCAGATATTGGATTTTATGGGAAAGAGCCTCTTTGGCAGTTCCTACAGAGCTTCGGATACTGGTCTGTACAAACAACTCGTCTCCATACAGCTTCAGAATTCCGGGATTGCAGGAGGTTTCCACCAGATTTTCTATGGTACCACTCATTTTCTTAACACCAAATGGCATGTTCATCAGATAAAAAAGCACTTTTTCCTGGCTGGTGGGATGAAGAACCTGTGCATCCATATCCCCTTCTTCTGTTATCTGAATTGTAATAGTATCATCTGTACCAGTGTATTCTGCCCGGAAATCCTTCTGCATTTTCTTTGCAAAGGAAGTGATCTGAGAAATTTCTTCCGGAAGCACAAGAAGAACCGCTTCGCATTCTTTTGTAATAACGTTGTCCTGCTGACCACCTTCTAATTCTTTTAATGCATAGCCACAGACATGGGAAAGTTCATAAAGGAACTGTCCCATAAGAATATTGGCACTTGCACGGTTTTTATGTATTTCAGCTCCGGAATGGCCGCCCACAAGTCCACAGACTTTTACGTTAACTTTTCTGCCGGAAGCGTCCACACGCCGGACTGGCAGATAAGAATTTCCAGCAACACCACCGGCACAGCTTACCCACAGACAGCCCTCTTTTTCAGAATCCAGATTGATCATTCTTCTTCCCTTCAAAAGGCTGCAATCGAATCCGTCAGCGCCCAGAAGCCCCGTCTCTTCATCAACTGTGAAAACAACCTCCAAAGCCGGATGCGGCAAATCTGTACTGTCTAAAAGCGCAAGGCCATAAGCCACTGCAATTCCGTCATCGCCGCCAAGAGTAGTGCCCTCGGCTGATAAAAAGCCATCTTTCACAACCAGCTTTAGTCCATCCTTTGTAAAATCATGTTCGATTTCCGGGCATTTTGCACAAACCATATCCATATGTCCCTGAAGGATGACTGTGGGCGCGTTTTCGTAACCAGGTGTTGCAGGTTTATAAATCACAACATTATTCATGTCATCCTGAACATATTTCAAATCATGCTCCTTTGCAAAATTTACCAGATAATCACTGATTTGTTTTGTATTTCCTGAACCATGTGGAATATCACAGATTTCCTCAAAATAGTGAAACACATTTTTGGGTTCGAAGTTTTCTAAAATTGCCATATGGGTTACCTCCAAAATTTTATATATGGTTTGCATTTATCTTTTCGGCATTTTGAGACAGAAACAGAATATAAATTTTATATAATGATTTTTTAAACATACTTCAGGCTGCTGAGCACAACCTGACTATAACTTCACATGTTGGGCTTTTATTTTTAATAACGAGGTCAAAATGAAGAAAAAAATAATCCTGCTTTCTGTTATCCTGCTTTTACTCTTCCTTCTGTGTTACCCGGCCGAAGCTCTTGCTGCGGCAAGAAACGGACTGAAACTGTGGCTGGAGACCTTACTGCCTACCCTTCTTCCGTTTATGATTCTTACAGGAATTCTGGTGCACACAGATTGGATTACAAAAATTTTACAACCAACTGCTCCTTTTTTCAAGGTCGTTTTTGGGCTTTCTCCAGGAGGAGCCTATGTATTTCTTCTGGGACTTCTCACTGGTTACCCTATGGGGGCAAAATTAACCGCGGATTTGTATTATGCTGGAAAAATCAGCCGGCAGGAGGCCGAATATCTGTTGACTTTCTGCAATAATCCAAGTCCGGCCTTTCTTATTACTTATGTGGGACATATCTGTCTTGAGGGAAAATTACATATTGGTTTTCTTGTGGGGATTCTGTTTCTATCAGACATGATCTGCATGTGTTTTTTTCGCTTTACAGTCTATAGAAAAAACTCACTGCTTTCCTTTTGTACGCCAAAAACATCTGAGCAGGAATATACTTCTGCCGGGCTTCTGGATTTTGTCATTATGAATAGTTTTGAAACTATGGCAAAACTGGGTGGTTATATTCTTATGTTCTCTATTCTGTCCGCTGCCATAAGTCATTTCTGGTATCTTCCAGCACAGGGAAAATATATTCTTCTCGGACTGATAGAAGTTACCACTGGTCTTCATGGGCTCCTGCTGTCCGGGTTTTCTTATTCACTTCGTGTACTTCTTGCCCTGTGTATAAGTGCATTCGGAGGATTCTGTATTATGGCGCAAACAAAAAGCGTACTTGGAAAGGAACTCTCCCTTCATCCGTACGCTTCTGCCAAATGTATGAATGCAGCAGTTACTGCTGCTCTCATACTTATATTCTTATAAACATGATCCCTGCTCACATAAAATATTTATAGAATAGTTTTAGTGAATCACAATCAGATAAAGTCTGCTATATTTCGCGCAGCAAAATTAGTTATCGCCAATCTCGTCCAGAAGAGCTTCATCTTCCTTGGAAGCCTCTGTATCAGCCGGCTGATAAGAGCCGGACATTGCAGCTGCCTGAGCAGTCTGTGGCGCAAGCTCCTGACGATTATGGTTTACAACATCCATGCATGCCTGAAGAGCATCGATGAATCCTTTATATTTGCCGCCAGCATCCTCAAGAGTCTGGGTAAGTACGGAACCGATGTTTGCCATCATGTCATCTGTGTATGTGATCGCGCTGAGACGAATGCTGTTAGCATCCTGTGTAGCGGAATCCAGAATCTCCTGAGCCTGACGATTCGCTGCATTGATAGTCTCGTTTGCCTGCGCATATGCTTTCTGCATGATCTCATGCTGGGTAACAAGCTCCTGAGCTTTATTCTGTGCATCTGCGATCAGTGCATCTGCCTTGGTCTGTGCATCCTCAAGAATGGCATCCTTATTGCTGATGATCTTTTGATAACGTTTGATCTCGTCTGGAGTCTTAAGACGAAGTTCACGAAGAAGCTCTTCGATTTCTTCTTTATTCACTACAATCTTAGTTGTAGAAAGTGGCTGATATTTACAACTGTCTACATATTCTTCGATTTCTTCAATGATCTGTTCAATTCTGCTGCTCATAGTAAACTCTCCTTATTCTATTTCTTCAAATCGTGCATCTTTTTCTTAACAGCTTCGGTAATTTCCGGCGGAGCAAATTTGCTCAGGTCGCCATCATAGCCTGCTACTTCTTTCATAATAGTAGAGCTAAGATATGCATATTCCAGGCTTGTCGTCAGAAACACGGTGTCAATATCCGGAGCAAGCACCCGGTTTGTCTGTGCCATCTGCAGTTCAAATTCAAAATCTGTAACTGCACGAAGCCCGCGCACGATCACCTGTGCATGATTCTCTCTGGCAAAGTTCACAGAAAGACCCTTGAATGCCTTGATTTCTACATTCTCCATGTCTTTTGTTGCCTTTTCTAGTATATTAACACGTTCTTCAACAGAAAACAACGGACTTTTTGCAGAATTATGCAAAACTCCTACGATTACTTTGTCGAAAGATACGCTTGCACGCTTGATTATGTCCAGATGACCATAAGTGGCCGGATCAAAACTTCCTGGATAAACAGCTATTACCATGTATTTTTCTCACTTTCCCCGGCATAAAAAGATATGCTTGTTAGTTTTGTATTCTTTGGAACGCAGCTGTCTGTAGCCAAGATCTTCCACATAACCGAAATCTGTAGTAAGGTCAGCTTCCACGATGATCAGTGTATTCTCATCCAGAATACTGCTGTCCTGAAGGTATTCCAGAACCTGACGCTCCAGCCCATGGTTATATGGGGGATCCATAAATATGCAGTCGAAAACGCCCTTTCCTTCTAAGGAACGAAGGGCCTGCATCACGTCCATATTCAGCAGTGTACCACTATCTGCAAGTTTTGTAAATGTCAGATTTTCTCTTATGCATGTGCATGCCTTGGGATTTTTTTCAACAAAAACAGCCCGAGCTGCTCCGCGGCTTAATGCCTCAATGCCGATTGCACCGCTTCCGCTGAACAGATCAAGGAAGTGACAATCCAGAAGTTCAGGCTGAAGAATATTAAAAAGAGTTTCTTTGATGCGGTCTGTGGTCGGGCGTGTGTCCATACCCGGCACAGTCTTAAGGTTCAGTCGTCTTGCTTTTCCTGCGATGACTCTCATTTCAGATTCAGTCTCCAATCCAGATCACCACGGGCCAGTCCAAGAATAAGAAGTTCTGCAGTAGCGATATTGGTCGCCACCGGAATATTATACTGGTCACAGCGCTTTACAATAGCTGTGATGTCTGGCTCCTTCGGATCTATCATAACAGGATTATAGAAAAGTATTACCATATCCAGATCCTGCCGCTCTACCATTTCCATGAACTGCTTATCGCCTCCGATACTGCCCGGTAAAAACTTATGGACATGAAGACCGGTGGCTTCCTCAATTCTTCTTCCTGTAGTGCCGGTAGCATATACTTCATGCTTGGCCAGGATGTTCTTATAAGCGATACAGAAATCTTCAATGAGAACTTTTTTACTATTATGTGCAATGATACCTAAATTCATAGTTCACCTCTCCCATTTCTTTCTGTTTATTGTACCAATTATAGCAAATTGACAAAAGAAGTGCAACAAAAACGTTTGAATATATACAAAATTCATTATTTGTTAAGAATTTGTTTTTAAATGACGTATTGATTTATTTGGTTTTTTTATATTTTATTGTGCAAATCAGCTCCGTATTCTACCGCTACGCTTCATTTTTTAGCCTTATTACATGAAAATTCTTCTGTATAAGTATATGAATACGCACAATTTTCATAATTTTCGCACATTTAAAGATAAAAATTTCACAATTTCTTTTTATATGTAAAAAAATATAACAACCCACTTTTTTTTGCATATTTATATGAGAAGCGTATTGTTTTCAATAGTTTTCAATAATCTTCACAGCTGATTTTTGTTTGTTTACACCACTTTTACACCATTTTATTTTCCTCCAAATCATCCCAAGGTTTCAGACCCATTTCCTCCAAGGTGATACCATACGGTGCATCTCCGGAGGTATAACCGGCAATAAAGAAAAATCGGTCATCTTGCAAGATCTCTTCTTTAGCCAGATTATCTCTTGTTTCTTTTTTCAGTTTTGCTCTCATCTGTTGTTTCTTTTGTTTCGCAACAGCTG